>Ga0316204_10005303_pt1 | contig 21540 bp, 20 predicted proteins | sample 6monrhotite_MG_2_FD_205661 | JGI IMG/M metagenome (GOLD analysis project Ga0316204, IMG submission 205661) | Microbial mat bacterial communities from mineral coupon in-situ incubated in ocean water Damariscotta River, Maine, United States -... | ecosystem: Environmental > Aquatic > Marine >... | reverse complement strand
GCGGCGGCGGCGGTATCGTGAACAGAGTTACAAAATCCCCCGAATTTGATGGTGACTTTATTGGTTATTCGGCAGCGCTGGATACTTTCGGTGCATACAGCCTCAGTAGTGACTTAAACTATTCAGTCGGCGACGACGCGGCCGTTCGTCTGAATGGGTTTTATGAAGAGCTAAACAATCACCGCGACTTCTTTGATGGTGAACGATTTGCAATCAATCCAACGTTTGCGTTCAAACCGTCGGAAGATACCAGCCTGTTGCTGTCATACGAATATGTGAATGACGATCGTGTCGTTGACCGCGGCGTGCCCTCGCAAAATGTGGACGGCGGGCCAGATGTACCGTTAGAAGGTTTTGACAATACATTTTTCGGATCACCAGATCAGAATTTCACCACGTTGAAAGCTCATATTGTTAAAGCACGTGTGGAGCATGATTTTTCGGACAATTTGCGCAGCAACTTTACCGCTCAGTATGCTGATTATGACAAGGCTTACCAAAATTTATTTCCAAGCGACGGCGTTGTTGTAACCAATGGTGTGTTTCCTGAGGTTGAGTTGGATGGCTACAGGGACACCACTCAGCGCGAAAATTTGATTTTGCAAGCCAACTTTATTGGTGAGTTTGAGACCGGAGCGCTGGGCCATACCGTCTTGCTTGGTTTGGAATATGGCAATCAGGACACCCAAAACGCGCGCCTGGACAATGTTTTTGCTGACAACAGCGATGATCAATTGTTCATTCCGTTCAGTGACCCATTGAATATCCCTGCTTTTGACTTTAGCAGCGCGGCCCGTAACCGTGCGTCAGCAGTGGAGACACTTTCAGTTTATCTGCAAGACCAGATTGACCTGACGGATCAGTTCAAGGTTGTTGTTGGTGCCCGATTTGATAGTTTTGATATTGCGGTTAATGACATCACCAACAGCGGCCAGTTTACCCGCAAGGATGAAGAGGTATCTCCGCGCTTTGGTGTGATCTATAAACCAGCTGAAAATGTTTCATTCTATGGTAGTTACAGCGAATCTTTCCTGCCGCGTTCTGGCGAGCAATTCCTGACGCTTAATCTGGATTCAGAAAGCACACGCCCGCAATCCTTCGAGAATAAGGAAATTGGTGCGAAATGGGATATTCGGTCAGACCTGAGCCTGACTGCGGCGATTTTTGAACTGGACCGTGAAAGCTTCACTTCTGTTGATCCAGAAGATGCAGGACAGGTTATTGTCATTGAAGGGTCGGAAACCAAAGGGTTTGAAGTTCAATTAGCTGGCAATATTACCGAGCAACTGTTTGTTACGACGAGTTATACCTATCTGGACGGTGAAGTAGAGCGGGTTGATGGTTCTGGCACAAGCGGCAACAGAACGCGCCAAACACCAGAAAATATGGTTTCTTTTTGGGGTAATTATCAGGTTAATGACCGATTGGGGTTAGCCGCTGGCGTAACGCACCAAAGCTCGTTCTTTGTGCGGGAAGATAATGCTGTCGAAGTGCCGGGCTACACGCGTGTTGATGCTGCAATTTACTATGAACTGAATGATCAGGTGCGCTTGCAGCTAAATGCCGAGAACCTGTTTGATGCAGACTATTTCCCTGACGCACACAGCAATGACAATATCTCTACCGGCAAGCCGTTCAATGTTCGGTTTTCTATCGGTGGTCGCTTCTAGACTATCATGGAGTAATGTGAGTTTCTAAAGGGAGCTATGGCTCCCTTTTTTTATTTAGAGCAGCTCATCTCCGCCTTTACTAGGCTAAGGGCGCTCAGGAACATTTCTTCCGTCAGTACGCCAGTGTTTACATTATAGCGCGAGCAATGATAGCTATCTACCAATGTCAAGCCGTTCGGCAAGTGATGCACTGCTTCGTGACCAAATTTATAATCAACCTGCCTTAGCCCAAAAGTACGGATGGTGGTGTCATGGGCTATTTTACCCAGCGCCAATAAAACTTTCAGCTTTGATAGGCTTTCCATGCGGGAAACCAGGAACGGGCGGCAATTGTTGATTTCTTCGCCGATGGGTTTGTTTTGTGGCGGCACGCAGCGCACTGCATTGGTGATCATCACGTCAGATAATGTAAATCCATCATCCGCTCGATTGTCAAAGTTGCCGCTTGACCACCCCATGATGTGCAAACATTTGAACAACAGATTGCCAGCAAAGTCGCCGGTGAAGGGGCGCCCGGTTTGGTTGGCGCCTTTCAGGCCCGGTGCGAGGCCCACCACCAGCATTCTGGCTTGCTCGTCACCGAAACTGGAAACAGCACCATTGAAAAATGTTGGGTGTTTTATTTGATTTTCGCGGCGAAACTCAACAAGCCTTGGGCATAGGGCGCAATCTGCGGCTGGTTCCGGTGGCACTGGTCTGGCCCTTACAGCCTCCGAATTTTTTGCAGGGTTTCTTTTTGGTGCGGGCGCTTTTCGTTTTGGGGTCATAGAATTATAGTCGATCAGTTGTTATCAGACCAGACAGACAAATCATGCCAATTCAGTAGGGTCAAGTTTACTTCGCCGGTATCTTGGTTTGCTACTAGTTAACTTGTGTCTCGGCATGATCGGGGTCTTCGTTGTGCCTGACTTCATCGTGGTTCGAACCATTTGTTGATGGCCTGGCAAAAATGCCGCGCATGGAATCAAGGTCCATATATTGGTCTGCCTGGCGGCGCAGTTCGTCCGCAATCATTGAAGGCCTTGTGCGGTTTGAACTAACAACTGTTACCCGGACCCCGCGGCGCTGGATTGCTTCGAGTAAACGCCTGAAATCTCCGTCGCCGGAGAAAAGCACCACATGGTCCAATTGGTCTGCGATATTGAGCATATCGACGGCAATTTCAATATCCATGTTGCCTTTGATTTTACGGCGACCCTGGTCGTCGGTAAATTCTTTCACAGGCTTGGTAACCAGCGTGAAACCATTGTAATCCAGCCAGTCAACCAGCGGCCGAAGCGGGCTGAATTCTTGGTCTTCAAGTAAGGCGGTGTAATAGAACGCTCGGATCAGGCGGCTTTTTTTTGCGAAATGACTGCGCAGGCTTTTATAGTCGATTTCCAAATTCAAAGCGCGCGCGGTGGCATGCAGATTCGAGCCGTCAATGAACAAAGCCATGCGTTCTTCAGGGTAAAAAAGCATTAAAAATCCACTCCAAACGATAAATAGTCACCAAATAGGTGATGAAAACGTCTAATAAAACTAAAGCATGCATGGATAATGCGCCTATTTCAGGGGCCTGTCTATTGGCTCAAGCAATTGTGAGAATCGCGCCATGGGGAAATCAAAAATTTGTTTGCTGTCGTTAGGCAGTAACCTGCCTTACGGCGACATGGAGCCAATCGGTGTGCTCAATGCAGCTATTACTGCACTAGAGAATGCAGGTTTTCGATCTGTTAAGGTGTCTGGTTTTTACGAAACTGAGCCCGTTCCAAAGTCCGATCAGCCAAATTTCATCAATTGTGTTATTGAGGGAAAAACATCGCAGAATGCGTTGGGTGTTCTGCATATTTGCCAGTCGGTTGAAAGATCATTTGACCGTGAGCGGCATGTCCGTTGGGGCGCAAGAACCTTGGATATTGATATCATAAGTTATGACCAAGAGGTCTATCCATTGACTGAAGAATGGTGTGTGTTAGCAGCCGATGTTGACGCGGAGGCAACAGTACCGGAATTGGTTTTGCCTCACCCCTCCATGCACAAGCGGGCGTTTGTTCTGAGACCGCTCTGTGATCTGGCCCCCGATTGGCTACATCCGGTATACGGCCGGACCGCGGCTGACCTCTTATTGGAGCAATCTGTGGCTGATCAAGCCGGGGTTGTGCGGGTACAGGTGAAATAAAGGCGATTCCGCTCTTTACAGGGCCCAACGCTGTTACTATAAGCATCAGCTTGATCGAAGAGGGCAGCATTGGCCCCAGATTTGTTTGTGGAGATAAAGCATGGCTCGCGTTACCGTTGAGGATTGCGTAGATAAAGTTACTAATCGGTTTGACCTTGTTCTTGTTGCTGCCCAACGTGCGCGACAGATTTCAGCAGGTGCGCCGCTGGAAGTAGAGCGGGACAATGACAAAAACGCCGTTGTTTCGCTGCGTGAAATCGCTGAGGAAAAAGTTACCAAGGAAGACCTGACCGAGTCGGTTATTCATTCCATGCGTAAGATTGTTGAATCTGATGAGCCTGAAGAAGTTGATATGTCAATTTTGATGGCTGGTATGGACGAGCAAGGTGAATCGCAGGCTGCTTCTGTTGAAGCGCCGGCTGAAGAGGATGCTGAGGCTGCTCCGAAAGCTGAGTAACAACGACGAATAGTTGTGTTGTAGAAATTTATTAGACCCGGTCATTTGGCCGGGTTTTTTATTGCCTGAATCAAGTGAACTGAATCGTGCTGGTCCGGCGTAGGCATGAAAGCCGACAAGGCTGATTAACCGATATCAATGATAATCTTGCCGCGTGCACGCCATGTCTGACTGCGTTCAAAGGCCTGTTCAATATCAGCAAGATCATAACGGCTATCAATGATAGTCCGCAGCGTACCGGCTGTAATCATGTTGGCCATTGTAGTCAGGTCAGACGGTTCAGGCTTTACGATAACAAGATGGCTGGTTTTGTGACTGCCGGGCAGAATTTTTGCGGCGAGCCAACTGCCTGCCGCTGCGGCCGCAGTTTTCACGCTGGGAATGGTGGTGATATAGCGCCCTCCGGGCTTGAGGGATGCTTTCGTATTCTTGGGGCTTGAGCGACCAATCACATCATAAACAACGTCATAAGCGGCGATGGCACGTTCAAAATTAACAACTTTGTAATTAATCACATCATCTGCACCCAAATCCTTGCAGAGTTGCGCATTATCAGGGCCGCAAACCGCAATAACACGGGCACCCAACGCTTTGGCGATTTGAACCGCATACACGCCGACCCCACCCGAAGCACCGTTTACAAGCACTATTTCTTCGGGCTTTACTGAGGCAATCTTATGTAGGGTTTGATAGCTAGTCATACCGGCGCATGGCATAGCTGCTGCATCGTCATGGCTTATTGTTTTGGGTTTGATGGCAATCGCTTTTGACGCCACTTTGACATATTCGGCGAACGCACCGAATTTTCCGCTCAGGGGCTGCATTGCGAATACTTGATCACCGACTTTAAAGTTGGAAACCGCGGCCCCCAATTGCACAATTTCGCCGGAAAAGTCGCTGCCCAGAGTGATGGGAAAGGGCTCTAATGACTTCCGAGCCTGATAAATGCCCCGCATGGTTAGCCAGTCGCGCGGGTTCAGCGAAGCGGCCTTTACCTTGACTATTACATCATTTGGCCCTGGTGCAGGGCGGTCAACCTCGGTCACTTGCAGAACGCCGGTTCTGCCGTATTGGTTAATGATTGCTGCCTTCATCCGCTCTACCATCGTGTGGTCTCACCCAAAAAAGTGCCCTTAACAGAATAAATGGGCTGAAATTCGTATCAGGAAAGGATATCTGTTGGGAATGACTTAAACTTCTGGTTAGGCTAGGGATATCGGAATGGAAGAAAGGAACAGAAGCCGTTGATTCGCCAGTTTGAATTGGTAGACATGGTTCGTGCATACGACAAGAATGTCGATGAAGCATTGTTGAACCGCGCTTATGTTTTTGCCATGCAGGCACACGGCACGCAAACCCGGGCGTCGGGCGATCCTTATTTTTCGCACCCTCTTGAGGTTGCTGGCATTTTAACCGACATGAAGCTGGATAGCGATACGATTGCAACGGCTCTTTTGCATGATGTTATTGAGGATACGGTTGCAACCGTTGAGCAAATTGAAGAATTGTTCGGCAATAAAATTGCTGAACTGGTGGACGGTGTAACCAAGCTTTCAAAAATTGAACTACAGGCCGAAAGTGTTCGCCAAGCCGAAAATTTTCGCAAATTTCTGTTGGCAATGTCCAATGATATTCGGGTGCTTTTGGTTAAGCTGGCTGACCGCTTGCATAATATGCGCACCCTGCATCATATTTCCAAACCCGAGAAGCGTCGCCGCATTTCCCTTGAGACACTGGAAATATATGCCCCGCTCGCCGAACGCCTTGGCATGCATGTGCTGAAGGATGAGCTGGAGCATTTGTCTTTCGGTAACCTTGATTCAGAGGCTATGGAGTCGATTGCTGCGCGCCTTAATTTTCTTATTGAAGAAAACCCAGATCTAGAGCGGGAAATGGTCGCTGCCTTGCAGGAACTGATGGACATGGCTGGGATCAAGGCCTCGGTTAGCGGACGGATAAAGCGGCCCTATTCGATTTGGCGGAAAATGGAGCGGCAAAATATCAGTTTTGAACAATTAAGCGACGTGATGGCTTTCCGTGTTGTGGTGGCGGATGTAGACGAGTGTTACCGGGCGCTGGGTATAATTCATGGCCGGTATTCTACCATTCCAGGTCGTTTTAAAGATTATATTTCAACGCCTAAACGTAATCATTACCGATCAATCCATACGTCTGTCATCGGACCGAAAAACCGTCGGCTAGAAGTTCAAATTCGTACCGAAAAAATGCATGCTGAAGCCGAAATGGGTGTGGCAGCGCACTGGCAGTATAAACAAAACACCAGCAAGGTTGACGGCTCGCAGTATGTTTGGGTTCAGGAATTGTTGGAAATTCTTGAACACACCCATGACCCTGAAGAGTTTCTCGAGCATACCAAGCTGGCGATGTTTCAGGATAAAGTCTTTTGCTTCACCCCGAAGGGCGAGTTGATCTCACTGCCGCGCGGTTCATCGACGGTTGATCTTGCCTATGCTGTCCACACCGAAGTTGGTGACCACTGTGTTGGTGCCAAAGTGAATGGGCGAATGGTGCCACTGCGCCACCAGCTTCAGAACGGGGACCAGGTTGAAATATTGACGTCCAGCGCTCAGGAGCCGTCGCCGCGCTGGGAAACATTTGTGGTAACGGGCAAGGCACGGTCAGCGATCAAGCGCCACATTCGACAGGCGCGCCATGATGAATTTTTAAGTCTGGGTAGAGCTTTGCTTGAGAAAAGCGCACAGCGTAACGGCCTTGACCTGACGGACGCTGTTTTGAAAGAGGCCATGAATATTCTCAACATAACAGATGAAACGGCGCTTTACGTGGCGGTCGGCGAGGGGTCTCTTGCCGAAGAAAGCGTATTGGAAGCTGGGTTCCCAGGATTTGAGCACAACGCCAGCGGCGATAAGTTGCCATCGGTTCATGAGAATTGGGAACAGGTTTCAAAGGGAACGGGGCCAATATCCGGCATTAGCGATAAAGCAAAAATACATATGGCAGATTGTTGTCATCCGGTACGCGGCGATAGAATTGTTGGTATTAATGTTGTGGGTAAAGGCATTGATGTTCATACGATTGATTGCAGTACGCTGGCTGAATTTGATGACAAGCCTGATTTATGGCTCGATTTGGGCTGGCGCGAAAATGCATCGGACGACAATTACTATGTCGGCCGTCTACGCCTTGAGGTGATTAACGAGCGCGGTGCGCTTGCTTCCATCGCGGCCTCTGTTTCCAAAAGCGGTGGCAACATCTCCAATCTGGAAATTTCTGACCGTGACCCGGAATGTGTCATAATGTTGATTGATGTTGATGTTAGGGATGTAAAGCATTTGAACGAGGTTAGTCGGGCTCTGCGGGTTAGCCGAGTGATCAGCAGGGTTGATAGAAACGGTTAATGACGCTTTGCCTAAATTAGGGAATGTACTCCCTTCAACCGAAAAATTGCTATTTTAGTCGATAAAAGCTTGACGGATACTGACGTAAAGCCCTATCCGCCAAGCTAGCAACACGGCGCAACAGGAGGTGTTTTTGAATCAGGATCAGGTATTAGACGAATTTAGAGCAGCGGGAGCGCTTTTAGAAGGACATTTCAAGCTGTCTTCAGGATTGCATAGCCCGGTTTATCTTCAATGCGCCAAAGTTCTGATGGACCCCGTTCGTGCTAGCCGCTTGTGTGCTGCTTTCGCCGATCAAATTCGCGCAACCGGTGTGGAAATAGACCTTGTTGTCAGCCCTGCGATGGGCGGCGTTATCGTAGGTTACGAAGTTGCACGCCAACTTGGTGTACCTGGTATTTTCACAGAACGTGTTGACGGTGACTTTGCTTTGCGGCGCGGTTTTGAAATCCCAAACGGTGCGCGTATTTTGATGATGGAAGATATCATCACAACTGGGCTTTCGTCTCGTGAATGCATTAAAACCATTAATGATTGGGGCGGGCAAGTTGTGGCGGCAGGTTGTTTGATCAACCGCTCTGGCGGGCGTGCCGAGGTGGGTGCGCCGATAACTGCACTGGCGACTATAGATGCACCGACTTACAAACCAGAAGATTTACCTGATGCCCTGAAAGCCATACCAGCAATCAAGCCCGGTAGCCGCGACATGAAATCTTGAGTGACGCAACCCATGTTATTTCGCCGCCGCCATAAACCAACATTTATTGCCAACCTACGCAGTTGGGTTTGGCCAAGGTCTGGTTGGAGGCGGGCCGGACTTTATGTTTGGCACCGATTGGCGCGGCTGCCTGGAACGCCGCACAGTATTGCGGCTGGATTTGCTTGCGGTGTTGCCATTTCTTTCACACCTTTCCTTGGTTTGCACATTTTGTTGGGCTGTGCACTCGCTTATTTAGTGCGCGGCAATATGCTTGCGACAGTTATTGGTACTGTTGCGGGCAACCCATGGACATTTCCGCTTTTTTTCACACTAACGGGAACCATTGGTGCAGCGCTCCTTGGTACCGATATGGTGGCCGAAATACCGGTGTGGGACTGGGATGCCATCTTCATGTCTCCCACGGATTATTTTGCCGGGTTTCTGCCGGTTGTTTTTCCCCTTGTTGTCGGCGCTGTGCCGGTTGCAACATCAGCATGGTTTCTGGTTTATTTAGTTTTCAAAAGCCTGATAACCCGGTATCGTGCGGGCCGAAGATCACGCGCCGTTGCCGTAGTGAAGCCGGATGAAAATACAAATGAGTAGAATCACCGAAAAGACCAAACTGCGCTTGGGTGTCAACATCGATCATGTTGCTACCATTCGCAACGCGCGCGGCATCCGTCACCCGGACCCTGTTCGGGCCGCGGGGTTGGCTGTACGGGCAGGCGCGGACGGTATTACCGCGCACTTACGAGAGGATAGGCGGCATATTGCCGACGAAGATATCGCGTCCTTGACCGACGTGCTTGCTGTTCCGCTTAATCTGGAAGTGGCAGCTACGGATGAAATGCTGGAAATTGCCCTTCGCCACAAGCCTCATGCGTGCTGCATTGTGCCGGAAAAGCGTCAGGAATTGACAACTGAAGGCGGTTTGGATGCAGCGGGTCAACATAATCGGTTGAAACACTATGTTGACGAACTTGGTCGTGCGGGCATCCGTGTCAGTTTGTTTATTGATCCCGACAAAGCGCAATTGGATGCAGCAAGATCTCTCGGTGCGCCAGTGACGGAACTTCATACCGGAAAATACTGTGACCTGAGCGGTGCAGCACAAGAGGAAGAGCTGGAGCGTATTCGCGAAGCCAGCGCATACGGTGCGTCGCTTGGCCTTGAGATGCATGCCGGCCACGGGCTGTCATATGAAACGGTTGCGCCAATTGCAGCAATTCCCGAGCTGAAAGAGTTGAACATTGGTCATTTTCTGATTGGTGAAGCCATCTTTCATGGGCTTGAGGTTTCAATCGGTGAAATGCGGCGCCTGATGGACGAGGCCCGGTCGATTGATGGGGAAAAGGCCTGATCATGGCCAAATCTAGTAAAGCGACAGTGGCAGACAGTTCAGAAATTGCAGGATATACATTCGAGCGACCCAGTTTGCTTGACGAAGCACTTACTCACCCTTCCTTGTCGGGCCGCCACAATTATCAGCGCTTTGAGTTTTTAGGGGACCGCGTTTTAGGGTTGGTGATCGCAACTTGGCTTTTGGAAGAATATCCGGGAGAAGCTGAAGGCAAGCTTAACAGGCGTTTTACGACACTGGTCCGTCGCGAAACGCTTGCGGACATTGCGGTTAAATTAGGTATCGCAGGTCGGTTGAAGGTGACGCCGGGAGCGGAAGCGGAAGGTACAAAGACTAAAGAAGCCATTCAAGCCGATGTTTGCGAAAGTGTAATTGGTGCTTTGTATCTCGACGGCGGCTTCCCTGCAGCTAATAAGTTTATTCGAACCCATTGGAAGCCATTAATTGGTGCAGGATATAGTGCTCATAAAGACAATAAAACCCAATTGCAGGAGTGGTGTCAGGCGCGTTCTGTGCCTTTGCCGCGATATGTGGAAGTAGAACGTTCTGGCCCCGACCATGACCCTGTTTTTATCATCGAAGCGATCGTAGATGGCCATGGCAGCGCAAAGGCTAGCGGGCAAGCCAAACGATTGGCTGAACAACTGGCTGCAGAGAGCCTGTATAGTAAATTGACCGGAGAGAAATAATGGCGTCTGACGTCGAAAATAATAATGGTGCCAAGCATAAGTGCGGCTTTGTCGCCATAATTGGCGCGCCGAACGCTGGAAAATCGACGCTTTTGAACCAGCTTGTTGGTGCAAAAGTGGCCATCGTTACCCATAAGGTTCAAACAACGCGGACGCGAGTTACCGGTATTGGCATGCTGGACGAAACGCAGTTGGTTTTTATCGATACGCCAGGCATTTTCGAGCCAAAGCGCCGCCTTGATCGGGCGATGGTAAATGCTGCATGGAAGGGGACAGCTGACGCCGAAACCACGGTGCTGGTACTTGATGCTAAAAAAGGTGTCGACGGTGACGTGGAGCGGATATTTACTGGCCTCGAGGCTGCCGGAAAAAAAGTAATTTTGGTGCTCAATAAAATTGATACTGTTAAGCGAGAGAGTTTGCTTGCTCTTGCGCAAACCCTTGATGAAAAAGGCTTGTTTACAGATATTTTCATGGTTTCCGCACTTTCAGGCGATGGTTGCCCCGATTTGAAAGCGCATTTGGCGTCCATCGCGCCTAAGGGGCCGTGGATGTACCCGGAGGATCAGGTATCCGATATCACCATGCGTTTGCTGGCAGCAGAAATCACGCGAGAGAAAGTCTACCTGCGCCTTCACGATGAACTGCCTTATTCCATTACGGTAGAAACGGAAAACTGGGAAGACCGACCAGACGGTTCAGTGCGCATTGAACAAGTGATCCATGTGCAGCGCGACAGCCAAAAGGGCATCGTTATTGGCAAGGGCGGGGCGATGCTTAAATTGCTCGGGCAAATGGCACGTGAAGACATGACCGAAAACTTCGACCGTAAAGTGCATTTATTTCTGCATGTGCGTGTGACCGAGAAATGGGCCGATGATCGCAGTGTCTATAAAGATATGGGTCTCGATTTCGTTGAATAAGCCTGGAATGGCCTTGTAATTTGGGAGTTGCCTTTGGAATGGCAGGATGATGGCATTGTACTATCCGCTCGCAGGTTCGGCGAGCATGATGCCATTATTGAAGCAATGACCCCAAACCATGGACGCGCTCGCGGCTTTGTAAAAGCGGGCATGAGCCGCCGCAGCAAGGCCAACCTTCAGCCTGGAAACCTGTTAAAGCTCAACTGGCGATCACGCCTGGAAAACAATCTTGGACGCTTTCAGCTCGAGCTGGTGCACAGCCCGCTGGGCAGCTTGATCTCTGATGGTGCGCGTATGTCGGCGCTAGCGGCTGTAACGGCAGTGGTTAGCAGTACGATGCCTGAAAGAGAAAACCACCCTATGGTTTATGATGCGCTTTCAGGCTATGTCGCCTTATTAGAGGCTGAAGACGGTGCGCTGGAGCACTGGGCGGCGGCATTGGCGCAAATCGAGTTAGGCATATTAACCGAGCTTGGGTACGGGCTTGATTTAACGGCATGCGCGGCAACCGGGAACACAGAAGGTCTGGTTTTTGTATCACCGAAGTCAGGCAGGGCGGTCAGTGCACATGCGGGCGGCCCTTATAAAGAAAAACTATTTGCATTGCCGGGCTTTTTGTTGGGCGCGGCAAAGATAACACCAACCAGTGAAGACGCTTTTGCAGCACTGCGGCTAACCGGATATTTCCTGGAGCGGAATGTGTGGGTTGTTGCGGGCGTCGGACAGCCAGGTGCCCGCGATCGGCTTATTTCCTCACTTGCAAAACGGCAAGTTAACAACTGACCTCACCCTCGTTTGGCGGCTAGAATTTTTTTGTGGAAAACCACAACATCTTGTAGCGTTTCGCCGTCTGCCTGCTATAAATGGCGCATGACAGAGTTAGTACCCGAAAATATCGTTGAAGCTCCCTTCGCGGATGCCCTGAGCGAACGCTACTTGGCGTATGCTCTTTCCACCATCATGTCGCGCTCGCTGCCAGATGTACGAGACGGCCTTAAGCCAGTGCACAGGCGGCTGCTATATGCCATGCGCATGCTGAAGCTGGATCCGAAAACCGGCTATAAAAAATGCGCGCGGGTTGTTGGTGATGTGATCGGTAAATATCACCCACACGGCGACCAGTCTGTTTATGACGCATTGGTACGGCTGGCACAGGACTTTTCGGTTCGTTACCCGCTTGTGGACGGGCAGGGCAATTTCGGTAACATCGACGGCGATAATGCCGCCGCCATGCGGTACACCGAGGCAAGGATGACCGAAGTTGCCGCTGTGCTGATGGAAGGGCTGGAAGAAGACGCGGTTGATTTCCGTTCCACCTATGACGGCGAAGAAGAAGAACCCATTGTTTTCCCGGGGCCGTTCCCCAATCTGCTGGCCAATGGTTCCAGTGGTATTGCTGTGGGTATGGCCACCAATATTCCGCCGCATAATGTGGGCGAACTAATGGACGGTCTTCAACTGCTAATTGAAGCACGCCGCGACAAGTCAATTGAGATAACCACCGAGCAATTGGTTGATTGTATTCCGGGTCCAGATTTCCCTACCGGTGGTTTGATGGTCGAGTCACGCGAAAGCATCATTCATTCCTATGAAACTGGCCGCGGTAGCTTCCGTGTGCGCGCCAAGTGGGAAAAAGAAGAATTGCCGCGCGGGCTTTATAATATCGTCATCACTGAAATTCCGTTTCAGGTGCAAAAATCCAAGTTGATCGAAAAAATTGCTGAGCTGATTTCCGATAAGAAGCTACCGATTTTGACCGATGTGCGCGACGAATCCGCCGAAGACATGCGGATTGTGCTGGAGCCGAAAAACCGCACGATCGATGAAAAAGTTTTAATGGAAAGCCTGTATAAACTCACAGAGCTTGAAACACGTTTCTCCTTAAACCTCAATGTGATAGCGGCGGATAACCGCCCTCGCGTGTTATCACTCAGGCAAACATTGGAAAGCTTCCTTGACCATCAGGTTGAGGTGCTGTTGAGGCGTAGCCGTTTCAAACTGGCAAAAATTGAACGCAGGCTCGAGATACTATCCGGCTATTTGATCGCTTATTTGAACCTAGATGAAATCATTCGAATCATCCGCGAAGAGGATCACCCCAAAGAAGAGATGATGCAGGCTTTCAAGCTGACAGATAATCAAGCTGAAGCTATTTTGAACATGCGATTGCGGGCTTTGCGCAAGCTCGAAGAAGTTGAGATACGCACGGAACATACAAAACTGGAAGGCGAGCGCTCCAAATTGATGGCGTTGATCGCCTCGCCCAAGCTGCAGTGGCTTGATCTGGGCGACAGGTTTGCTGATATGAAAAAGCGCTTCGGGCAGGATACTGAGCTTGGCAAGCGTCGTACCCGTTTCGGGGAAGCACCCAACATTGAGATTATGCCAATTGAAGCCATGATCGAAAAAGAACCAATCACAGTGGTTTGTTCCAAGCGCGGTTGGATCAGGGCGCTCAAAGGCCACTCCAAGCCAGAGGAAGTTCTGAAATATAAAGAAGGCGACGAAGAAAAATTCCGTTTTCATGCTTACACCACCGACAAAGTGTTCCTGTTTGCCAGCAACGGCAAGATATTCACGCTGGGCGGTGATAAACTTCCGGGCGGGCGCGGTAACGGCGAACCGGTACGTTTGTTAGTTGATATGGATGCCAACGACGAAGTGATCTCGCTGCTGCCCTATATGCCGGGCGGCAAGTTGATGGTGGCCAGTTCCATCGGCAAAGGCTTTATTGTTGAAGCAGACAATGCGGTCGCCATGAAGAAGGGCGGTAAGCAGATTGTGAATTTACCGGGCGATGCAGTTGCAACCCACTGCATTCCAGTGAGCGGCGACAGCGTGGCTGTTATCGGTGATAACCGTAAGCTGTTGGTGTTCAGCCTTGATGAATTGCCCACCATGAACCGTGGACAGGGCGTGACGCTTCAGCGTTACAAAGACGGTGGTATGAGCGACCTGCTTACCTTCCACCGCAATGACGGCCTTACATGGCCCATGGGCGGTTCAGGCGAAAGATGGCGTACGGAAACCGAGTTAGGCCCCTGGACAGGCAAACGCGGCAACGCTGGCCGGTTGCCGCCAATGGGTTTCCCGCGGAACAACAAGTTCAGGTAGTTGGATCATCAGATGAGTAAGGAAAACCTTCAGCGCTGGTATGATTTTATGGAAGATCATAACGAGCAGGCACTAAGCGACATGCTTGCGGATGATGTGGTATTCCATTCGCCGGTTGTTCACACCCCCCAAGAGGGCAAGGCGATTACGTTTGCCTATCTGGCCTCAGCAGGCAAAGTGCTGGGCGGTGACGACTTTGAATATGTCGGTGAATATTTGTCCGACAACGGCGCGGTCATTGAGTTTGTAACCAGCATTGACGGTATTAAAATCGATGGAATCGATATGATCACTTGGAATGATGCGGGTAAAATCACTGAATTCAAGGTGATGCTACGGCCCCTAAAGGCAGTGAATAAAGTGCACGAGATGATGGGCCTAATGTTGCAACAGATGAATAAGCCTGCATAACAGAAAAAAAAGCGCTCAGGAGAACGCCTTTTAGGTTTTGGGGAAGGTTTCTATCGTTATTGGGGCCGAGGCCTCGTCCGGGGAGAATTTAAGCCGGGCCCATATAGAATGCGTTGAGTTTGTTGCCGTCCAAGTCGCGGAAGTATGCAGCGTAAAAGGTGCTGTCATCGCCGCCGCGTAAGCCTGGCGCACCTTCGTCTGTGCCGCCAAGCGAGATGGCTTTCTCGTATATTTTGTCCACAGTTGCCCTATCAGGCGCCGCAATGGCTGCCATCACACCGTTGCCGACACTTGCGGGTTCGCCGTTGAAAGGCCTGGTAACACTGATGCCGCCAGTGGGTGCGTTGCTCCAGGCAACGAATGTTTCATCGTCCCAAACGCGCTTCGCACCAACAAGTGCTGTCAGTTGGTCATAAAAAGCGGTGGCCTTATCCATATCGTTCGTACCTAGTGAAATATATCCGAGCATGTTTCCCTCCTTGCTATTGTCGTATCACTGATATGGGGCAGGCAGGCGGACAAGCCAAGGCCGTGCATTGCATAGCACCCCTTCAGGATTGAATAACAGATGGACGGCTTAGCTCGCGAAGCCTTGCAGTGCCAGAAACTCTTCAATTTTATCAGCGGTTATAAGCCCTTTGGCGCGTGCGGTCTCGCGTCCGCTGTTGAATAAAACCATCGTGCCAGTATAGCGAAAATCATATTTGCGCACGAAATCCAGGTCGCGTTCAAAATCAACTCTTATGGCACGAATATTGGGGCCACGCCCTTCTGCATGCAGTGTATCAAGAGCTCGGTGCTGCAGTAAGCAGGTGGGGCACCATGAGGCATAAACCTCCACCAATAAAGGCTCACCCCGCGCCATTAGCTCTTCAAAGCGCGGCGTTGAATATTCCTCCCACCCCGGCAAAATGGGGTCGGAAGGGCGCAGGTTCATGTAAATCAGGTTACCCCAAAGCAAAATGGCAATCAGGCCAATAAAGCCCATTTGGGCCCAGATTTTTTTGAACAGGGATTTAGTAGGGAGTGTTTCAGCTGTTTCCATGCAGCATGGTTATCAGCACAAAAAATGCTTTGCAATATAAGGCGGATCACCTTTTCGTAAGTGACGATTATTATTGGCTCAAAACCGTTTTTGAACTGGCAAGTCTGACCTGACTATATGTTTGGTCGCCTAAAATAACTGCTCAGGTAACCATGTAACCAGTTCCGGGAACAAGGATATTACCGCTAAGGCGATAATTTGAATAACCACAAAAGGTAAAACACCTTTGTATATGGCAGTTGTTGGTACATCCTCCGGCACTACGCCGCGAAGGTAAAACAGTGCAAAACCGAACGGTGGGGTCAGGAAACTGGTTTGCAGGTTCATTGCCATCAAAACACCCAGCCAAATGGGACCGTATGTGCCATCCATTGCCAACAAGGCAGGGGCCACCACCGGAACAACTACGAAAGTGATTTCAATGAAATCAAGGAAGAATCCGAGCACAAACATGAGCAGCATAACCAGTAAGATAGCGGTGAATTGACCGCCGGGCAGATTATGCAGCATGTCTTCGATAATTTCATCACCACCAATACCGCGGAATACCAGCGAAAATAGCGATGCCCCGATCAAAATTGCATAAATCATGGTGCTGATGCGCACCGTTGAGCGCATGACCTCGCCCAGCACGCCACTTTTATGCGTGCGCCATAGTGCGGTTGAAAGGCCGAGAGTAAACAAAATCGTTAAGCCAGCCACAGCCCAGTATGCAACTTGGTCGGCAGTGGGAATAATTTCACGTCCCATCCGCAAATCAAAGTTCATCGATATCGCAAGCAGCAGCACCAGTGCAGCTATGCTGGCCAGGACAATATTTCGTATTCGGGTGCCGAGTCTGGCGGCCCCAAGTAAGATAGCGCCAACTGCGCCGACCGAGGCAGCCTCTGTCGGTGTAGCAATGCCGGTCAGGATAGAGCCGAGCACAGCGACGATTAAAAACAGGGGCGGTAACAGCGCGAGGAAAAGGCGCATATACAGGCCCTTATCCACGGCATTTTCATCTTGCGGAATTGCAGGGCTGGTTTCCGGGCGGAAGATTGCCATGCCAATCTGGTAAAGAATGTACATACCGACGAGGGCCAGGCCCGGTATCAGCGCACCAGCAAATAGTTCGCCTGCACTCATGGGAACAGGGGAAAACATTCCCTTGCTCAACTGGGCTTGTTGCCATGCGTTAGACATGACATCGGCCAACAAAATGAGAACGATTGACGGGGGGATGATTTGACCGAGTGTGCCAGCGGCGGCAATAGATCCGGTGGCCAGTGATGTGTCATAGCCGCGCCGTATCATTGTGGGTAGAGATAGCAGGCCCATGGTTACAACAGTTGCACCCACAATGCCTGTGGAGGCAGCCAACAGCGCACCGACAATCGTGACAGATATGCCCAATCCGCCGCGCAGCGAGCCAAACAACTTGCCCATGCTTTCCAATAATTCTTCGGCAACATTGGATTTTTCGAGCATGACACCCATGCTGACAAAAAGAGGCACTGCAAACAAAAGTTCATTGCGAATGACATTACCGAACAAACGGTTAGGCAGGATTTCAAGGAAACTAAAGTCCATCAATCCGGTGGCGATGCCAATACCGCCAAACAGCAACCCGGTTCCGGCCAGTGTAAACGCAACCGGGAAACCGGACATCAACATACCGACCAGCGTCAGGAACATCATCAAGGTGATTATGACGGACATGTCCATTAGCGCACCTTCCCAAACAACGCTTTTCCGTGACGCAGCAAATCAGCGGCGGCATGAAGCGATAAGGTGAAGGCAAACAGTAATAGTGTGGACTTTAATAGGTAGACGAAGGGCAAACCACTGGACTCAACGCTGGTTTCCTTGATTGCCCAACTGTCGGTTACATAAGGCAAACTGGCGTGCCAAAATAAAATTAAGAAAGGAACCAGCAGAAACAAGGTCCCATAGAAATTGACCAGTGTTTTCCCGCGTTCGCTAAACTTGCAGTAAAGCAGGTCAACTCGCACATGCTCGTCTTTAAAAGCTGTGTAGCCTGCGCCGCCGAGGAACATCATGGCATTAATATATTGCAGGCTTTCCTGTAGCTGCACGCTGCCGGACGAAAAAACATATACCAACAGTACGATAGCAAACTGAAGGAGCACCAGCAAAAGCGGTAAAATGGTAAGGAAGTCGCCGGTTTTGGCAGCAAATCCATCCAGTCGCTTAATAAGCGTTTCGACCATGAAGAAATTTATCCGTCCGAGAGGTTGCGAGCATCCATAAAGGCTTTTTCGGCGATTTCACCCCACCGCCTAGCGTCAGTGCGTGCAGAAGTGTAACTATCAAAGATGCGTTTTGATAGCTCGTCGTGGTTTGCAACTTCGGCCACAACTTCGTTCGATACAGTGCCGAGGATGCGCAGAATATCATCATTGAATTTCAGCAAGTTCACATCGTGTTCATTGATAAGTGTATCCAGCGCGCGCGCGTTGTTAGCGTTAAACTCTGCGAGCATAACGTCGTTTTCGGTTGCGGATGCAGCTTCAATCCATGCCTTTTCGGTGGCAGACATATCGTTCCATAGGTCAAGATTAAGGCCTAGGGCTAGCGCAGTGCCCGGCTCATGAATGCCGGGGTAATAATAGTTTTTCACAATGGAATAAAAGCCAAATGCCAAATCATTCCAGGGGCCAACCCATTCGGTTGCGTCAATGTTGCCCTGGCTAAGCGCCTGAAAAATTTCGCCGCCTGCTTTGGTAACCGGGGTGGCACCGACTCGTTTCATGACTTCGCCGCCGAGGCCCGGCATGCGAATACGTAGGCCCTGAAAATCTTCAATGGAATTCATTTCCTTGTTGAACCAGCCACCCATCTGAGTACCTGAATTTCCTGCAAGAAATGCCTTCACATTAAAACGCGCCGACAGTTCGTCCCAAAGGGGCTGGCCGCCGCCAAATCTGATCCAGGATGTGATTTCGGGTGCTGTCATGCCCATAGGGACGGTGCAGAAAAAATTAAAGGCAGGCGATTTGCCTTGCCAATAATATTCGCCGCCATGATACATGTCGGCTTTGCCTTGCGACACCGCATCAAAGGCCTCTAATGGGCCAACAAGTTCGCCGCCAGCATATACCTTTATTGTCAAGTTTCCGTCCGACAACGCTTCAATTCTGCGGGCAAGGCGCTCAGCGCCTGTGCCAAGGCCGGGGAAGTTTTTCGGCCAGGTTGTTACCATTTTCAGGCTGCGCTTTTGGCTAACGATTGCTGGGCCACCACTTTGCTGGGTGCTTGCGCCGCCGTCACATGCCGCTACAACCGTTGCCGCGCCAACAAGGCCCGCGCCGCGAATGATATTTCGCCGACTGGGGGAAGCTTTGCTGCTTTTGCTCTTGGCTGAACTCTTGGCTGAATTTTTGCGTGTCACGAATGCGGTCCCCACCTATCACTTAACCACTCAGGCATGTGTAAAACTCGAATGGTGTATTTTGATGTCTGATGGCGCCCAGACAGAGCCAGTCACCAAGTTTCGAGCCAGTATAGAGTTAGAAAGCTGCGGAGCAAGCCCTGTGCAAGCAAAGAGAGCTTAATTGAGCCCAAACGGACTATGAGTTGGGTTCAAACGGGTACCAGCCATTGGGGCCAAGTCGTTCGAGAGGTTTGAACCGGGCTTTATAGTTCATTTTGTGGCTGTCTTTGACGTAATAACCCAAATAGACAAAGGGTTGATTCGCATGTTGGGCACGCAAAATATGATCATGGATCAGGTAGGTGCCGATAGACCGGCGCTCGGCGGAAGGGTCAAAAAAGCTATAGACCATTGAAAACCCGTCTGTCATTTCGTCGGTTAATGCAACGGCGACCAGCTCTTTGGTAAGTGCCTTGCGATATTCGATGGAGACGGTGTTAACCGGGCTGGTTTCAACCATATCTTCAAATTCGTCCCGGGTCATTCCAGCCATTGAGCCATCGCCGTGGCGCTTGGATAAATAGCGTGAAAGGAGCTCGAATTGCTCGTCCGTCGCAATTGGGGGACGCACTTCCGATGTCAGATCGCTGTTCAGCTTGGCAATGCGGCGCAGGGACCGGCTGGGTTCGTATTGGGGTGCAAGCACCCTTACAGAAACACATTCAGCGCAGGCTTCGCAAGCAGGCCTGTAAACAACGGTTTGACTTCGCCGGAAACCAACTTTGCCCAATGCCTCGTTGAGCGCTGCGGCATCTGGTCCTTTTAGTTCGGTGAAAACTTTGCGTTCTTCTTGCCCGTCAATGTAGGGGCAGGGTGATGCTGCCGTTACATAAAACTTGGGAAATTGTACGCCTTGGTCTGTCATCTTTCACCGTCTGAGGCAGTTTCAACTATTTTGTCAAAGTAAACCATAATACCAGGGCACAAACAAAGTGAATGTCACCCACATGATGAATATCAGCGGTGTTCCAACGCGCACAAAGTCGATGAATCGGTAATGTCCCGGCGCCATTACCAGCAAGTTTGTCTGATAGCTCATGGGTGTTGCGAAGCTGCAATTTGCCCCGAAAATAACCGCCAGTAAAAATGGCATTGGTTCCACATTGAGTTCAAGTGCGATGGAAACCGCAATGGGGGTAAACAAAACCGCAGTGGCGTTGTTGGACAGTACATTGGTCAGCAACGCAACTAACAGGAAGAAGCCCGACAGTATCATCCAGATAGGCGCGCCCATCATCAGTTCAAGCGAGGAGTGAGCAAGCCACGCCGCCCCGCCTGTGCCCTGCATCGCAGTGCCTAGCGCCAGCGCTGCACCAACAATTGTGAACACCCGGCGGTCAATGGCACGGCTGGCTTGGCGTACATTTAGGCAGCGCAATACCATCATCAGCGTGGCACCAATCATAGCAGAAACTACGATGGGCATAATTTCCAGTGCAGCCGTGAAGACAACGCCAGCAAAAACCATAAGGGCGCGGACTGCATATTCTTTCATCGGTACGTCAGAAGCCGACGATTCCATCAGCAAAACATCTTGGTTGTCGCGTAGGTCCAATACATTGTTGCGGGCGCCCATAACCAACAACACGTCGCCGGCCTCCAGCCTGAGGGCGGTTAAGGCGGCTCGGATCATTCTACTGCGGCGCTGTACACCCAGCACTGAGCAACCTGTCTCCGCCCTGAATCCGGACTGCGCGAGCGTGCGGCCATCCATCCGCGAAGCCGGTGCAATCACCGCCTCGGCGATAACACGACGCTGGCCAGCTTGTTCGTCGGAATTATCTTCGCCTTCGGCGTCGGCGACCAAATCCGGTGATGCATTTAACAACTCAGTCATCACACTGCGCGTGGCTGCAACCATAACGACGTCACCAACGCTAAGTGTGATGTCATCGTACGGCGGCAACAGCTTCAGGTGGCCGCGCTGTATCATGCGTACAGTTACGTCTTTTAGGCCAGGGAACATGCCAGCAACCGCGTGTTGCCCAACTAGCCCATTGTCTGGCGCCAATTCCATTTGAAACAGAAATTGTTTTCCGCCGCTGCCTGCAAGGCGTTTTGCTATGCCGCTGCGGTCAACCAGTAATCTGGGCGCAACGAATATGACATAGATAAAGCCCACTGCGGCGAGTGCAGCACCTGGGACAGTGAAATCGAAAAAGGCTATGGTTCCGCCGTGCGATTGTTCATATGC
>Ga0316204_10005302_pt1 | contig 21541 bp, 21 predicted proteins | sample 6monrhotite_MG_2_FD_205661 | JGI IMG/M metagenome (GOLD analysis project Ga0316204, IMG submission 205661) | Microbial mat bacterial communities from mineral coupon in-situ incubated in ocean water Damariscotta River, Maine, United States -... | ecosystem: Environmental > Aquatic > Marine >... | reverse complement strand
ATTTTTATGATGCAACAAAAGCAAGTTGAAGCATTCTCTGGTGCGCTTTATGTCCGGATAAAGGCGGAAACCAAGCGCATCACGGCATCAGGCGACCCTGACGCTGCACAAGACCACCTTACCATGCTGAAGGCTCTCAATAAAATCAACGATCTGCCGTACAGTGCACTAACATGGCAGGGTTATAGCGACCATGTTTTAGCCTGCCTCAGCGACTACAAAGCCCACCTTCAAGCCCACGGTTATTACGGTGCACCGATCATTGGCAGCATGCGAGGTTTTACAGCCGATTTACTGGCGGAATACCGGGTTGATCCACCACGCGGTTTCATGGAGCGCCTTAAAAAATTGTACAAGAAGCACAAGAGCTAAAACTATGAAAAAGCGATATAGTTTCACTTTCTTAATTCTGTCATTCCTATTGCAGGGAACGGTGCCGTTGAAGGCTCAGTCAGGCTTGTCCGGTGTGCCGTTCTTTTTCGAAGAAACAGAGGCCACCTTTCAGGCGTTTATCAAAACATTGCGCGAGGCTGCCGAGCAGAAAAATCCATATCCGATTTATAGGGCTGTTTCGCCGCTTTATATCATCGAGCGTGACTTTGGCGGCATTTTTGACCCAACTGCAAACGCGATCGTAAATTTCTCGGCGTCGTTCCCATTTGATAACGAGATGCTTTTCCCGGAATACAAGAACTATGGCTGGAATGCCTTTCAGGAAAAATTAATGCACCTTGAGTTCGAGCGAAAAGACACTGGCGAGATGTGTGTGCCGGCTGGTGCCACCGAGGTGCGCCCTTATCCGCTTGGCCAGCTTTGTTTTGCTAAAGGAGCACGCCGCGAATGGAAAATAACCCGCTACATTAAGGGCGGTGACTAGCCTCTACTCATGTGCGCCCTGCAATAAGCAGGGATTAAGGCAATAACCTCGCGGGTCGCCAGGCTCAGTTCGGTATCTGCAACTTCGTTTCTGCGCGGGAAGTAGCCAAAGACAATCGCGCCGCGCATCATCTCGCAGGGTACCTCTTGCCTGACCAATTTTTCAAAGGCCCTAAAAGCTGTCGCACGGTCAATCCGTTCGAAGGTTTCATCCCTTGAAATATTAGCTGCTTTCTTGGATATGTTGAGTAAATTCACCGTATTTTTTGCAGTTAGAAGAAATGCATCAAAGGTCTGAGCTGTTTCAAATTTGTTCTTAATATGCTCAGGCGCTAGGTCGTCAGCAACGACAGCAACCGGCACGAATATCGAGCAATATAAATACAGCCCCAATACATAGGCCCATGAAAATGGTTTCTTGAATGCCTTCATATTGTGTTCTTCTTACAAATTATTTTCATGGCAAAATGCTTGCTTGGCCGCGCCACGTATCTTTTCAATAAATTCGTTTAGGAAGTCAGTTTAGCATAAAACCTCTAATGCTACGTTTTCGTTTTTCGCTAAAAATGGCCTTCTATCAAACGGCATAAAGTGGCTGCTTCGGGTTTAGTGGGGCCGGGGGCTAAGAGAAGCGATTAGGCCTGATCCTAAGTCAGTGAAAAATACAAAGTAACGCAAGTGAAAGCCGTTTCCTCTGTTCTTGTGCGTACTACGCGCTACATTATCCGCAGATAGATATTTCCGGGGAGGACGATGTGGCGATTTCAGTGAAAACAGGTGTTAAAATAGGCGCGGCTGCTTTGGTGGCTTACGGTCTGTATGCGGGGTACGGCTTTTACACCGGCTTTAAAGAGCTGGTGAATTTTTACGACCCGGAGAAAATTACCGAAAACTTCCGCACGCCCAGCACCTTTCCGCACACTGTGGTGAAAACCGGCGAGCCCTGGCTGTTCAAACGCGCTGAAGGCCAGGCCGAACTGCCCCCTGTTTACCAATACGGCGGCAAAACCAAACTGCTGTCCAAACTGCTGGAACACACCGGCACCACGGGCCTTTTGGTGGTAAAAGATGATACCATCCTGTTTGAGCAATATTATCAGGGCGAGACTGAAAGCGACCGCCACGCCATGTTCTCGGTTACCAAATCATTTGTCTCTGCTTTGCTCGGCATCGCCATTGAAGACGGGCTGATTGAAAGCATTGAAGACCCCATCACCAAATATGTGCCCGAACTGGTGGGCACGGGCTATGACGGCGCGAAGATAAGCGATATTCTTACCATGTCATCCGGTGTGCGTTTCACTGAAGACTACGGCGATATGTGGTCAGACGTTAACCGTATGTCGATGACCATTGCGGGCAATGGGTCGCTGGATGATTTCGCCACAAGCCTAAGCCGCGAGCGCGAACCCGGCACCTATAATAATTATGTTAGTGTTGATACCCACGTTTTGGGCATGATGCTGGTGCGGGTTACCGGCAAAACGCTCACCGAGCTTTTGCAGGAACAAATCTGGAAGCCGCTGGGCATGGAATATGAAGCCAACTGGATGACCGACGGCGAAGGCATGGAAGTGGCGATGGGCGGCATGCAGGTAAGCCTGCGGGATATGGCGCGCCTCGGGCGGCTGTATCTGAACAAGGGCAAGTGGAACGGCAAACAAATTGTGCCCGAAAGTTGGGTGGCAGACAGCATTACACCAAGCGCACCGCGCCTTATGCCGGGCCACGATAATCCTGGCAGTGCAACGCCATTTGGCTATGGTTTCCAGTGGTGGACCCCCAGCGTGCCGCACGGTGATTTCATGGCGTTCGGCATTTATCACCAAACCATTTATGTAGACCCCACCTCCGGTATTATCATTGCCAAAACCAGTGCGCACAAAGGCTTTACTGATCCGGCGAATAAAACCGACAAGGAAGAAAGCATTTTTGCGCTGCAAACAATTTCAGCGATGCTCGGTGATGCAAACTGGGGCGGCGATGAGGTTACCATGGAAGATGTGCAGATGATCCGTTCTGCCGTGAAAGACAAAGCAGGCAATTAAAATTATGTGCCGCAAAAATAATGCTTGATGCTCTAGTAACTGGAGCATCCATAATCCTGAACGAGCTTAAAAAAGAGTGTCGCACAGGAGAGACAAACAGATGTCACAAGTAGAATTTTTGGTTGATTATGGTCCGATAGCTATATTGGCTACGGCTTTGGTGTGGGGATTTGGGCGCATAGTGTACCTTTTGGTGGTGCAGAATGTCGCGGTTTTGTCGCTGATGTCACAGCGAAAGACACCGGCCGAATTCGGGCTGATGCTAATTGCGGTTTCCTCCAATGTTTACCTACTGTTAAGGCCTTTTTTACCTGCGCTCGATGGTTGGGTTTACAGGCAAAATTCGCCCGCGCCGCTGGTTGCGCTCGGTATTATGGCCTTTAGCATTATACTGGCGGTTTTTTGCCAAATCGGGATGGGAAAATCGTGGCGTATCGGTGTGCCGGAAACCATTGAAGATAGCCAAAGCCTTGTCACCGGCGGGATTTACGGCCTTAGCCGCAATCCTATTTATGTGGCAATCCTTTTGTATCTGGGGGGTATATTTTTGCTGTTGCCCGGCCCTTTTACAGCCTTCTCGCTGGTAGGTACCTTCCTGCTGATGCGCCCGGTTATCAAGCAGGAGGAAACCTTTATGGAAGCGGCTTTCGGCGATACTTACCGGCATTACAAACAGCGTGTTCGCCGCTGGATTTAGCCAGAAATCTGCCCGAATACAGCCTGGCTGACCAACGCATGTTTCGCTTTGCTTAGCCCGAAAACTGCCTTAATGACAGATTAGGAAGATGGCAATATTTAAAAAAATGCCAGGCTATAACTGGTAAAAAGGGAAGCGAAACATGAGGAAAACTGCGGGATTTTGCGCATTGTTGCTAGCCACAACGGGGGCCTATGCCCAAGACAGCGAGCCATTTGCCATCTCTGAATTAATTGCGGAACATGGTATATCCAAATTGAAAGCGGTTAATTTTTTTGCGCCCGGCAAAGTAGCGCTTGTCGCCAGCGGGCAGGATGAAAACGAGCGTAAACTTTTCTCTTTCTTTGAAATGACTGGCTTTGAAATGAACGGTACCAACCGGCATTCCCCTGAGCCCCGTCTGAAAGTTGAAATGCCGGAAGAGGCGGTTTTTTATGATTTCGCGCCAATTTTTGACGCTGACCGTGAAAGTCTGCTGTTTTTAAATGCTGACGGTGTGCAGGTTTTTGATCCTGAAAGCAGTGCGATACGCACCTTGACGACAGTATCGTCCATTTACAAGCAAAACGGTAGCCCTTTGTTTTCGCAGGTAGATTTCGCTCGTGATATGAACGGCGACGGATTTGCTGATCTGCTTATTCCGGACTTTGCTGGATACCAGTTGCTTCTGAACGATGGCAAGGGTGATTTTTCAAACACTACCCTGCTGGAAATGCAGGTAGAAATGCGGCTTCGCGGCAACATACCGCGTTACAGTCAGTTCCCGGCGTATGCTTTTGATGTAAATTTTGATGGCCGCACCGATGTGGTGTTTCACAAGGACAACAGTTTCCTTGCCTTTCTGCAGCAGGCAGATGGTAGCTATGCCACTGTGGCTGAGGCCTATAACTTTGATATCGATATAGTAGGCAACAGTTTCGGCGCACAGGTGGCCTCTAATGAACGCTACAGTGATCAGTCAGACCTGGCGGAAACTGTTGTTGAGACGATCAAAGATATCAACGGCGACGGCATCATGGATATTGTTACCCAAACCGACAGGGCGCGCGGGCTTTTTAACCGCAGCACCGAGTACGGATTTCATTACGGATACGAATCGATGGGACGTGTGGCTTATGCCACAGAGCCAACAGCTTCTATCACCTTGAAGGGTATCACCGCGAATACGCGCCATATTGATTTCGCAGAAGATGGCCGCATAGACTTTGCTGGCGGCGCAGTTAACATCGGTATTGGCAAAATTATTGGTATTCTTTTATCTGGTTCGGTAAGCATTCCGGTAATGTTTTACGAGCAAAACGAAGAAGGTCAGTTCAGCGAAGATCCTTCCTACAGGAAGAAAATATCGGTAGATTTTGACATGTCCAGCGGGCAATCGAGCGTGCCTGTGGTGGAAATGACCGACATCGACGGCGACGGCAATAAGGACCTGATCCTTAGCAAAGACAACGAAAGCCTGCGTATTTACCGCGCCACAAAAGGCGCGCGTAAAATGTTCGCGAAAAAGGCGATCGAGATTGACCTCAAGCTACCTAAAAACGGCGAGCAGGTAACAACGGCTGACCTTAACGGGGATGGCAAAGGTGACCTGATGATGCACTTTGACCGTTTGGGCGCAGACGGTAAAGACAACCGCAACAAAATAGTGGTGCTGATTGCCCTATAGCCATAAACCGAATTATGTTCGGCTGCGATACCGGCTAATTTGACAGTATGTTGATGGAGAGAATATGAGTGTTTTTGAGCTTTTGAGTCGCAAAAAATCTTTTGCGTCACGATGGATTGGAAACCCGTATTTAAACAGATGGGGGCTTCACAAGGCCCGAATTGGACTTTCAAATACTTGCCTTGGACTGCGCCGATTGCAATGTTTGACACACCCTGAATATTACCAAAAATTTCTTGATGACGGTGTTGTTGCCATCCCTGACTTTTTAGCAGAAGCAACTTTCGCAGCCCTAAAAGCAGAAGCGCTCCAACATTTCAAAATGGCTGAAGCTGAATCACCTTTGACGGCTCATGCCCGTTCACAGGGCTTTGGCCAGAAACAGGATATTAAGGGTGGGTTTGATCGTTTCGACGGCGGAACGCTTAATAGGTTTCTAAAAATATCTGAGGCTCAGACACCGAACTGTTTTGATTTTTCCAACCAGTTAGGCCTTCGTCAATTGTATGGAAAATCTGCAGGAACGCGCGCCAGTGTTAATAAATTTTGGCTTTACCAAACCATGCACGGCGATGAGCAGGGAAATCCGGACGACCAAAAGCTAACGCATAGAGACACATTTCATTCAGCTGTAAAATTGTGGTTTTTTGTTGAGGATGTAACGCCGGAACAAGGGCCTTTGGAATATTCAATTGGTAGCCATAAAATGACCCCTGAGCGCATGCAGTGGGAATATAATAAAAGTATTTTTGCCTCTTCTGAGCAGGCAGGCATGAGAAAGGGTGGTGCTTTCAGGGCAGGTGCGGTCGATATGGAGATAATGGGTTATGGCCCTCTTACGCCTTTACCTGTAAAAGCCAATACGCTCGTTCTTGCCGATATCCGGGGATTTCACCGCCGCGGCCCGGCAAAAGCAGGGAGCCAGCGTTTTGGTATTTATGCCAATTTCAGGCCACACCCCTTTAGCCCTTTTTGCTTGTAAGGCGGGGTCAAATAAAACGAAGTTTTAAATGTTTTTGTGGTTTCTATCTTGTTGCAAAAGATGGTTTCACCTAGCTTGCTTATAACGAATCTTTTGACAGGTAAGATGCATGCCCCTTTTTTTAAAAGCCATATCGCCAGCCGATTACGGTGCATATCATGCGCTGATTAATGATCCGCTTGTTTCTTATAATTCAAGTTCAGTGCCGCACCCCGTTGATCAGGCGTTTGCAACACAAAGGCTGTTGGACCGAGCCGCCAACGAGCGTATCCTTGGCGGCATTGTGCAGCGCGGGGCCTATGTTGACGGCACCCTTGTTGGTGATGCCAGCCTGTTTACAAATGAAGCTGGTGAGCTGGAAATTGGCTATTGTGTGGCGGAAGCCCACCGGGGCAAAGGCTATGCCAGCGAAATGGCCCGTCAGCTTGTGAAGCTCGCGCGAGACCATGGACACAGCGGCCCAATGTCAGCGGGCTATGCCAAGGATAACCCCGTATCTGGTAAAATTCTAGAAAAGCTTGGTTTTACGCAGGTCGGTGAAACCATGGAAAGTTCTGTGGGCAGGGAAGGCCTGTCACCCTATATTAAGCTGGCGCTGCCTGCCGCTGGGGAACTTACTGCCCCGGTAACAACACGGCCGCTTGAACACGACGATATAGCCGCTGTTTATGCCTTGCAACATGACCCAAAGGGCGCTGCCATGGCAGGCGTAGAGGGTGAATTTGTTGCAGAGGATGTTTTTAAAGAAAATATGAAAGCATTGATCGGGAAGGGCGAAGAGGCGGCGTTCATATTTGCTATTATGGCTGCAGGTGAAATGGCGGGCTATATTGTTTGCCTTCAAGGGCCAAGCGGCAAGTGGCAGGTAAGCTACTGGCTTGACCAGCGCTTTTGGGGCCGGGGCATTGCCACTGCGGCGTTCAGGCAATTGCTGGAGCGCTTGCCTGCAAACATACTCAACCAGCATTTATATGCCGCGGTTATCGACAGTAATGCTGCGTCTGTAAGGCTATTGGAAAAGTTCGGCTTTACTGCGTTTAAACAGAGAGACTTTCTCTCGGCCGCGCACGGTGAAATGAAGCGGCAGACATTATTTCGTCGCTAACACGCCTTTTAGGTTTCGCTGCTATTCCGATTTTAAACCACTGAGCGAACAGTATGAAAATTGAATTCAAACCCATCCCGGACGCTGATCTGGATGCATACTTTGACCACATGAATGACAAAAGCCTTGCGGTGAACGCCGGTACTGTTCCGCACCCCATCACCAAGGCATGGGCGAGGGAAAGGTTGCTGCACCGGCGCACCGAGGAAGTAGCCGGAAACGCCGCAGACAGAGGCTTATATGAAGACGGTGTATTGGTAGGCGCGGCGGGCTATTTCTACCGGGATCACGGGCTTGAGATTGGCTACGGCATTCACCGGAACCACAGGGGCCGGGGACTGGCAACGCTGGCAGCCAGGCTTTCAGTGCAGTTGGCGCGAGATCACCGCTGCACAGGGCCAATAAGCGCTAATTATTTTCAGGATAACCCTGCGTCTGGCCGTGTTTTAGAGAAAACAGGTTTTGTGCGTATGAGCAGCGACATAAGCACCTCTGCCGCGCGAGACGGCGACATCCCGTCGTATATTAGCAAGCTTGAAGGGGATGTTGCGTTAAGTGCTTTGAAGGAAAGCGATTACGGTGCGCTATACCACCACCAGAATGATAAAGAGGCGCACCATCAGGCGGGCGGTGGCAGAGTATGCGAAGACGAAGCAGCCTACCGTGACTACCTTAAAAAAGCGGCGGACGGAGGCGGTGAATTTCAGACAATCCTGATCGAAGGCCATGTGGCCGGGTATATCGCCAGCTTTAACCGTTTCAAAAAACGTGAAATCAGCTATTGGATTGGCCGCGAATTTTGGGGCAAGGGCATCGCCAGCAAAGCGGTGGCGCTGTGGCTGGAACAAGTGCCACTACCGGGTGCAGGCCTTTTTGCGCGGGTGGCCAAAGACCACCCTGCATCTATGCGCGTTTTAGAGAAAAACGGTTTCACCGCGTTTGCTGATGACCGTTATTTCTCCGATATTCGTAATAAAAATATCGAAGAAACGGTGTATAAATACGGCGGTTAAGGTGTGCCTATAACTCCCGCGATGGGCTGTGTCCAAGCGACGTTGTGGCTTCCGCGTTATCAAACGGCTTGTAGGCCTTCTCGTGTGTGAACATAGAATTCACCAAGCTGTTCGGGAATATCTGAATGCCTGAATTGAAGGCTTCGATATTGCCGTTGAAGATGCTGATGGCGGCGGCGATATTATCTTGCAGTTCGCTAATTTCACGCATTAGAGACATGGTTACATCGGCCATTTTCAGGTCTGGGTAAGCTTCGACCGCAATATTAAAACCCGAAACCATTTGGGTGGTGGCGGCTTCAATAGCGGCCAGATCATCGGTGTTTACATCGCCGCGTGAGGCTTTGCCAATGGCAGAGCGCAGGGCCGTGATGTTCTCTAAAAGCGATTTTTCATGCTCTTTGTATTTTCCGGCTTCTTTTTCCAGCGCGGGCAGGGTTTCATTCTTCTGGCGCTCATAGGTGATAACGTCGGCCCACGCCCGCACCACCATATTCCGCCGCCGGATGATACCGTTGTTGATGGTAATGCCCATCACCACAGCGAGAACGCCGAGGCCGAGAATTACATAAAGTGCTTCCATGGTGTTTTCCCTTTATCGAGTTGTCTGTTCAAAATTATTATCTGAATATTTCATCAGGGTGTGGATGAAATCTAGCGCGGCATCCAAATTGGCCTGCGTGCTGTGGCCGGCTACTTGTTCTGCAAACGCCGCCGGGTTTTCCAGCCCACCCATGCGATTGGCGGCGATCATATTGCTATCATCGAAGGAAAAACAAAGCGCGCCGCTATTGTTAAACTCAAGGTCCATGCCGCGCAGGGCTTGTCCGGCACTTTCAATCTCAACCAACACTTTTGGGGTTAGGAACTTGGCAACATCCATTTCGCTGTCGGCAGCCACGTTGAAATGTTTGTTGAAGCTCACGCTGCTGCTTTTCCAGCCTTTTTGGAAAAACCCCAAGCCACCCTCGCTAATACGCATGCTGCGCGCATAGTTGAAATCCACGATAAAGCCGTAGCGGTCAAAATGGTCATAAACAGTGCGAGTGCGAACACGCACGTTACCCTTGCTGTCGGTGGTGGTATAGGTCTCGGTACGCCTGTTCACATAGTGAAAATGATAATGGTCATAGCTAAAACTATGCTCCGCACCTTTATATTCGCCGCGCAATAGTTCGCGTATTTCACGGCTGTAATTGCCCAACTGGAAGGCTTTGAATTGCCCACCAAGGTCTCGGGCTTTGCTTTTACCGCTGAAGGGCACGGGTTTTAGGCCGTAATCGAACAAGCTGGTGCGGTAATGGATTTTGTCAGATAGTCCGGTAAGGCTGCTTTTGCGGCGAAAGCGTAGCGTCCCGTATACTACAAGTGCAATAAGGGCTGCCACGAAGGGTAGCGCAAAATAAACGGGGTCGGTAATTTGAAAATGCAGGATCGTGGCAGTCAAAGCAGATGCGGCGCATATGGCGCCTGTGATTAAATTCAGACGGCTGTTATCATATGTAACCGGCGTTGGAAATGGCTTGAGAAGGTTGATAGCATTCACCAGATCATCATCGCTTTTTGCCCGGTCTACGCGCTGCTCAATAAGCGCCAAACTTTCCTTCAGGCGTTTGTTGTGCGAACCACCCGGTGTGGTGTTTTCTGGTACTGTGCTGGTCAAAAATGTCCCCCGACTGTGCCTTAATATGCCCGGTCTGTGTATAAATTACCGTGGCACAGCATAATATATAATGATTATATTCAATGATTTAAAGGGTGTTACGATTGTGAGCTGAAATCCGGGTCTCGTAAAAGCGGTACCAAAACAGCAGCAACAGCGCGGGCATCATCCAGTGCCTGGTGCGCGCGCAGGGGCGTATTTTTAACCAAGATACCAACTGCATCCGGGAGGTCAGCACTGGTGATATGGTGATCAAGACCGTAAGACGCTTTTATCGCTGCACGTGCGTTCACCATGGTTTTATCATTGAGCGGGTTATTGATGTCCAGCAGGGCGCAATTCTGGCTGATAATATCCCCGTCTTCGCCGTAAGAATAAAAATGTGTGGTACCGTTCGCAAATGTCTGAAATGCATCCAGCGCTTCTTTCAGGCTTACCGCTTCGCTGTCCAGCCTTTGCTGGCTGATGCTGGTGAGCTTGATAAAATATTCTGATAGCTGCGGGTTATGTACTGGTTGTACCAGTATGCTGAAATGCTGCTCGGTGTCTGACGGGTTGGCTGTATTGATGCGGACAGCGCCGATTTCAACAATTTCCATATGTTCGTTCGCGCCAGACCAACGGCGTTCAAGCGAGCCTTCCCAAGCGGTAAACTCCAGATCAAAAATGATGATTTCCAGCGGGGCCTCCCGTTTGGGTTGGTTGCCTTCATATGGTCATAGCTTAAAACTGCCTTGGGCGGGTAAGGAATTATGCCATGGCTGATTTAATAACGTTGCCGAGCGCCCTGAATGTAGGCGCGCGTGGGTTTGTTTTGCGCCAAATTAAACCAATGGTACGGGTGGGGTTAATATCGCTGAACGGTAGAATATCAACATCCACACCTTCTGCCAGCCCGGCATCAACAGCCATTTGCGGCAGCAAGGTGGTGCCGCGCCCGGCAGCCACCATTTGCAATATTGTGGGCAGGCTGGTGCCAGATAATTCACGCCGCGCTTTGTTGCCCATTAGCTGGCATGCATCAAGCGCATGGTCGCGCAGGCAGTGGCCTTCTTCCAGCAGCATCAGGCGGCTGTCATCCAGCTGCGCCGATGTAATGGATTTTCCCGGTGCGGTACCGTGCGGGTAAGCAGCAACAAAACCATCTTGAAACAAAGGCATTTCGGCAACATCACCGCACGCAAACGGCAGCGCGTATAATACTACGTCCAATTCCCCCAACCGCAGCAAGTCACACAGGTCACCAGATTTATCTTCCCGCAGCTGCAGCGCCAAATCGGGCAGGTCTTTTTGCAGGGCGGGCATGATTTTGTGCAGAATATAAGGCGCGATGGTGGGAATGATACCTAGCCGCAGAGTGCCTTTTAAGGGGTCTCTGGCGGAAACAGCCAAATCAGTAAGGTCATCAACATCGTTTAAAATCAGCTGCGCCCGGCTAACAATTTCTTCGCCGAGGGCCGTGAACATTACAGACCGTTTTGTGCGTTCCACCAACTGGGTGCCCAACAAACTTTCCAGTTCCTGAATGCCGGCTGAAAGCGTTGACTGGGTAACATGGCTGGCTTCAGCGGCTTTGCCGAAATGATTGCTTTTATGCAGTGCTACCAGATAGCGCAGTTGTTTTAAGGTCGGTGGAAAATTCATCGACATGTCCGATCAAAGTATTATTTATATATTTGATAGATCGATTATAGCAAGAAGAGATGTCAACACAAGAGATTCCGGGTTTAAACAGAAATATACGGCGTCGCCTGATTGTTGTCACATTTGCAGCATTAGATGCTGGCGGTTCCAAATCTGGACCGCATTTCTGTTTTGTGTACCCGAATAATACGCCCGGTTTTTGCAGTTTTCTTGCAGCGCACGGAGTGTGGATTTTGGGCTTCGGACAAAAAAGTGGCCGGGTATAAAACCCGGCCCGAGTCACGACAGCGAGGATAGAGTGACAGCGCGAGGCGCCGTCACAATATAGAGGGACACAGCAAGGCCATGTCCACTCGCACTTCCTAAGAGACCAAATCTAGCGCGCCGGGTCAATGGTTGACTGATCACAAAGTGGTTTTTCTTGCTGAATTCAGGGTTTTTGTTGCCTGATGGCCTCTAAATCCGCGCTTGACGGTGGTAAAGCATGCTGAATATTTTAAGTGTAAATGCGCTGTTAACCATAGGTTTAGACATGATTCTAAAATCAAACGAATCAGTATTGTAGGCAGTGGTGCCTAAAACTCCGTACTATAAACCTGTTAATTCTTGTCGATAAAGTCATCCACCACCTGACAAGCTGCGGGCCCCAAAAGTACCACAAACAATGTTGGCAGAATGAACAGGATGAGGGGCACTGTTAGCAGTGCTGGCAGCTTGGCGGCTTTTTCTTCCGCCACCATCATGCGCTCGTTTCTGAACTCGGCTGATAACACCCTTAGCGATGTAGCCAGCGGTGTGCCGTAACGTTCTGACTGTACCAGCGTTGTAACCACACCGCGCAGCGCGGGCAGGTCAACCCGGGCGGAAAGGTTGAGCAGCGCTTTGCGGCGTTCTGGCAGGAAACTAAGCTCAATCGCAGTTAGGGAAAATTCGTCGGCCAGTTCGGGGCTGGCGCGGCTCAATTCTTTGGCCACGCGGTTCAGCGCGCTATCCAGCGTAAGCCCGGCTTCGGCACAGACTACCAGCAGGTCAAGCGCATCAGGCAGGCCCTTGCGGATCAGGTCCGTGCGTTTTGCCTTAGCGTTGCCAATATAAATATCAGGTGCTTTTAATCCTAGAAACACCATCGCGATTGCAAATAGCGGGTACATTTTTTCGTAAGACACCGCCACGCCGAGTCCGTAAAACAGGATTACACCGATCAGGCCCATCAACAGCGGCATGGTGAGGCGGGCAACCTGGTAAATAACGACGGCATCATTGCTGCGATACCCAGCTTGCATCAGCGCCGCTGACACTTTTTTGGTTTGCTCGTTCTGAAGCAATTTAAATTTGTTGGCAATGGCCCTAAGGCCACTGACGCTGTCAATTTTCTTTACAGGCGAGCTACGTTTTTTAGTGGTTACCAAACCGGCTTTCAGCGCCTCACGGCGATCTTGCAAGTCCTTCACGCGGCCTTTCATGGGGTTTTTAACCAGGGCGGCGGAATATACCGCAAACATTGTAACTACAGCTACCAGCCCTGCAGCGGCTGACAGCAGATCAACCGTGGATATTCCAAGAATGTCTTCAATTGCTTGCACCGTACCTATACCTCAAAGCTTATCATTTTTGACATGATGAAAATACCCATGCTCATCCAGATCATTGCGCCAATGCTGGCTAAAATTGCCTTTGGGTGAGTGAACAGAACAATGCCGTAATCGTAATTCATTGTCATAATCAGGCCCAGCATGATGAAGGGCAGCATGCCCATAATCCAGGCGCTGGCTTTTGCTTCGCCAGACAGAGCCTTTATTTTCAGTTTCATGGCTTGGCGCTGTCTTAATATAGCAGCAAGATTACCCAGTGTTTCACCTAAATTACCGCCGGTTTCACGCTGCACCACCAATGAAATAACGAAGAACTTAAAATCAGGCGTGTCCAGCCTGTCAGCGGTTTCCCACAGGGCTTCTTCCAGTTGCTTTCCAATGCGCATACTGTCGGTAATTTTCTGGAATTCCACCCCTGTTGGCGCGGGTAATTCTTGCGCCACATTGGCAATACATTCATTCACGGGCAGGCCGGATTTAAGCCCGCGCACAATTAGATCCATTGCCTCAGGGAACTGTTTGGTGAAGGCGACCATGCGTTTTTTGATCCGCCGCCCCACATACATGTGGGGTAGCCCAACGCCTGTAATTATACCTGCAAATAGCCCCAGTAAAACAGAGCCACCAACGAACATAACGCCGAGAAATCCCGCAAACGCAAGGGCGGCTGACAGAATTGCATAGCGGGAAAGGTCAACAGCCATGCCTGCTTTGGCAAGGCGCTTTTGGATCAGGTCTTTGCGCGGTAGCAACCCCGCCAATTGGCCCGCGATCCCTGTTTGCGCCTGCATCATGCGAACAGCGCGGGCATGTTCGCCCTTTAACCGGGTGCGTTCGCTAAAGCGTTCTTTGAACCGGTCCAGTTTGCTGCGGGTATCTTTTTTATCTTTACCAAGTGCCTTGAACAGGATCATCAGCGCAGCAATAACAATAATGCCAACAAGCCCGGCGCCCAGAAGAATGATATTTAAGTTTGCGTCTTGCATGCTTTATCCGTTCATCGCTTCCATTAACGCCCGGTCGAGACCAAAATATTCTGCATTGGTAAGGAAGTGAGGGCGTACACCGGTGGATACAAAGTTCCCGATCAAACGACCGCTTTCATCTTCGCCGCCGAATTCAAATTTAAACAAATCCTGAGTGGTGATTACGTCCCCTTCCATGCCAACCACTTCGGTTACATGGGTGGTGCGACGGCTACCGTCGCGCATGCGCTGAACCTGAACAATCATATCAAGACTTGAAGCAATTTGTTCGCGGATGGCTTTTGCTGGCAGGTGAAGGCCTGCCATATTTACCATATTCTCAAGCCTTGTAAGGGCTTCGCGGGGCCGGTTGGCGTGCACTGTGCCCATTGAACCATCGTGGCCGGTATTCATAGCCTGCAGCATGTCAATTGCTTCACCGCCACGAATTTCACCAAGGATGATGCGGTCAGGCCGCATTCTAAGGGCGTTTTTCACCAGGTCCCGCATGTCAATTTCGCCTTTGCCTTCCAGATTTGGCGGGCGGGTTTCAAGCCGAACCACATGAGGTTGCTGTAGCTGCAGTTCAGCAGCGTCTTCAATTGTTACAACGCGCTCCCCTTTATCAACCATTCGCGACAGCGCATTCAGCATGGTGGTTTTGCCTGAACCCGTGCCGCCGGAAATCAAAATGTTTAACCGGCAGGCACCTGCTATTTTTAGCAGTTTGGCAAGCGGTGCAGAGATGCTGTCAAACTCCAGCATCTTATCGAGTGTGATTTTGTCTTTGGTAAATTTCCGGATCGAAATGGATGCGCCGTCAATGGCAAGAGGCGGCGCTATTACGTTCACCCGGCTGCCATCAGCAAGGCGTGCGTCACAGATAGGTGATGTTTCATCCACACGCCTGCCAACGGCTGTTACAATACGCTGTGCAATGTTCATTAAATGCTGGCGGTCGCGGAATTTAATATCGGTGAGCGTTAGCTTGCCGTGCTGTTCTACATAAACCTGCTCAGGCCCGTTGACCATAATATCGGAAATGCTTTCATCGGCCAGCAGAGGCTCAAGCGGTCCAAGGCCGAGCATGTCATCCAGCAGCAATGTTACCAGATTGCGCTGTTCCTTGAGGTTCAGGTTGATTTTTTCCTGTACCAGCAGTTCACCCACGACTTCCCCTACCTGTTCGGCCAGTTCGGGGCGCGGCAATTCAGCTGCTGCTGCGGGGTCAATATGCTCCATCAACAGGGTCTGGATACGCACTTTTGCTTCTATCAGTGTTTTTTTACTGTCTTCATCCGGATCGGTTGACTTGGGTGCATCAAGAGCAGCATCCCCGACCAGCCCAATTGACGAAATTACATCCTGCAACAATGTATTTTGCAGCGTTTCCAGTTGATCCGGAGCAACCTCAACTTCTGCACGGGTTGCCAGACTTATAACCATCTTTCCCAGTTTTTGCTTAACATCATCAGAGGAAGACATACGGAGTTCGTCTGCGGTGAACTGGTCTGCCAGTGTGCTGCGTGCCATGTCAGCTATACGGGCGACAATGTCATTTGTCTGTTGCTGCAAAACAGCTGTCCGGGTTTCTGAAGAAATTTCTGTATTTTGACCGGGGATAGCCAAACCTTCTACATTTTGGCGCCCATCAACATTTTGGCGCAAGGTAGCGGCGCGGCCAAAGCCACCCGCTTTTTTTATTCCCTGTCGTTTTTTTCCAAATGCTGGAGATTTCATTTCTATACCCGTAAATTACTGGTGCGGCGCATGCCTATTTTTTAAAAAGCTTGCCCAACCAGGACTTTTTGGCCCCGCTGGCGGCTTCCTCTTCACTATCAAACAGAGCGCAAACATCCCTGAAGGCGTTTGAAAGTTTGCTGGTGGGTAATGCCTCTGCAGCAACCTTGCCTCGCTGAGTTGCGGCAAGTGCGACTTTGCTGTCATAGAGGATTTTTACAGCAACAGTGTGTTCCACCGAATTTTCAAAATCTTTTTCATCTACTTCCGCAGGCATAATGCCTACCCGGTCTGCGACAAGGTGTAGCTTGGCATTTGGCGCTACATTTTTGATGTGTGCCATGAGGCGAATACAGTCACGTGCGGCTGTTAGCGAATAATCTGTTACCAGAACAATATCCGTTGCGGCGCTTAGCAGTTCGGAATGTTCCCCCAGCATCTGGCGCGGTACATCCACCACAACGCAGGCGTAATTCTCGTCCATGGCTTCAACAAGGTGAGACAGGGCCCCCTCGGCGGGTGGTGGAACTGAACCAAGTGCGGCTTCCGCACATAATATAGCCAGTTTTTCAGTTGGCTTAACCACAGCGCGTTCCAGGAAAAGGCTGTCAACGCGGCTGGGGTTTTCAAGTGCGTCAATCAAGCCTCTGCCGGGTTCAAGGTCAAACTGCATTGCAGATGTGCCAAAATACAGGTCAAGGTCCAGCAGGGCGGTAGATACGCCCTTTTGGGATTTTAACCAGGCTACATTTGCGGCAAGAGTACTAGTGCCGGCACCGCCGCGTACACCGACAAATACAATGTTTTGATTGGCAGATGGAGCCAGAAATTCTTCAGCCTCGTCAGGTGACATCATTGCTTCAACAGCGGCATCAATGGCAACACGCACGCTATCTGCAGTTAGGGGTTTAACCAAATAATCATGCAGGCCAGCGTTCAAAAGATCGCGGTAAAGTGTGACGTCGTTGGTGTTGCCAATGGCCAGCACAACGGTACCTTCATCGCAGACGTCGGCCAGCGTTTGCACGTCGGCACGCGGGTCACTGCATTCGCTGATATCCACGATAAGGAATTCAGGTACGGGCATGGCACCCAGTGCCCGCACGCCAGCAGCGATGCCGCCTTTGAAAACCATATCCTGAGACCAACCACGGTCAGCAATGGTAGATGCTATTAGCTGTGCTGAAACATCATCGCATATATAGGCAGCGAATATTTCACGAGCGCCGCTTAAAGTAACAGATGTCATGCCCCGTCTCCCTTTTACTTCTTGCTGCCGGTGTCGCCGCCAAGCACGGCCTTCATCAAACTGTCAACAGCGCCGACAGCTTCGTTCGCGCCTTGTGCGCCAGCCGCTTTTCCAGGGCCGTATAGCGCGCCGACAGCTGTTGATGTTGTTGTGCCGCTATAATGACCGGAAATCAGGTCACGCGGGTTTGCAATCATCAGTCCGAGGTTGATCCGTGTGGTACAGCCATGAAAGCTGCTGTCGTTATTTTTTGCCTGACCAGAAAGTGTATCAGGCCAATAATTACAGTTCGGCGTATCTACTATGTAGCGTTCCACATACAGCATGATGGCACCGTCTTCCGGTTTGGTACCAAGGGCGCTTGTGCCGCCGTATGCAAGGCTGGTGCGTTTGATAAGCGCCTCTACCGCTGCGATACGTTGTGGGGATGCGTTTGGGCCATCCAGCATAATGACATCGCCGTACCCAGCGTTTACGCTGGCCAGAAAGCTGTGAATTGATCCTTCTGTAACGCTGGAAAGTGTATCGGTGTTATCCGCTTCGCGCTGAATTTCAAGCGGCAGGCGCACCATCTGTATTTTGTTGCGCATCACATTTTGCTGTGGGCCGGGTGCGCTTACACTGGTGTGTTGGCATGCTGCTAGCAGGGTGAAGCCAAGGCCAACGAGGGCAGGTTTGACAAATTTGTTGATCATATACATAGGGTCTGTCCTTTCCAGATTTTGGACCAGGTTGCGGGCTAGTCTAGCTGGAAGCCGGCGCGCTTTTTGCGTGACGGCCCGGTTTGGTTGTCTTGATTTGCTGCCTCGTTTTGCGCGGTGGGAATCCAGCGCTTACCCTTGAGGAAACGGTCCATATCGCTGGGTGCAATAAATTTATCGGTTGGTAATACGATCTGGCGATCGGAAACCGGCTTTACCAGATAAGGCGTTACAACGATTAAAAGTTCGGTTTCTTCGCGACGGAAACTTTCGCTGCGAAACAACGCCCCTAAAATGGGAATGTCACCGAGACCGGGGAATTTATTACCGCTTTGAATAACACTGTTCTGGATCAACCCTGCAATAACAAACGACTGACCACTGCCAAGTTCAACTACAGTGTCTGCGCGCCGTGTACTGATTGACGGAATGCTAATCCCTTCAATACGGATAGCGCCAGCAGATGATAAATCACTGACTTCAGGACGCACATGCATTGTAATGCGACCGGAATCGAGCACCGTTGGTGTGAAGTCCAGTTTTACGCCGAATTCACGGTATTCAATGCCAATGCCGTCTCTGCTGGGGATGGGAACAGGGAATTCGCCGCCCGCGAGGAAGCTCGCTGTTTTTCCAGTGAGTGCGGTAAGGTTTGGTTCTGCGAGAACTTTAATAAAGCCATCCTGGTCCAAGGCGTCGATCGCATAATTCAGGTCTAGTCCGCCGGTGAAAAGTTCACCAAATACTGCCCCGCCTTCGGTTGCGCGGTTAAAGATTTCAACTGGTAAATCTGTTATCGGGTCAGCTATTACCTGCGAAACCTGCCTGCCTGTTGCAATACCAAAGCCAACATTTGAGCCGCTCACAAAGCCTTGCCAGTTGAAACCAAGTTGCTTTAGAACCGAGCGGGAAATTTCAGCGATGCGAACGCGTAGATTGACCTGGGTTGGCTGCAGGATGTTGATGGCATTCATAATGCTGTCTGTGGCCAGTACGGTATGCGCCAATTGTTCAGCCAGTGCTGCTTCAGCTGGCGAGCCTACGTTGCCTTGCAGGATAATAAGCTGGCCAACGGTGGTAATGTCCAGTGGTACACCCGGCAGCATTTGCTTGTAGGCGCTTCTGAGCGCGCTTACATTTCTGGTTACACTGATGGTGGAACTGAAAAGTGTTTTGTCATTTTTGTCGAGCGCATAGAAGGTGGTTTCACCCTGTGCTTTTCCAAAAATATAGATCACCCGGTTTGATTTTACCTGAACATCAGCAATGTCAGGGTTTGCGATAAAAACCTCTGCGGCCGGGCTGTCCAGCCGGATAAGCGTACCTTCATTCACTTCAATAGTGAGAACGCCTGCGGTGGGTTCCATAACCCGGGCGCCGGAAATATGCTGTAATTGATTACCTGAGGCCATTACTGCAGTGCTGGCAAAAGCAAGCACCAGAGCAGTGGCTTTGACGAGACTTGTGGCCAATTTTATCATTGGTCCGATCCCTCTTTTTTGCTGCGGTCTGTATTGACCGTTGATACAAGGTTGCCGCGTGTGACACGAACAGCACTGGTTGCTGTTTCATCATCCAGTGACGGCAGAAAACTGCTTACTTCGCTACCCATGCTGTGACTGGTAGTGCGGCTAACAGGCGGGCTATCCGGGTTTGCAAGCAAAGCACCATTGCCGTTTGCCAACGAACGCAAGCTAAGGGAGAGGGTGCCAATGTTTGCGAGCATGGCAACTTTTTCTGCCATTTTAGGCGTTACTTCCAGCGTTGCTGTTTTGCTTATTTTTGCTTTGTCATCGGAGGCGCTTTTTTGGTCGACTGCCAGAATGCGCACATTTTGAAATACTGTTTCGGCTACTTGATATTTCTCATTACGTGAAATTTCGATAGTGTGTGTAAGCAATACATCCACTCTGTCGCCGGGGAATATAAAGCCGCCAATGCCTGAAGTAGGCGAAAGCTTTACGGTAACTGCCCGCATGCCAGGGCTGAGGATAGCAGCGAGAAATCCGCGCTGACCCTGGCTTACAAGAGATGATCTGGTAAGGGGTTCGCCATTTGTTAGCGGTAAGCGTACCACATGGCCAAATGTGGCCTCTTTTTTGTCTTTCTTTGCGCGGTAGTAGGCTTCGTTGATGCCTTTTTCAGGCCATGCACGCCATTCGGTGTCTTCGGGTGCCAAAATGGTGCCTACATGAAGGTCTCGTTTGGCAACAAGGATGCGTGCAGCCGTTTCGACGGGTGCGGCTGTAGCCTGAATGTCGCGTGCTTGTCGCTGGGCTGTTGTAAGGAACGAACGGGTAAGCAATACCACCAGAACAACCCCTGCGGCTGCAAGAACGATTAATATTAAACTTCTGGGGTTCATGGTCCCCTCCTGTGCTGCCGGGGCAATGCCCCTACAAGTTCACCGACTTTCCCAAAGGTTCTCTGAAAGCTCGTTGCCAACAGAATGACCTGAAAGGATCAATGTTCCTTACGGCGATTAGGCCGAAAGAGTAGAAAATCGCTGAAAACAAACCCATAGTCCGCCGAGGCTAATTGCTATGCCGTAGGGCACTTTTGCCGCTGCGGCATCTGCTGCTTTCAAGCGTGCATGTAACAGGGTTGCCAGCGCAACAAGGCCACCAGCAAGAGTTACATACAGGATGAAAGTCAGGCTAAGGGCGGGGCCAGCAAACAAGGCTACTGCTGCCATTAGCTTCACGTCTCCGCCGCCCATTAACTTTGCTGCAAACAAGCCCGCGCCTGTAAGAAAAACAATGGCGGCTGCCACTACTGGCCATGCCACAGCCACTTTCCAATCAACGCCGTCCATAATCTGCACAGTGGCAAAGATGCCAAATAACGCCACAATGGCGAGCGACAATTTGTTGGATATACGGCGGTGCTTCATATCTGTGCTGGCGGCCCAAATCAGGGCAACAGCAACTGCTGTGAAGATACCTGTGTTTATGAAACTAAATGTTTGCACGGTTTTGAATGCCTGAGATCTGCGATTTATATCTGCTTAGGGATCTGTTTTTTCAAAAAAAAGGCCACCGGAAAAATGCCCCCCGGCGGCTTTTTTATGCTTTACCAATGTTACTTGGTGAACACCCTTATGCAGGTGGGTCTGCTACTACTGGTGCGTTCGCATCAAGCGTATCAGATACGCCGCCAAACATGCCGCTCAAAGAGCCACCAAGAGTTTGTAGAGCTGCGATCAAAGCGATAGCTACAAGAGCTGCGATAAGACCGTATTCGATTGCAGTAGCACCATCTTCGTTAGTGCGGAATTTAGAAATAAACTTGAACATTTGAGTTCTCCAGCTGCCAATTTTCGATGACCCAGTTATAGCCCGTAACTTCTGAAGAAAAAGTTAACGAAATCCATTAAAAGCTTTTAATTACAATGGCTTATGATAAAATTGAAATATAAATTAAATCAAATTTTAGGTAAAATTGAAAGCTATTGAAAAAGCGTTGTTTTTTAGAATTTCAGGATGTGAATTTTCGCCTAAAGAATGTGGCTATTACCTAAATCCACCTGTTTTCAGGCCTGTTTTAGTGAAAACAATCTTATGAAAATGTATTTTTCTGCGGTCTGTTTTTGAGTAAAAT
>Ga0316204_10005301_pt1 | contig 21546 bp, 18 predicted proteins | sample 6monrhotite_MG_2_FD_205661 | JGI IMG/M metagenome (GOLD analysis project Ga0316204, IMG submission 205661) | Microbial mat bacterial communities from mineral coupon in-situ incubated in ocean water Damariscotta River, Maine, United States -... | ecosystem: Environmental > Aquatic > Marine >... | reverse complement strand
AGGGCGACGAGCACGGCGGTCAGCACCGAGGCGATGCCGGTCCGCGCGCCGGCGTCGAAGTTGACGACCGAGCGGCTGAAGCCACCCGTGACCGGGTAGGCGCCCGTGATCGAAGCGCCGAGGTTGGCCACGCCGAGGGCGACGAGCTCCTGGTTCGCGTCGATCGTCTCGCGTCGGCGGCTGGCGAGCGCCTTGGCGACCGCGACGCTCTCCATGAAGCCCACGAGGGAGATCAGCAGCGCGGTCGGCAGGAGCGAGCGCAGCGTCTCGACCTCCGCGCCCGGGAGCTCGAAGCGCGGGAGCCCACGCGGGATCTCACCGACGATCGAGACGCCGGCGCCCTCCGCGAGCGCGAGCGCGCCGACCGTGGCGATGCCGAGCACCACGATCAGGAGAGGCGCGGCCTTGGTGACGGCGGAGGTGAGCGTCGCACCCGCGGCCGTCCGCCCGAGGAGGGCCTTGGCGGCCCGTGGCCACGCGAGCAGCACGCCGATCGCGCCCGCTCCGATCGCCAGCGTCGCGAGGTTCGCCTCGGGCAGCGCGCGCCCCAGCGAGGTCAGCGTCTCCACCAAGTTCGAGGAGCGCGGGATCGAGACGCCGAACAGGTGCTTGAGCTGGCTCGCTCCGATGATCAGTGCGGCGCCGCTCGTGAATCCGGACAGGACGTTGTGGCTCAGGAGGCTCGTGAGGAAGCCGAGCCGCGCCAGGCCCATCGAGAGCTGCAACGCTCCGACGAGCAGCGCGAGGGTCACGGCCAGCCCGACGAACTCGGGCGAGCCGGCCTCCGCGAGCGCGCCGACCCCGGTGGCGACCATCAGCGAGACCATCGCGACGGGTCCGACCGCGAGCGTGCGACTCGTGCCGAGGACCGCGTAGAGCACCAAGGGGAGCAAGCTCGCGTAGAGCCCGATCTGCGCTGGCAGGCCGGCCAGCATCGCGTAGGCCATGCTCTGCGGGACGAGCATGATCGCGACGATCGCGCCGGCGAGGGAGTCGCCGACGAAGTCGCTGCGGCGGTAGCGCGGCAGCCAAGAGGTGATCGGCAGCCAGCCCATCGGATTCAACGGTCGACGCCGAAGCCGCGCTGCGCGACGAGCATGCCCACGGTCATTGCGCCGACGAAGGACAGGGCCTCCAGGTGCTGCGCGCCGAGGTTCGTCAGGGCCGGCCCGGGGCAGAAGCCGACGAGCCCCCAGCCGACGCCGAACAGAGAGGCGCCGATGAAGAGGCGCGCATCGAGGCGGGGCTTGGAGGGGGTGGGGAAGCTCCCGCCGAGAACCGGCGCCTCGCGTCGCGTCACCAGTCGCGCGCCGATGCCGTGCACGAGCATGGCGCCGACCATGACCAGCGCCAGGCTCGGATCCCACGCGCCGAACAGGTCGAGGAAGCCGACGACCTTGGCCGGATTCGTCATTCCCGCGACGACGAGGCCGACCCCGAACAGCGCGCCGGTGAAGATGTGGATCGCAGCGCGCATCAGGCCTGCCCTCCGCCGAGGAGGTGGTGGGTGACGTAGACCGTCACGAAGCCCGCCAGCATGAACGTCGCGGTCGCCGCGAGAGAGCGCTTGGAGCCGCGCGACGCGCCGCAGACCCCATGGCCGCTCGTGCACCCGCCGCCCAGGCGCGTGCCGAGACCGACCAGGAAGCCCGCAGCCAGGAGCTGGGGCAGGTCGGCGTCGAGCTCGAATTTGTCCAGCTCGGGCCAGGCGCCGGTCGCCAGCGCGCCGCCCGCGAGCAGCCCGACGACGAACCAGGCGCGCCACGGACGGTCCTTGGTCGTCGGGCTGAACAGCCTGCCGTAGATCCCGCTGATGCCGGCGACCTTGCCGTTCAGGAGCAGGACGAGGACGGCGCTCAGTCCGATCAGCGCGCCTCCGAGCAGCGCGCTGCCCGGCGTGAAGTTGACGATCTCCGGCACTACATCCGCCCCCGAAGCATCCCGTTCCAGTACATCTCGGGCAGCGCGTAGGCCTTGAGGGCGTACATGCTGTAGCGCTCGCGCGACTGGTCGAAGGGGAAGCTCTCCATGGGCACGCCGCCGTACCCGAACTCCGCGAGGATCAGCTTGCCGTAGCCGGTGACGAGCGGGCACGACGCGTAGCCGTCGTAGGCGCCGACGAGCTCTTGCTGCTGGCGGTAGGCGAGCAGGTTCTCGACGAGGACTGGCGCCTGCTTGCGGATCGCGGCGCCGGTCCGAGAGCACGGGAGCGAGCTGCAGTCGCCGAGCGCGAAGACGTCCGGGTAGCGGACGTGCTGCAGGTTGAAGGCGTCGACCTCGACCCAGCCTGCGGCGTCCGCGAGCGGGCTCTGCTTGATGAAGTCTGGCGCGCTCTGCGGCGGCACGATGTGCAGCAGCTGGTAGTCGAGCACGAGCTCGTCGTCGCTCACCAGGTTGCGGAAGACGGCCTGCTTCGTCTCGGGCCGTACGGCGACGAGGTCGTGCTGGAAGTGGGTGAGGATCTGCTTGCGCTCGACGATCTTGCGCAGGGGGCGGGCGTAGCGCTCGACGCCGAAGATCCCGGGGCTGGCGGCGGCGTAGATGACCTCGCAGCGGTCGCGGACGCCGGAGCGGCGTAGGTGGTCATCCGCCAGGTACATGATCTTCTGGGGTGCCCCGGCGCACTTGATCGGGGTGCTGGGGAAGGTGAAGACTGCGTTGCCCTCTCGCATCCCGCGCAGAAACTCCCAGGTGCTCTCGACGGTCGAGTACAGGTAGTTGCTGCAGATGCCGTCTTGGCCGAGATGGCCCTCGAGGCCCTCGATCCTGTCCCAGTCGAGCTGGATGCCCGCGGCGACGACGAGCTGGCTGTACGTGATGCGCGTCCCCTCCTTCGTGACGATGGCGTGGGCCTCCGGCTCGAAGCGCTCGACGGCCTCGCGGATCCAGGTGGCGCCGTCGGGGATGAAGTCGGCCTCCTCGCGCTCGGAGACCTCGCGCCCGAAGACGCCGCCCCCGACCAGCGTCCAGATCGGCTGGTAGTAGTGCTTGTCCGACGGCTCGACGATGGCGACGTCGAGGTCCGGCTCGGCGGCGAGCAGGCGAGCGGCGACGCTCAGGCCACCCGTGCCGCCTCCGACGACGACGATCGTGTGGTGGGTCGTGTTCTCTCGTTGCGCTTCAGCGTCCATCGCATCTCCTCGCTTCTTCCTCCATCGCCGACCCGAAGCGTCGGCCGAATTCCACCGCGACGCCCAGGCTCCGCTGGACACCGGGATCCGAGAGGGCGCGCATCGCGCCCACCACGCCGACGGGGTGGATGCCCTCGGCGCGGATCTCGGCGAGCGCCTTGGCGGCGCAGCCGACCGTGGCGATCGCGCACTCCTCGAAGATGCCCGAGTCGAGCACCTGTACGAGCGAGTCGATGTTCTCCAGCATCTTGCTCACGGCGGACAGCGCCTCGGGCGCGGTCAGCCGCTCGCTGACGCAGGCCAGGATGTGCAGCCGCTCGTCGACGTCGACGCCCCGATCGGCGAGGCGCCCCACGATGCCGTCGAGCGTGTCGCCGGCCGCGGCGGCGAGGCCCGGCAGGGACTCGGCCACGTCGAGCAGGCGCTCGAGGTTCGCGAGAGTCTCGGGGGCGCTGACGCGCTCGAGCAGGGCCAGCGCGGCCTGCAGCCGCGCGTCCACGTCGACGCCCCGGCGCGCGAGGCTCGCGACGGCGCTGTCGAAGGTGTCGCCGGCCATCGCGATCGCTCCGGGCGCGGCCTCGGCGAGCTTGGAGGCGCCGTCCAGTCGCTGCTCGAGCCGCTCGAGGCGCGCCTCGACGCGCTCCAGCGCCGCGATCACGCGCTCGTCCGCGCCCGTCGTGCTCGCCTCGCTCATGACGAGAAGAGGTTGAGGGGGATCTTCAGGTAGCTCACTCCGTTGGCCTCCGGCTGCGGCAGTCGGCCGCCGTCGATGTTGACCTGCACGGCGGGGAACAGGAGCGTGGGCATCTCCTTGCCCTCCTCGAGCCTGGCGCGCAACTCGACGAACTGCTCCTTTGTGGTCGTGTCCTTCAGGTGCACGTTCCCACGCTTGTGGTCACCGATCGTGCTCTCGTAGCGCAGCTCCCGGCCGCCCGGCTGGTAGTCGTGCAGCGTGAAGACGCGGGTCTCGTCGGGGAAGGCGTAGAGCTTCTGGACGGCGTCGTACATCACCGCCGCCGAGCCGCCGGGGAAGTCGCAACGCGCCGTCCCCGAGTCCGGCATGAAGAGGAGGTCGCCGACGAAGAGAGCGTCGCCGATCTTGTAGGTCAGGCTCGCCGGGGTGTGACCCTCGGTCAGGAGCGCCTCGATCGTGAGTGTGCCGGCCCGGAGCGACTCGCCGTCCTCCAGCAGCACGTCGAACTGGCTCCCGTCCACGGGGAAGTCCGAGCCCAGGTTGAAGTGGCTGCGCCAGGTCTCCTGAACGGCGCGGATGCCTGCCCCGACTGCCGTCGCGGCGCCGAAGCGCTGCTTGAAGTAGGGCAGCGCCGTCAGGTGGTCCGCGTGGGGGTGCGTGTCGAGCGCGTAGTGGAGATTCAGCTCGTGCTCGTCCAGGAACGCGGCCACGGCGTCGGCCGACCGGTGCGAGGTCGTGCCGGACTTCGGGTCGTAGTCGAGGACGGGGTCGATCACGACGGCGTCCTTGCTGTGCTCGTCGAACACGACGTAGCTGAGGCTGGACGTCTGCGGATCGTAGACGTGGTGAACTTGCATCGATGCCTCCGGCGGCGGACAGGGGTCTCTCGGTGGGAGCGGGTCGGACGGCCTGCTCACCAGACTTCGAGCCTCGATGCTGCGTCACGTTCCCGGCCGGGAGCCCCTTTTCTGGCGGCTGCAGCGAGTGAGTCCGGGTCGCACGGGGCGATGGACGCTTTCGGGTCACGCTTCTGGACTGGGGCACCAGCCGCAGGGATCGAGCGTTCCTCCTCGCCGGTGGCGAGGGGCGCGCTGCGTACGGAGTCCGGCGGCGCTTCCCCGCGCCGTGACTCCAGGTGCCGCCGTCCTAGAAGCCGGGGCTCTCGCCGCCCAGTTCCGGGTCTTCGCCCTTGTCGTCGGCCTCCCCGGCCTCGAGGTCCTCCGGGGAGATCTCGATCGGTTCCGACCCCGGGATCGTGTCCATCCCGTCGTCCGTCCGCACGGCTTCCAGGACGTTCTCCGCGATGCGCAGCGGGCAGCGCGCGCGCATCGCCAGAGCGATCGAGTCGGACGGGCGAGCGTCGATCGAGGCCAGGCGGTTGCCGGCGTCGTCCTCGAGCTGGATGCGCGCGTAGTACGTGTTCTGGCGCACGTCGACGATGTCGACACAGACGACCTTGGCTCCGAGGGAGTTGATCGTCTCGTGCAGCAGCTGGTGCGTCATCGGCCGCTCCATCGCCTCTCCGGTGACGACGCGACCGATCTCCGTGGCCTCGGGGTACCCGATGACGATGGGGAAGCTGCGGTCGCCGCCCTTCTCGCGGAGGTAGATGTACTGCGGCGCCGAGATCGAGTGGGGGCGTAGCACGATCCGGCCGAGCTCGATCTCGATCATGGGGAGGTCTTCGGTGGGGTCGTTCGTCACGTTGTGGTCTCCGGCTTGGCGGCGCGAGCGAGCCGACTCTCGAGCACGAAGGGCTCAAGGGGCTGGTCGCGCTCTTCGGCGAACTTCCACGCGCTGGCATCCCGATCCACGTAGCCGCATGCGGTGCAGTGGACTCCGTGCAGGTCCTCCTCGGAGAGCGCCTCGACGCTCAGCTCGCCGCACTCCGGGCACTTGCGATCCGCATAGGCGGGGAAGAGCACGGAGACGAGGCCCCAGGCGAACGGTGCGAGGAACACCACGACGAGGACCGTCGTGAAGAACGCCGCGGGCTGGGTACGCAGGAGGACGAAGGCAGCGCCGACCGCGAGCAAGAGCACCGGCGCCACGACCCAGGCGAGACGGCCCAGCCACCGAGGGGTGGGCTGCGGGCGCGCCTGCGGACGCGCCTCGGAGCTGGGCACGTCGAGCGTGATACGGGTGACTTGGGGGCTCACGGCGGAAGTGTACGGCTTCACGACCGCGGCCCGGGGGAGCGCACGGCTGAAAGCACTGGGGCTCCCATCCTGGGGCACTCGGCCCTCCGCTCCAACGGGGGAAACGCGAGCGATCGGTGAGAGAGGGGCGGGGCTGCTAGACTCTTCGGATAAGCCCATGCTGATCGATCCGCAGAAAAGCGTCCCCGAGGCGCGCGTCGAAGGGGCGCCCGGTGGCCCTGCCTACCCGGACAACCCGATTCTCGTGCGCCACTGGCGCGGCGGGGCCGTGGAATCCGTCCACCGTGGCATCTGGGCGCTCGTCGACCCCGACGGCCACGTGATCGATGGAGTGGGCGCCTTCGAGCATCCGATCTTCGCCCGCAGCTCGACCAAGGCCCTCCAGGCCCTGCCGCTGCTCGAGACGGGGGCCGCGGACCGCTTCGGCTTCGGCGAGCCGGAGTTGGCGCTCGCCGTCGCTTCGCACAACGGGGAGCGCTGCCACACGGACGTCGTGCAGCGCATGCTCGCCTCGATCGAACTCGAGGTCGGTGACCTGCGCTGCGGCGCGCATCGCCCCTACGACAGAGAGACCTGGGAGGCGCTGCGCGAGAGCGGCCACGAGCCGACCCAGGTGCACAACAACTGCTCGGGCAAGCACGCCGGCTTCCTCGCGCTCGGCAAGGAGCTCGGCGACGCCCCCGCGGACTACCTGGACCTGAGTTCGGGCATTCAGCGCAGCGTGCAAGCGGCCGTCGTCGAGATGACGGGCGTGAACCCGGACGAGCTCGGAGTGGCGATCGACGGCTGCAGCGCGCCGACCTTCCGGCTGCCGCTGCGCAATCTGGCGCAGGGCTTCGCGCGCTTCGCGAACCCGTCGGGCCTCGCTCCGGAGCGCAGCGCCGCCTGCCAGCGCATCGCCGACGCCGTCGCCGCCAACCCCGACCTGATCGGCGCGACCCGCAACCAGATCTGCAGCGCGATCGCCCGCGCCACCGGGGGTCGGCTGTTCCCGAAGATCGGCGCCGAGGCGGTCTACGTCATCGGTGACCGCGGCGGCGATCGCGCCCTCGCGATCAAGATGGACGACGGGAGTCGGCGCGGACTGCACCCGCTCATCCTCCACCTGCTCGAGCGCTTCGATCTCGCGAGCGAGGCGGAGCGCCGGGCGCTCGAGGCCTGGGCCGCCGGGCCGATCCGCAACTGGGCGGGCCTCGACGTAGGCCGTACCGAGGTGGTGGAATGAGCCCCGAGATGACGACGCTCTCCAACGCTCCGAAGCCGCCGCCGCCGCTCGCGCACGACGCCCACAAGGGCATCGCCGGGCGCGTGCTGTGCCTCGCCGGCTCGGAGACGATGCCGGGCGCTGCGCTGCTCGTCGCACGCGCGGCCCAGCGGGCCGGCGCCGGTCTGGTGACGCTCGCGACCTTCGATCGCAACGTCATCTATCCGGCCGCGGTCGCCGTGCCCGAGGCGATCTACATCGATCTGTCGCGCTCCAAGGACTTGATCGCCGGGCGCCTGCCCGCGCAGCTCGTCGGCCGCGGCGACCACGCGCGCGTCGCGGGTCCGGGGCTCGGGCGCGGTGGTCGCACGGACGAGCTCATCCGGCGCGTCGTGGAGGACGACTTCGACGGCCCGCTGGTGCTCGACGCCGACGGCCTCAACATCATCGGTGCGACGCCCGAGGTGCTCGCGCAGTGCCGCGGGCCGCTGGTGCTCACCCCGCACCACGGCGAGGCTTCGCGGCTGCTCGGGCGCGATCGCATCCCGAGCGCGGACGCCGAGCGGATCGAGGTCGCTCAACAGCTCGCGCGTTCGTCGAGCGGGATCTGCGTGCTGAAGGGCCACCACACCGTCGTCACCGACGGCGAGCAGACCTTCGTGAATCCGACGGGCAATCCGGCGATGGCGACCGCCGGCTCCGGCGACGTGCTCTCGGGCATCCTCGGCGCCTACCTGGCCTACAGCCACGAGCTGCAGAGCTCGGACTGGAACGTGTTCGAGGCGGTCTGCAGCGGGGTGTACATGCACGGTCTCGCCGGGGACATCGCCGTCGAGACCCTGGGCGAGCGCGCCGTTACCGCCTCCGTCCTGATCGATCACCTCGGTGTTGCGCAGCTGCAGCACCAGCGCGCGCCGCGCGGCTGAGAGGCGGCGTCCGCACTTCGAGGCCCGTGGTGAGCGCCGAATTCGCGAGCCGGCTGTGCAGGGCAGCGACCCGGGCTGGCGCTCGTGCTCCTGGACTCGGCCTCGAGCTGGTTGGCCTCGCGCTCCTCGCCGGGGCGGCGTTCGGCGCCCACGCGCCTCCTTCGTCAACGGTCTCGACAGCGCCGGGTTCGGTCCTCGTGCCGGCGAAGCGACAGGCGAGTGACCCCATCCCCGACGGCGTCGCGCGCGAGTTCGCGATCCGCGCGCTGGCCCTCGAGCGGGCGCCCTTCGTCGCGCCCGCCGCGAATGCGGCGTGGAGCGCGAGCTACGACGTGCTCGAGGGGCTCCGCCGCAGGTCGCCCGGGAGATTGAGCGAAGCGGAGCGCGCCTTCGCGGACGCCGCGCTCGTCCACTCCCACCCGAACGTGCGCGCGACGGCGCTCCTCGTTCACGCGGTTCACGAGCTACCGCTGGAGGCCGACCTCGGCGTGCTCGCGGAGGAGACCTTGCCCGCGCTGCGCGTGGCGTTCGCGCGCGCCCTGACCGCGACGCCGGGCGCGGCGGCCGAGGCCGCGCTGTTCGCGCTCACCGCCGATCCGCACACGAACGTCGCGCGTGAGGCGCGGTTGCAGCTCCTCGCTCGGCCGCGGCCGGGGAGCGCGTCGCTCGAGGCGCAGCGCGTACTTCTGGTCGACGGCCCGCAGCTCGCGCCGGGCGTCTTCTTCGCGGTGCTGGACCTCCTCGAGCGGTTGCCGTCCAACCCGCAGCTGGTCGAGGCCTGGCACGTCCGCCTGAGAGAGCGCGCCTCGGCGACCGGGAGCGAAGAGGACCGGGCCCGGCTCGGACTCGTCGCGACCTTGCCAGGGCTGCAGGCAGAGGGCGATGTGCTCGCGGGCTGGGGCCTGCCGCTGGCGGGGGAGGGGTCGCAGGGCCGGCGGGCGCGCACGGCGCGCCTCGAGCGCTACGTCGACCGAGAGCCCGGGTCCCCGCTGCGCGCCGAGCAGCTGCTCACGCGAGCACGCACCATCTGGGAGGCTGCGGCGGAGGACGACATCGACGCGCGCTGGGAGGCGACGGAGCTGCTGCGACTCTCGGTGCAGTCCCACGCCTCGGCGCCGCTCGCGGCGACGGATGCGGAGCGGCCCGCCGAGTACGCCTACGACCTCGGCTGGGACGCGGCGTTCTCGATCGCCTTCTGGGAGGCGACGGCGGACCAGGAGCGACCGTTCGACCGCGAGGCGCGACGCGCGCTCGCGCATGTCGACGGCGAGGTGCGTGAGGCCGCCGTCGAAGCGGTCGGTCGCGCTTACGTGGTGGGCTCCGATCCCGAGCGTAGACGTCAGGAGGGTAGCGCTGCGACCAACGGTGCGCGCTCCCGAGCTCTCGCCGACGCGCAGCGCTTCCTGATCGACGTCCTCGAGGACCCCGTGCTCGGCTCGGGCGCCTACGCGGCGCTCGTGCGGCCGGAGGCGCCGCTGCCCCGGCGCGTGCACGCGGCCTGGCGGGAGTGGGACATCGACACGCGGCTGCGTGGGCTCGACGAGCACGCGCCGGACTACCCGCGGCCCGCCTGGCGCGATGACCTGATCCACCTGTGGGCCAACGGCGCGGGCCGCACGGCGAGCGTGATCGAGCGCCTCGGGGACTTCCGCGGGGATGACGCGGCCGCCGGCGCGCTGCGCGGGTGGATCTACGAGGAACTGGTGGGCCTCGCCGCTCGACGCATGCCGCCGGAGAGCGAGCGACGGGGCCCGTGGCGGGACTCGGAGTCGCGGGCGATAGCCCTCCTGCGCGCGTGGCTGCGGGTGCGCCAGGACCAGAGGGTGTCTCGCGAGCTCAACCTGCTCCATGACGTGCAGGAGTACGGCAAGGAGCTCGGCAAGCTGCTGGTCGCGGAGACGCTCGAGCGTGACGGCGGGCCCGAAGCGCTGCGCGAGGCGCTGCGCGAGGAGGGTATGCACCTCCACGTGGCACGCCGGATGCGCTTCGAGATCGTGCTGCTGGACGAGGGCATCACGGCGGGCGAGGGCGGCGAACCCGCGGCGCCGCTGACGCTGGACGACGAGCGCCGGCTGCTGTCGGAGCTGTTCGTCGCGTACGACGGATTCGACGAGGAGCTGCAGCTGCGCGTGCTGCGGCGCGCGGCCGGGCTCGACCTCGAGCTGGCGCGCGCGCGGCTGGTCGAGGTGGCGCTCGACGGCGAGGCCGCCGAGGTCCTGCGGCGCGCGGCGGTCGAGTCGCTGGCGACGGCCGGTCTGCCCGAGGTCGTCACGCCGCTGCTCACGCGCGTCTCGCGCGAGGTCGCGGCCGTGAGCGATCACGACCTGCGGCGCGCGGTGATCCGCGCGCTGGGCGAGTGCACGCCGGCGGTGGCGAACAGCGAGCTGGCGGCGCTCTACGCCGACGAGGAGCAGCGCGCGCTGTTCCTCGACGTGCTCCTGCCGGCGATGGTGCGGACCGAGCTGCGCGCGCCCAGCGAGGTGACGGGCTTCGAGGTCTGGCGCTTCTGGATCGGAGAGCCGAGCGCGGCGGCGCGGCGCGAGCTGGAGGCGCGCTTCGTCGGTGAGCGCTTGCCCGCGCGCGACTTCGCCTACGCCGGTTGGTTCGAGGCGGCGCGCGCGCTGGCGCAGGCTGGCGAGCTGGAGGCCTGGCTGCGCGGCGCGTGGTGGACCTTCGATGGCCGCTTGCTGGCGCGTCTCGCGGAAGTCGTGCGCGATGTCGGCGGCCCGGACGCGCCGCGCCTCGCGCGCTTCATCGATCGCGCGGCGCGCGTCGCGCTGGAGGGGGAGGGCGAGGCCCCGGACCGCGATGCCCTCCTCGTCCGCCAGCGCGCGCGCCTCCTGTGGGCGGCCGGCGAAGCCGGCGATCTGCAGCTCGCCGGGCGCTGGGCCCGGCGCCAGCTCGACGAGTGGAACGGTGGCCGGGTCTCGGACCTGGCGTGGCGCTCGACCTACGACGGTGAGCGCCTCGGGCCGGGCGAGCTGGCTCCGAGGCGCCTGCTGACGCTGGCTGCGGAGCGGCCCTAGCGGGCCGTCGTGAACGCCCTTTCATCACGGACTGCCAGGAGACATCGCGCGGGCGCTCGGGCTGCGGCCCTCGGCTGGTAAACTGGCCGCACGGCTCGCCGAGAGCCACCGCCGCCGACCCCGAACCGACCGCGCCCATGTCCCTGACCCAAGTCTCGAAGCCCGAAGGCGCCGTGGAGTGCCTCGACGACGGCGTCGGCTTCGTCGCCCTCGTCGACCGCATGCAGACCGACCACGCCGCCAAGGTGGTCAACAGCGCGCGCATCTCCTACGACAAGTGCCGCGACGAGTTCGACGAGGCGAAGGACAAGGGGCTGTGCTCGTTCCTGTGGAAGCACGGCCACACCTCGCCGTACCGCCACAGCTTCTACACCTTCCACTGGAAGAGCCCGCTGTTCGTCTTCCGCCAGGCGTTCAAGTACCAGGTCGGCAGCGGCTGGCGCGAGTACGAGGTCGACGGCCAGTCGGTCAGCCTCGAGGTGTTCGACGTCATGTTCGACACCGACAAGGGCTGTTCGTGGAACGAGGTGTCGGGGCGCTACGTGCAGTGGGAGCCCGAGTTCTACGTGCCGGCGCGCATGCGCGCGAACCCGCCGCACGGCAACAAGCAGGCGTCCTTCGATCTGCCGGACGACTTCGATCACGCGGGCGAGCGCCAGCTGATGCTCGGCGAGTGCCAGCAGGCGTTCGAGCTCTACCAGGCGCGCATCGAGCGCGGCGTGGCGAAGGAGATCGCGCGCATGTGCTTGCCGCAGAACCTGTACACGCAGGCCTACTGGACCGTGTCGCTGCAGGGCGTGATTCACTTCCTCGAGCAGCGGCTCGCGCAGGACGCGCAGTACGAGATCCGGCGCCACGCCGAGGCGATCTACGACCTCGTGAAGTCCGACCTCGACCGCATCGGTGTCGTGAAGGCGGATCTGATGTAGCGTCAGCTGGCCGGGCAGGGACCCAGGCCGCCTCGACTCATCGCGGCCCCCGCGAGCGGCACCTGCGCCGCTCGCGGGGGCCGCGCCCGTTCGGAAGGGGCAGGTGGAGGCTCTGAGGGCGGGCCCGCGTTCCCCAGGGCGGCCGGGTTCGCGAAGTTCGGGACATGCGCCTAGGATGAACCCGCTCGAAGCGCCGCCCGCTCCTTCGACACCCAAGGACTCTTTCGGAGGTCCACCGATGGCTGCACGACCCTTCTGCTCGCTCCTCGCGGGTTGTGTCCTCTTCGTCCCTGCCGCGCTCGCGTCCCCGAGCCCGCAAGGTCCCGCGAACACCGCGCCGTTCCACTCCCTCGACAACATCGAGGGAGCGTTCGTCAACCTGAACCTGTTCCCCGTGCGGCCGCTCGTCGGCCACCCGTCGGGCAACGGCTTCTTCGCGCTGAACACGCACGCCTCGACGGTCGAGCGCTTCGCCGACACGGGCAGCGTACCCGTCGAGGTCTGGCCCGTGCCCTGGGGGCCCGTGGCCGCGCGGCTCTGGACGCATCCGCAGACGAAGCAGGTGCAGCTCCTCGTGACCTGTCGCGGGAGCTACGTGCTCGCGCGGCTCGACGCGATCACGGGGGAGGTCCTCGGGCTCGTCGACCTGCCCGCGGAGCCCGCCGATCTGCTGGTCATCGAGGATCGCGCGTTCATCGCGTGCACGGCGCTCGACACGATCGTGCAGCTCGACCTCGTGACCGAGGCGCGCGTCGAGTACTCGCCGAGTTCGCACCCCGGCTTCGAGTGCAAGGCGCCGCTGTTCCTGGCGCGCAGCGCCTCGGGCCTCGTGCTCGTCCCGCCGACCCACTCGGGCAACAACTCGACCGCGAGTCGCATCACGCTGCGCCGCGCAGGCGTGGTGCTCGACCTCGCCGACCCGAACGTCGCCGTGCAGGGCTTGCCCGACGTCGACATGTACCTGCTCGACCCGGACGCGCAGACGCTCACGGCGGTGGGCAGCGCGATCGGCACGACGCTCTTCGGCGTGGCGGTCAACCCGGTGACGGCGCGCACCTGGGTGCTGAACACCGACGCGAACAACAAGGGGCCGGACCGACAGGGGGAGGCCGCCGTGCGCGGCGACGTCGTCGACAACCGCCTCTCGATCATCCGGCTGACCTTGACGGATCCGCTACCGGTGCCCGAGCTGATCCTGGACCTCGACGACGTCGATCCGAACCAGCGCGGGACGCAGCACCTGGCCAGCGAGGCCGTCGGTCAGCCGTTCCAGCTGGACTTCCGCGCGAACGGCGACGCGTACATCATCGGGCTCCTGACGGACAACGTCGTCCTCGTCGACAAGAACGGCCAGCGTCAGGGCGAGTTCGACCTGCCCGACGGCGCGATTCCGCGCGGGGTCCAGGTCGACGAAGGGGCACAGCTCCTGCGCGTCTACTGCTGGGGTACGAACGAGGTCCTCGAGTTCGCGCTGGCGGATCACGCGCTGCTGCGCACGTGCTCGCTCTCCGACGATCCGACGCCGGCGCTGGTGGCGGAGGGGCGTGAGCTGTTCTACGACGGTGGGCGTTCGGAGCACGGCAACGCCTCGTGCGCCTCGTGCCACGTCGAGGGGCGGACCGACTTCCTCGTCTGGAACCTCGACGACACGCCGAGCGACAAGAAGGGGCCGCTCCTCACCCAGAGCATGAGCGGGCTCGCGCGCCTCGCGCCGTTTCACTGGCGCGGCGAGCGTGACGAGCTCTCCGACTTCAATCCGGCCTTCGCCGGACTGCTGGGGGGGGAGCCGCTCGATCGACAGGAGTTCGAGGCCTTCGAGGCCTACGTGTTCTCGCTGGTCAATCCCGCGAACCCCTACTCCACGCGAACGCGTGAGCTGGACGATGCGCGCATCCCGAACTCCGTGGCCCCCACGGCCAGCGCGGTCGCAGGACAGGACGCGTACTTGAACTCCCAGCTCTCCAACGGGCTCTTCTGCACGTCCTGCCACTTCCTCCCCCTCGGCACGAACCACGACCGCTTCGCGGGTGAGACGACAGAGACGATCGCGAAGCGCGTCTTCAACAAGGTCGCGCCGTTCAACGAGACTCACCGGCGCCTGATGGGCACGGTGCCGATCGAGACCTACGTGGAGCCGGGGAACCCGGGAGCGGGGACCGTGCAGGACAACCGCGGCTACCTGGGCGTCGCCGCGACGCACGCGGGCCTGATCGAGAACTTCACCGAGCGCATCGAGGACTTCGGGGACGGCCCGATCATCGACGACCTGACCTCCTTCGTGATGCAGATCGACCAGGGTCTCGCGCCGGCGATCCACCAGGCGTTCCTGCTCGACGCCGGCACGGTTGGGACCGTTGCGGCGGACTTGCAGGGCTACCTGATGCCCGCGGTCGCCGCGCGCGACTGCGACGTCGTGGTGTTCGGGCGCGCGGAGCCCGGCGCCATCCGGGCGCGATGGGCCTGGGATCGCGGCAGCGCCAGCTTCGTGCCGGATCACGCGAGCCTGCCCGCGCGAACCCTCGCCGAGTTCATCGCTGCGGCCGCCAACGAGAGTCACGTGTTCGTCGGCGTACCGGTCGGGACCGCGGCGCGCTTCGCGATCGACCGCGACCTCGACGGGCTGGTCAATGCGCTCGACGCGGAGCCCACCGTTCCGCTCGTGGATGGGCAAGACACGACGGCGCCCGCGTTCACGGTGGTGCCGCACCTCGTCTGGGCGACGACGAGGACGGCGCGCGTGGCCTTCGAGACGGACGAGCCGACGCGCTACCGCGTGCTCTACGGCGAAGGCGTGATTCCGGACCGCTGCGTGCCCGAGAGCGAGGGCTGCGAGGCGCGCAGCGAGTGGGGAACGGCGCACGGGCCGCTCCTGACACGACTGCTCCCGTCCACCGAGGCGACGAACGGGGCCTACGCGATCGTGCAGCACAGCTACGCCCCGGTGGTCGAGGTCGTCGACCGGGCCGGGAACGTGACGAGTTTCCAGATGCCGAGCTTCGACAGCGGCCCGATCGGTCCGGGCAGCCTCGACGAGGCGATCCTCGGCGACCTGCACTGGCGCCTGTTCGACGACGTCGGGCCGGGGCCGCTGCGCGCGCGCCTGCAGGCGCGGGCGATCTACAAGCGCGGCGCGCTGCCGCAGCCGGGCGCGCCGCTGCGACTGATCGTCTACCGCGTTCTCGTCGATGGCCAGGTGGACGGCACCTGGACGCCGCTGGGCGCGGACAGCTTCCGCGTCGACCACATCGAGATGCGCGGTCCGACCGGCGTGAAGCCGCTGGACGTGAGCGGTCCGTTCCTCGTCGGACTCGAGACGGATGCGCAGGGGATCATGCGCGTCGGCTTCGAGCTGCCGACCGCACAGCTCGGTCAGGAGGTGGTCGCCAACGTCGAGGCGGTGATCCTCCTCGACGAGGACTCGCTGCCGCTCCTGCACGCGAACCTCGCGGCCGCGAGCGCCTGCGCGACCTCGGGTGGCCCGGGGAGTGGGGACTGCGACGGGGACGGTCAGCCGGACTGCTGCCTCGAGGTCCCGGTGCCGTTCCACATCCGAGCCATGAAGAACTGGAGCTTCCCGGACACGCCGCCGGCGTTCCGGGCGGTTCGTGAGGTCGTGAACCCCGAGGACGAGACGCCGATCCCGTTCTAGTTCCGCTTGCCCACGGGGCTCGGGCGCAGGGCCCGGCCCCGCGGGCGTGCTCGGGCGATCGGACGCCTCTCGGGTGTCGGGGACGCTAGGCTAGGGGTCCCGTGAACCGCGGCGCCCCCGCCGCGTTCCCCCCGCGCCATGACACCTCACACGCTCCTCCTCGGCGGGCTGCTCTGCGGCTCCCTCGCCCTCTCCGCCCTCGCACCCCAGGACGTCGGCGCCAGCGCCGAGCTCGAGGCGGCCTTCGCCCAGCAGGGCATCCGCTTCGCCATGGAGGACGGCTACGTCGCCTTCCCGGTGCAGGTTTGCATTCGCGAGGACCTGCTCGAGTACCTGCTCGTCTCGGACTTCGGCGCCTCCCACGAGAGCCTGCTCAGCACCGCGGTCAGCCCGACCGTGCTGAACACGGCCTTCCTGACGCTGGGCGCGGCGCCCGGCGAGAACGTGCGATGGGTGCCGAAGGACCCGCAGCCCTCGGAGGAGGAGATCCAGAACGGCGCGCCGACCCACGACGTCGTGCCGCCGAGCGGGGAGGGCTTCTACCTCTACGCGGCGTGGAAGGAGGACGGTGAGACCTACGTCTTCCGTATCGAGGACCTGATCACGAACCTCGAGCGGCGGCGCTCCATGAAGCGCCACGGCTGGGTCTACCTCGGTTCGCGCCTCGTGCCTTCGGAGGAGGAGGGCGAGCCCTCGATCCTCGCTGCCGAGCTGGAGGGCAACCTGATCAACCTGAGCTACTTCCGGGCTGGCAACACGCTCTTCTCCGCCGCGCTCGAGGACTGCGTCTTCCAGACCATCTGGCTGCCGAACGCGCCGCTCCTGCCCGAGCGGGGCGCGCAACTGACGATGATCGCGGCGCGCGAACCGTTCGGCGCGCTGCCCGAAGCGGTGGCGAAGGACCTGGTGGACGTGGGCACCGAGTGAGCGTCGAGGAGCCGCTGCCGCAGCTCGTTCGCAGTCGCGTCGCCTTCGCGCGGCGCGGGCTGATGTCGGTCCGACTCCTGCAGGCCGGGATGCTCGCCACGACCGCCGTGACGCTGGCGCTCGCCGCGTGCGTGCACGGCGGCGGGCGGCTGGGCGCGCCCGGTCCCTGGATCGTGGCGCTGGCGAACGGCGCGTTGGTCTTCTTCACCTGGGCGCTGGCCTGCCGCCGCAGCGAGTCCGAGGTCGCCCGCTCGATCGACGTGGCGCTCGACGAGGACGGCGCGCTGTTTACGGCCTGGGAGGTCGAAGGGCGCAGCTCTGCGAGCGAGCTCGCTCGACGGCTCGGTGAGGAGGTTGCAGCGGCAACGCGACCGCGCGGGATGCTGCGCGCGATCCTGCCGGCGACGACGCCGCTCCTGGCCCTGCCGTTCGTCGGCTGCGCGCTGCTGTTCGCCGCGCTCGAGGGGGCGCGCGAGGAGCGCAGCCAGGTGGATCTCGCCGAGCTCGTGCGGCAGGTCGAGGCTGGGCTCGGCTCGCTCAGCGATCAGCAGTCGGGCATGGAGGGGGAGACCCTCACCCCGGAGGAGCGCCACGACCTGGGCCAGCTCCTGCGCCAGGCGGCCTCGAAGGGGCGGGCGCTCGACGAAGACCCCTCCTCGGAGGAGCTGGCGGAGCTCGACCAGGAGCTGGAGTCCCTCGCGGGCGAACTACCGGAGGGCGAGGTCGGGGAGGCGATGCGGGCCGAGCTCGATCGCGCTCGCGCCGCGCTGGATGCCGCCCGGATGGCGATGGAGAGCGAAGCGGAGGACGCGCAGGACGGCCCCGGAGGGGGGGGCGCGACGGGTGGCGACGGCGATTCCGGGGGCGGATCCACCAAGGGTGGCACTCCGAGCCTGGCGCGGGACGAAGCGATCGGCAGAATACCCCGCTCGGATTCCCCGGGCGGAGCCCCCCCGAGCCGCGCCGAAGCCGGCGTCCTCGGACTCCCGACCTGGCCAGAGGCCTACGACGGCCTCGTTCGGCGCTGGGTGGAGTTCGAACGCACGACCGACTAGCCGCTCCGACGGCACCCCCCCAAAAGATGACTCGAGCCAACGAGAACAGCGGCCCCGTCGGGCTCTGGCTGATCGGCGCCCGCGGCGCGATTTCGACCTGCGTCGCCTACGGCCTGGCCGGCCTGGTGGAGGGCCGCATGGAGCCCACCGGCCTCGTCACCGAGCAGGACCTGTTCGCCAAGCTGCCGCTGGTCCGCTACGACGACCTCGTGCTCGGCGGCCATGACGTCTGTCGGCGTTCGCTGACGGACTCCGGGGCCGAGCTCGTGCGCACGGGCGTGCTGCCGGCCGGCCTCGTGGAGAGCGTCGCCGCGCGCGCCGCGACGTTCGACTCCAACATCGTCCCGGGATTGCTCGACGGGCCCGACGTCGGCCTGGCGGACCTCGATCCGCAGGCTGCGAAGCTCGGCAGCGCGCCGCCGCGTACGCAGGTGGAACACCTGGCGGCCGACCTGCGGCACTTCCGCGAAGCCCAGGGCTGCTCGCGCGTCGTCGTCATCAACGTGGCCAGCACCGAGGCGTACTACGAAGAGCGGCCCGAGTGGGAGGACCTCGAGGCCTTCGAGGCCGCACTCGACCGCGGCGAGTCCCAGCCCGCGTCGACGCTCTACGCGTACGCGGCGCTGTCCAGCGGCTGCGCCTACGTGAACTTCACGCCGAGCCGAGGCTCGTCGATCCCCGCGCTGCGCCAGCTCGCCGAGCAGAACGGCTTGCCGCACTGCGGCTCCGACGGCAAGACGGGGGAGACCCTGATCAAGACCGTGCTCGCACCGATGTTCCGCGCGCGCAATCTGAAGGTGCTCGCGTGGCAGGGCTACAACATGCTCGGCAACCGCGACGGCGAGATCCTCAACGAGGCCTCGCATCGTCAGAGCAAGCTGGTCAACAAGGACGACGCGCTGCGCTCGATCCTCGAGGACCCGAACGCGCACACCCACGTCGGGATCGACTTCGTCCCGTCGCTGTCGGACTGGAAGACGGCCTGGGACTTCGTCCACTTCGAGGGCTTCCTCGGGGCCAAGATGTCGCTCCAGTTCACCTGGCAGGGCAGTGACTCGGCCCTCGCCGCCCCCCTGGTGATGGACCTCGCGCGGCTGGCCGCCCTCAGCCTGGAGCGGGGCGAGGCAGGCGTGATGGGGCACGTGGCGAGCTTCTTCAAGGCGCCCCTGAGCGGCGGAAGCCACGACTTCCACGGCCAGTTCGAGACGCTGCTGAAGTACGCCCGGAAGGGCTGAGGGCCATTCCCGGGCCCCTGAGGGCCGTCACGGGGAGTTTTTGCACGGCAATCCGGCAGATTCACGTTGCCGGAACGTCAACCAGCCCTAGTTCCAGCCGGATCCCCAGGAGCAGCCCCTCTTCCCGGCGGTTACGAACGCAAACGCTCCCATGTCCACGACTCGAACCTCGACCCTCGTCGCCCTCCTTCTCGCAGGGGTGGTCCTGACGGTCCTCTCTTACGTTGACTCTCGCCGGCCGCTCGTTGCGGCCCCGCACCTCGCGGAGCAGGCCTCGTCGACGCCGGCTGCTCACGGCGGGGACGAGACCCCGCTGCGACACGCCCTGAAGCTTCGGACCGACCCCGGTGCCGACCCGATCACGGAAGCCTAGACACACACTCCTTCTATCGAAGCGCGCCCGCCGCCCCCCTGGGGGCAGCGGGCGCTCTTCTTTGGGTTCCGGCGCGGGGGCCACCGGCCGACCCTGGCTATCCTGTGCGGCATGCAGCGCCCGCCGCTCAAGCTCCAGACGACCTCGCTCTGGTACTACCCCTCTCAGCAGTACTCGGACGAGCCCATGGGCCTGCCGGGCTACGAGGGCCGCACACCCGCCTGGGTGATCTGGAACCTGCTCGAGCGCTACACCCGCGAGGGCGACCGGGTGCTCGACCCGTTCTGTGGTGGGGGCACCACGATCGACGTCGCCGAGTCGATCGGACGCGAGCCGATCGGCTTCGACATCTCGCCGACGCGCCAGGAGATCGAGCGGGCCGACGCGCGCCACCTGCCGCTCGAGGACGAGAGCGTCGACTTCGTGTTCATGGACCCGCCGTACTCGACGCACGTCGACTACTCGGACGACCCGGACTGCATCGGCAAGCTCGAGGCCTTCGAGCCCGCCTACTTCGAGGCCATGGAGCAGGTCTTCGACGAGGCGGAGCGCGTGCTGCGCGACCGTCGCTACCTCGCGGTCTTCGTCGGCGACAGCTTCAAGAAGAAGCGCGGCTTCGTGCCGATCGGCGCGCGCTTCCTCGTCAGCCTCGAGCAGCGCTTCGTCGCGATCGATCACATCTCGATCGTGCGCGGCAATCGCAAGCTGGAGAAGCCGCGCTATCACAAGACGGCCGCCGAGCAGAACTTCTTCCTGCGCGGCTTCAACCACCTGATGATCTTCAAGAAGGTGGCGGAGGAGCGGCCGCAGCGCGCCAAGGGGAGGCGGCGACGGTGAGCTCGGTGCAGGCGCGTCACGCATGAGCGCCGGCTGGGGGTGCCACGCGTGAGCGCAAGGCGCTTGGGGCGCACGTTCTTCCGCCAGCCGACGGAGGTCCTCGCGCGCGAACTGATCGGGTGCGTGCTCCTCTCGCGCGAGGGCGGCGTCGCGATCGCGGGCCGCATCGTGGAGACCGAGGCCTACCTCTCGGAGGGCGACGCGGCCTCGCACTCCCATCGCGGCCGGACCGCGCGCAACGCCTCGATGTTCGGCGAGCCCGGGCTCGCCTACGTCTACCTCATCTACGGCATGCACCACTGCCTCAATGTGGTGAGCGCGAAGTCCGGCGTCGGCGAAGCTGTCCTGATCCGCTCGCTGCAGCCGCTCGAGGGACTCGACCTGATGCGCGAGCGGAGGGGAGGCGTTCGCGACCGCGAGCTCTGCCGCGGCCCGGGCAAGCTCGCGCAGGCCTTCGGGTTGACGCTCGAGCACGACGGCCTCGACCTGTGCCGCGGGCCGCTCGGCCTGTGGCCGGGGGGCGGGCGGTGGGGGGCGCTCTCGGAGGCCGTCGACATCGATGCGGGGCCGCGCGTGGGGATCCGCAAGGCCGCGGAGCTGCCGCTGCGCTACCGGGTGAGAGGCTCGGAGTGGACGTCGGGGTCGGGGGGCGCTGGGAGATTCCGGTGATGCGAGGGTGACCGGATGGGCTCGGGGGCGTCGTTGCCTTCCGGGGGGCGGCGATGCTGGTCGGTGAGAGTGGAGTGACGCGGCGTGTGATCGCTGCCGCCATCGTGGTGCACACCGAGCTCGGTCCGGGGCTCCTGGAGGGCATCTATCAGGAGTGCCTCGCGTACGAGCTCGAGGCCAACGGGCTCCATGTGCGGCGGGAGGTGAAGGTGCCGGTTCGATACAGGGGCGCGGTCTTGCAGCGGGAGTATCGAATCGACCTGCTCGTCGAGGGGGCTCTCGTCGTCGAGGTCAAGGCGATCGATCGATTGACCGGACTGCACCGTTCACAGCTGCTGACGTACCTCAAGGTGAGCGGGGTGTCCGTGGGGCTCCTTCTGAACTTCAACGTTCGTCGACTTCGGGACGGGATTCAGCGCGCTGTCGCGGGGCAGTGGTGAAGGGTTCGGGCCCTTCCGGCGGAGAGGCGCTCTGTCATCAACGGGGATTTAGTGGGAGGAACGGAGGGACGGAGGAACGGAGGGGTTCTGCAGCCCCGATGGCCCTGCAGCGATGGGTGATCGGGTTCGGCCTCGTTCGGCTACGCCGAGAAGGAGAGAGAAGATTCAGCCGCGGAGCGGCTTATTGATCTTCTATCTCCCTCTTCCCGGCGAAGCCAAACAGCTGCCGAGCCTGTTCAGCCAGGGCTGCCGAACCGCGCGAGCTGCAAGGACCCTCCGTTCCTCCGTCCCT
>Ga0316204_10005299_pt1 | contig 21549 bp, 28 predicted proteins | sample 6monrhotite_MG_2_FD_205661 | JGI IMG/M metagenome (GOLD analysis project Ga0316204, IMG submission 205661) | Microbial mat bacterial communities from mineral coupon in-situ incubated in ocean water Damariscotta River, Maine, United States -... | ecosystem: Environmental > Aquatic > Marine >... | reverse complement strand
ATTATGGTGTTTAGTGAAGAGCAATTGCCAGAGGCCTTGCAAGAGCTAGTGAGACTTGAGTCCATGCAATCGTAATTTTTTCAGGCTATGCTTGATTCAGGTGCATGGATGATTCACGGAGGTTGATATGAAACTGATGGATGTGGTGATTCCCACCGGCGTGATTCGACCTGGTATGAATATCGGAGAGGCTTGCCGGGAGTGCGTGAGTCATAATGTGGGGGGCATTCCATTTTGTGATAGTTCAGGCCACATTACGGGTCGCTTTTCATTACGTAACACCTTCCGCAAACACTGTCTGCCTCTTGATATGGTGGATAACGCGCATCTGCTTGGTGACTCCATCGCTTGTGAAACCGCTCCTGAAATTGTCAGCGGTGAAATGCTGAATCTTCCGGTTGATGATTATATCATTGAAAATGTTGCATCTATTTCACCATCGTCTCCTGTGGTGAAGGCCTTGTCGATCATGGAAAAGTTCAATTCCAGTTATATTTTTCTGCTTGATGAGAAACAATATTTTGGTGTGATTACCCGTATGCGCATTGCCAGCCTGATGCTCAACTACCATAAATTTTGATGAGTGAGGTTGCTACTGTCCTGACTACAAATATGCTGATTGCACTTGGCATTATGTTTGGTGCTTATGTACTTATTTTCAGTGAGCTGCTGCATCGGACCAGCTCTGCGATTATCGGTGCGGTTGTGATGATTGGTGTGGGAACCTGGGCCGGATTTTATTCGCAGGATCTTGCCGTTCAATCGATAGATGGTAATACCGTACTGTTGCTGACTGCGATGATGATGGTCGTTGCGATGTTGCGGCCGACCGGCGGCTTTGAATATGTGGCCGTTGTACTGGCCAAGCTTTCACACGGAGACTCACGGCTGCTGCTTATTTATCTCAGTCTCGTGGTAAGTATCATCAGTATGTTTCTTGATAATGTTACCACGGTCATCATTTTTGCACCGATCACCGTGTTGATAGCCCGTATCCTTGAAGTGAATCCGCTGCCGTTTTTGATGGCTGAGGCGATGTTATCGAACATTGGCGGTGCAGCTACGCTGGTTGGTGATCCGCCCAATATTATGATCGGCTCGGCTGCCGGTATCGATTTCACCCAGTTTATTATGCATATGGGACCTGCCATTGCTCCGGTCTGGTTGGGCTCTGTGTTGTTGATCCTGTTTATTTTCCGCAAACAGCTGACAACGGTGAACAGAGATATCGATCTGGATGAAAAAAAGGCGATTCGGGATTCGGCTGCATTGATGCGTGCGATGTTCGCACTGAGTGTCATTATCGTACTGTTTTTTATCCACCACCTTTTGGGCCTGTATCCGGCTTATGTGGCTTTTGTCGGCCTCTGTATTGCACTGATTCTTGAGCGACCGGAACCGGGAACCCTGTTCGGTGAGGTGAACTGGTCAGTACTCGCCTTTTTTGTCGGACTTTTCATTATTGTCGGAGGTGTGGAAAAGTCGGGACTCTTGCACTGGATCGGTTTGCAGCTGGTTGAACTGGCACGGGATCCGGAACAGCTGCTGCTGACAGGGCTGGCCGTGATGTGGGTTGCTGCGCTGATTAGTGCTATTGTCGATAATATTCCGTTCACCGTTACTGTGATTCCTATCGTACTGGGGTTGGAGTCCATGGGGGTTAATATCACCCCGTTCTGGTGGGCGCTGGCTATTGGTGTCGGTCTGGGCGGAAATGGCACCCATATCGGGGCAACAGCCAACCTGATTGCGATTGCAGAATCGGAAAAATGCGGTATTCCGGGGGCAGCGATTACACCGGTAGGATGGATGAAGGTTGGCATTCCGACCATGTTGAGCAGCCTGATGGTAGCCTCTGTTGTTTATACTATGTTTTTCCAGTTTTTTATGTGAGGAGCTGCAATGTCTAACCGATCTACAGGTTTGAATGAGCCGCTGTATGACTATCTGCTCCAGAGCAGCTTACGGGAACATGCAGTGCTGACACAGCTCAGGCTTGCAACGGCGTCACAATCGATGTCTCAAATGCGATCTGCTCCGGAACAGGGGCAGTTTATGGCGCTGTTAGTGCGCCTGATGGGTGCAAGGCGGGTGATTGAGGTTGGTACCTATACAGGTTATGCCACGTTATGGATGGCTTTGGCACTGCATGAAAGTGGCGAGATTGTGAGCTGCGATATCTCCGAGCAGTGGACTCAGCTGGCAAAAAAACATTGGCAGCAGGCAGGTGTCTCGGATCGGATTACATTGAAGCTTGCTCCTGCTGAAGGGACGCTGAAACAGCTGCTTGATGAGGGAGAGGATGGCCAATTCGACCTGGCATTTATCGATGCCGACAAGGAAAACTATGACTGTTATTTCGAACTCTGCCTAAAGCTAGTCCGCCCCGGAGGCCTTATTCTGGTCGATAATGTGCTGTGGGGTGGTAGTGTGGTTGATGCTAATAATAACGAGCCTGCCACCCGGGCTATTCGTTCTTTTAACAAAAAATGCAGAGATGATGATCGGGTGGAGATCTCGATGTTGCCGGTAGCTGATGGCCTGACACTGCTGTTGAAACGGTAATTTCGGGTAGTTTCTGCGTCGCAGGTGGTGGAATCCTGCCTGTTCAGCGATTTCATGATGGCCATAATCAAGCGTTCGGAGGTGTCTTATGCTTGCAATCCACAGATTCGGTTCATTGAGAATCATATTATCAGCCCTGTTGTTGAGCGCACTGCTGGCTGCTACTCCGGCTATGGCTGCTGAGAACAAGAGTGGCGAGTTTGACGCCAATGGTGACGGGCAGGTTTCTTTTGAAGAGGTGATGAAACGACTGGAGTCATCTGCGAGACCTGCCTTTGATTCGATGGATCGCAACAAGGATGGCGTACTTTCCGATAAGGATTTCGATGATATGCGGGAAGGCATGGAGAAATTACAGCGCTGGCTGGATGATCTGTTAAAGCCATTTCTGCCTGAGAATGAGCCTGAACGTATGGAAGTGTGAGTCCTCTCACTGTAAAAGTCAGGAAAATATGGATGATGGCCTGCATCTGGGAGGTAACATGGCCAACTTTCAAACACATCTTTCGGTTGCGGCAGCAGGCTCGCTGGTCGCAACCACCCTCTGTCTTGAATCCGGTCTGGTGAGTCAGCCCCAGGCTCTGGCCCTGTTCAGTATGGGGACCATGGCCGGTCTGTTGCCGGATATTGATTCGGATCACTCTATTCCCACCCGTATGGTGTTTAACATCCTCAGCTTTGCCGTTGCTATTGCGGTGATCTTTATGTTTCAGGGAGAGATGAACCTCTTCTTCCTTCTGGCACTGTCACTGGCGGCCTCATTAACACTGCGTTATCCGGTGTATGGGTTATTTGCCAGCATTACCGAGCATAGAGGTCTGTTTCACTCGCTGCCTGCCGCACTGCTGTTCGGCCTGGCCACATTTACACTTGCCTATTACCTGTGCTCGTTGTCGTTGAATTTTGCCTGGCTTGCAGCAGCCTTTGTCAGCGGTGGTTATATCCTGCATTTGTTGCTGGATGAGTTTTACAGTGTGAATTTTATCGGTGCCTCAATCAAAAAATCTTTCGGCAGTGCGTTAACCATTTTCAGCCGAGGTTCATGGATCTCGTATCTGCTGCTGTATGCAGCTGTTGGTCTGGCGGTATATGTCTTGCCACTTCCCCAGAGTGTAACGTTGATTTAGGACTGTGCTTGCGCCCCACCGACTTATTTCGGAGGTCAGGTGTGTTTCTCTAAGGCTTAATTCTAGGTCGATATTAATGTCATCAAAGAGAATTTTTGTTCATTTCTTTTGCAAAAAAGAAACGAACCAAAGAAAGTTGCCCGGCAATCTGCTGTTCCCTGCGCATTTGTTATGAAATGGGGCGAAACCTTTTTCGCCTGTTTCCATTTCACAACAAATACTCCGGCGCATCTTGGGACGGGGGTCTAAAGTCTCGATTATTGATCCCCCGTTAGCAGTTTGCCGAGACAAATATCCAAAACTGGATAAAAGCGGCGGAGCCCTGACCTGTTTTGGATATGCAGGATCGGGTACTCGAAGAGCAGACTGGTCTGGGGTGCCCTTCTTTCGTGCTTTCTTGGGCACGCAAGAAAGGACAAACGCATATGTTTTATGACATGAATAACGGTCTATATCCGAGATTCATTGAAATACCATCCAGACTTCCGCAGCGAACTAAGAAACAACTGCGAATTCTCACGTATTATTACCGGACAAATAGATTTGCTTTTTTTCTGTGATCTCTGCGGTGAATGCTTTTAATTCAACCAAAGGCGTCGGTATGAATCTCCGATTCATCAATACCATGTGCGAGACAAACCTCGCGCATGGCAGTGACAGTATTTGAATCCCCGCAAAGGAAAATGCGCCACTGCTCGTGCTGCCTGAGCATCTCTTCAAGTTGCTCAGTGATGGCTCCCTGCTGACCACCTTCAGGTGCAGTGCCGTTTAATACACATGGGGTGTAAGAGAGATGCTGTTCATGTGAGGCAAGCTGCTGCAACTCTTCTGTGTAATAGAGTCCTTCTCTGTTCAGGCCGCCATGTAAAAGCTGAATATCCTGTTGATGACCTGATGCAATAGCATGACGCAGGATGCCGTAGAGTGGCGCAAGCCCTGTCCCTGTTCCGGCAAGCAAGAGGGGGAACTCGCTGTACATATTGTGATAACAGCAGTTGCCCATGGCATCGGAGATGAGCATAAATGTGCCGTTCTCCACTGTATCGGCAATCCAGTTACTCATACGCCCGTCGGGGATCACCCTGATATGCAGCTCAATAAAGTTGTCATCGTAGTTGCTGGCCAGTGAGTAGCTGCGTACAAGACCGAGATCAGTTTGTAGCAGGTTCACAAATTGACCCGGAATGTATGTAAAGCCTTCGGGACGGCTGATACGTAGACGAATCACACTCTTGTTGAGCCAGACTTTTTCAAATACGACAGATGAGTGATATTTATCAGCCGGGTCCGGTAGCGCAAGCGTCATATCGGCATCAGGCTTACACAGGCAGGAAAGGAAATAGTTTTTATTTTTTAGTTTCTGCTCTATGCCTGCCTGGGCTGCTTCAGGTGGCCTGCCTGTCTCAGCCTTGAGCATACATGCCTGACACACCCCTGCCCTGCAGCCAAAAGGGAGGCTGGTTCCCTGCTTGTTCAGCGCATCCAGTAAAATCTCATCAGTCGGACACTGGTACTCGTGTCCCTGGAAGGTGATGGTTGGCATAAGGGCCCCCTGACAGTGCTTGCTGGGGCTATACTGCTTGTTCATCCGGCCGATTCAACAGCACGGCTAGTGTCGGTATTGACCGGGAGATGCTCTCTTGTTGAGATAGGCGATATTTACAAGCGTGGGGGTGATGTGAAGGTATTGGTTATAGGTTCGGTATGGCCGGAACCGAATTCATCCGGAGCCAGCCTGCGTATGCAGGAGTTGATGCAGCTTTTTATTCGCCAGCAGTGGCAGGTTCAGTTTGCCTCCGCGGCAGCGGAATCAGAGCACATGGCAGACCTGCAGGCCTTTGGCGTTCATTCTTGTGCGATCCAACTTAATGACAGCAGCTTTGATCTGTTTCTTGCCGATTATCAACCTGATCTTGTGCTATTCGACCGATTTACCATGCAGGAGCAATTTGGCTGGCGTGTGCAGCAGGTCTGTCCCGATGCACTATGTCTGCTTGAAACCATCGATCTGCACTGCCTGCGTCAGGCCAGGCACACAGTCTTTAAACGCCAGCCGAAAGTGATTACAACTGTCGAAAAGAGTGACCTGTTTAATGATATCGCGATCAGGGAGATTGCTGCGATCCTGCGCTCAGATCTCTCTATTCTGGTCTCCGATTATGAGATGACGTTGTTGCAGGATCAGTTTTCAGTGGATGGGGCCCTGCTGCATCTCTGCCCATTTATGTTTAGCGGGGATCAAATCCATCGCAATGCTCCTGCTTATGAAGATAGAGAACATTTCCTTACCATAGGAAACTTCCGCCATGCACCGAACTGGGATGCCGTGCTGTGGCTGAAGCAGGAGATCTGGCCGAGAATAAGGGCAGAGCTTCCCCGGGCAGAGATGCATATCTATGGTGCTTATACGCCACCAAAGGCAACCGCTCTGCATCAGCCACGGGACGGGTTTTTGGTAAAAGGCCGGGCTGCCGATGTCACAGAGGTGATGCAATCTGCGCGTGTTTGTTTAGCACCTTTGCGTTTCGGGGCTGGTATCAAAACCAAGCTGGCCGATGCGATGCTCAATGGCACACCCAATGTCACTACCAGTGTGGGGCTTGAAGGCATGGCCGGAGCGTTGGAGTGGAGCGGCCTGCAGGCAGATCATGCTGAAGGGTTTGCAGAGCAGGCGATCAGACTTTACCGGGACAGGTTGTTGTGGGATCAGTGTCAACAACGTGGTTTTGATATTGTCACTGCGCTGTTTGACGATCGCACAAACGGGGAATCGCTGCTGCAACGTATAGAGCAGATCAGGGAAAATATTACCGAACATCGGCTGAACAATTTTACCGGAAGCATGCTGCGTTCACATCATCACCGCAGCACGGAATTTATGTCGCGCTGGATAGAAGCCAAGAGCCGCTTGGTGCAAGAAAGCACACCCGGGGTGTAAATCTAGCCCGTTGGCCACTTTTCTTTTTTTGGTACGATATATGCATGAGACAGGACATGGATATGTGTGCCAGCACTCAGCAGATAAACCTGCAACAGTCTGTTCAACAGGAGCAGTTTCGTCTGCGTATGGCTGCCCAGATGTTTCACATTCACTGTTACCGTCGTGAGCAGTGGCTGGAGTGTGGGCGCAGACTGAGTGTTAATCAGGCCGCTGCTGAATGGATTTCCTGTTATGCTGCTGAATTTCCGGCTTCGGCGCGTATGTAATAGACAGCTTGCCGCAAGTTATCAGATGGAGATCGGAAAAAAATCCAGCCACGAATGAACACGAATTATAATCAGAGAACATGTGTGAAATCATTGCCCCACGGCATCCTCTCCGGTTTTACTATTCACCTGATGTTTGTCATGGCGATGAAAAAGAAGCAATGACTAGTCTTTTCATTCGTGGAAATTCGTGTGGATTCGTGGCTAGCTTATTGATCACGTCACAGTGATCTTTTCCTCGTATGCCCAAAGTAGCACTCTAGGACTTCCGAGATGAACCTAGAAATTAACCACCAGTGTGATTGCTGTTTCGACATCCATTTTTTTGGTGCCGGCGGCGACCTTGCTGTTGTGATCCAGCTTCATGGCAATTTTGCTGGAGAGGTGTGAGTTCAGTGTGTGTTGCAGGCCGGTCACGGATTTCGATGCCCAACCGCTTTTGCCACCTTCAGTAGAGAACTCCTGTGTCAGCTTGGCCGATTCACTGATCTCCCAGCTCAGAGCACTTGCAGCGCGTGCAATGGCCTCATTTTTTCTACTTTGGTCGGTAAACTGGATTTGTCTTAAACCGCCACCAAGCTCCAGGTTCCAGCTGAATTGGTCGGTTTTAACAAGATCGCGACCATAACCGATGGTTTCACTGAATCGACGGCTGAATCCGGCAAATCTGTCGCTTTCAAAGCCATAGCGCACAAAGAGGTAATCGCGTTCGGTAATTTTCCAGTCTTCCTGCAAGCTGACTGCATATTTTTCTGCCGTTGTGGCATTACGGTCCGAGGAGTTGTTGGCACTGGCCTTGATGGTGTCGCGCAGGCGCTTGCCATTATGGGCCAGCTTTGCTGCACTGTTCAGGGTCAGGGTCTGCGTGTTGCCATTGGTTTTAACCGCACCCAATTCGACATTATTGCTCCAGCCGCTCTCAGCCTCTGTAGCACTGGCAGTCAATGGTGTTAGTGCTATGGCGAAGATAGAGGCGTGGATAAACAGGCGATATAACATGGTGCGGCAGCTTAAGTAGATGTGATGCAAAGGCCAGTGTGAATATTCTCCACTATGAAAAAGTGGAGGCGGGAGACTGCTTTTGTGATACGCTTTTGTTATGGCTAGAGAGCATGAGGTCGTTATTGATATGGATCATCTGATGGATGATCCTGAGGTGCTGGAAAAGTTTCACGAATGTGCAAACCTGATGATTCAGTCATCAAGCCGGGAGCAGGTGATCTCGGGTTACCGTATGCTGGAGATCGTGGATCAGTGTATGGCCCGCTTAAAGGACGAAGGGAAAAGCTAGTTTCAGCAGGCATCTGTTCCAGTTGCCAGCTTGGGGGCAGGGGGGGAGAACATGGAAGATCTGAAAGGCTCGGAAGCCTGGCGTGTATTCAGAATCATGAGCGAGTTTACCGAAGGTTTCGATAAACTCGGAGAACTCCCCTACGCTATTACCATTTTCGGGGCAGCCCGCACCAAACCCGAAGACAGCTATTACAAGGCCACAGAAGAGCTGGCGCAGAAGTTGGCAGAGGAGGGGTTTGCGGTTATTTCAGGTGGCGGACCGGGTATTATGGAAGCTGCCAACAAGGGGGCTAGTCAGGGTGGTGGTAAATCCGTGGGACTTAATATTACTTTGCCCCAGGAGCAGCTCGCGAACCCCTATCAGAATCTGTCGCTCGATTTTCGTTACTTTTTTGTGCGTAAGGTAATGTTTGTTAAATATTCGATGGGTTATGTCTGTATGCCCGGCGGTTTCGGAACGCTGGATGAATTCTTCGAGTCCCTTACTCTGATGCAGACGCACAAGACCTTCCCGATTCCATTAGTACTTTACGGCTCCGAATTCTGGTCAGGGCTGTTTGACTGGATCAAAAGCAGGGTGCAGGCCGAGGGTTATGTGACCGAAGAGGAACTCAAGCTGATTACGATCACCGATGATATCGATGAGGCCGTTGAAATTATGATGCAGCACCGTTCCTGGAAAGTGCATCAGGTAGAGAAGGCCACTCCCCGTTTTTAATGCTTCATCGCGCATTCGCAGGAAACATCAGAATGGCAACTATTCCGCGTTACCCAGGCATAATAAAATCCAGCCATCAGGCAAATAGGAAGAACCGCTGCCGCGCAACGGGAGCACCGCTGTTTGCCCCCACTGGGGGACGAATGGCCCAGGCCATCCTCTCTCTCTCGATTCACCTTGTGCACACTAGGATCACGAATTGAAACCTAAGGAGTGAAAGACTTCTCATCGCTATGACAAACATCAGGCGTCAGGTTCAATAGCAAAACCGGAGAGAGTATCCTCGGTAATAATTTTACAAACTACGTAGATTATTGTTCGTCTGTATTCGTGGTCTGGAGGCGTCAAATACCGCTATTTGTTGCTGGAGCGCTCGGTGATCTCGATCAGGTGATAACCGAACTGGGTTTTGACCGGCCCGTGTACTTTGTTCAGTTCCGCTGAAAAGACCACATCATTGAACTCTTTCACCATCTGGCGTTCGCGGAACGTGCCCAGATCCCCACCCTTTTGAGATGAAGGGCAGCTGGAGTGTTTCTTTGCCACTTCGGCAAAGTCAGTACCTGCCTCTATTTCTGCTTTCAGGGCTTCGCACTGCTCGATATCTGCGACCAGAATATGTCTTGCTGCTGCGGTTTTCTTTTTTCGTCCGAACATGGATACCGTCCCTTGTTGCTTTAAATTCTCAGGTTGATTTATTTTTATCGAGTAGCTGTTTAATCACAAAACCTGCCAGCATGAAGCCGAACAGGTTGGGCATGTAGGAGATGGTGCCGTTAACCGCTCTTGGCAGTACATCGGGATCATCACTTACTGCTTCCTGCGGCAGCGGTTTTATCGGGAACTCTCCGGAGAAGGCAACCGGGTAGTCCAGCGAGGCACCGGCCCTGCGCAGTTTGCGGCGAAGATTGGTGGCCAGACCGCAATTATAGGTTTTATCCAGTGTGGTTATTTCAGCTTGGGTCACATCCAGTCTGCCGCCGGCACCAAGGCTGGAAGCCACCGGAATATTCAAACGCTGGCAGGTAGCGACCAGTTCCGCCTTGCAGGCCACCGAATCGATACAGTCGAGCACATAATCAAACTCTCCGGCAGCAAGAAAGGATTCAATATTATCCCTGTTGAGAAAATCGATATGGGTATGCAGCTCTATATCCGGATTGATATCCTGAATCCGAGCTGCCATGGCCGTGGCTTTGTCCTGACCTATTGAGCTGTGGGTGCAGACCAGCTGACGGTTCATGTTCGACAGGCCCACACTATCGTGATCGACGATACTCATGTTTCCGATGCCAGCACGAGCGACGGCTTCGACAACTGCACCACCCACACCGCCAAGCCCTACAACCAGCAGATGCAGGCCTGCCAGATAATCGAGACCATCTTCTCCTACCAGTATGGCTGTGCGTTCCTGTGTTGGGTTCATAATGTGAACAGCTCCTCGGCATTGGTGTTGCAGATGCGAACGCATTGGTCCGTATCGATGTCACGCAACCTAGCGAGCTGTGCAGCTATTTCGACCAGAAATGCCGGTTCGTTACGCTTTCCGCGTTGCGTATAGGGGGACTGATCCGGTGCATCGGTTTCCAGCAGGATGTGTTCAAGGGGGATTTGACGGGCCAGTTGGTGTATTTTATGTGCCCCGGGTCGGGTGATGGCACCACCAAGGCCGATATAAAAGCCCAGATCAATCAGTTGTAAGGCCTGTTGCAGGCTGCCGGAATAGCTGTGGAGCACGCCACGCAGTCCCGGCTGCTTTTTGATTTCAGCGATTAGTGCCTCGCTTGATTTATAGCCATGCAGGATGACCGGAAGCTTGAACTGTAGTGCCAGATCCAGTTGAGGGCGTAACCAACGTAATTGAGTCGCTGCATCTGTTTTGCATAGTCCGAAATCCAGCCCGCACTCACCAACTGCGACTGCAGATGAAAGAAGGCCCGAGATGAGTTCAAAGTCTTCTTCGCGATGTCTGTCGCAGAACCATGGGTGTAATCCGTAGGCCGGATAAATCGACTCGTACTGACTACTCAGACGATCTACTCTTTTACAGCTCTCTGCATGGATAGCCGGTACGATATAGCGCTCTACGCCGACAACTGCCGCACGTTGCAGTAGCTCCGGGCGATCCGCATCAAAGCGGCTATCATCGAGATGACAGTGGCTGTCAATCACAGTGTGCAGCAGTCAGATATTGTCCTTGACCGGTCTCAGGTTTCGCCATGTTCCTGTTTGTATTTGGCGATGTCGGCATGTATCTCTTTCATGTCCGCTGATGCAGCCTGAGTGATCACGTTAGTCAGGTCTTCCTTGCTTAACGCACCAGCCTCAGAAAAGAGCATGACATTTTCACGTATGATGATCAGTGTCGGAATCGAACGGATATTGAAATGCACAGCCAGATCCTGTTCAATTTCACTATTTACCTTGCCGAACAGCACATTGGGAAACAGTTCAGAAACTGCTTCAAAGGTGGGAGCAAAACTTTTGCATGGTCCGCACCACTCTGCCCAGAAATCGATGACGGCCATGTCGCTGTTTGCAACTTCAGCTTCGAAATTACTTTTGTTCAGTTCGGTTGTAGCCATTGTATGCCCCTGTTAAACGTCATACATACGGAATATATATTGAAATGCTAATATATCAACCGTATGTGTCGTGTGGTGTTGGCGTCTCAGGCCTGGTTATTGTTGTACCGGATTATTCTGAAAACGCTTGGACTGATCCAGATCCGGAAAGAGTTTTTCCTCTTTGGCTTTCATCTCTGCCAGGGCCGTTGCGGGTAGTCCGAGCAGTCCTGAGAGTCGATTGATGTATTGCTCTTCGAGGAAATCGATATCGCCGTCTGCCATGGCAACACGCCAGAGCTTGGCAAGGATGCTGGCACGTTCGTCAAGATCGTAGTTTTCAACAACCTGTTTTACCACGACGTCGAAGCGTAGATCGGTTCGCTCCTGATCGGAGGCCTGCTCAATCAAGTCCGCACTCTCTTCAGCAGAAAGAGAGAACTGTTCGCTGAGTAATGTTATGATCTGGCCCTGCTCTTCAGCATCGATTTTTCCATCCATGGTCATCATGCCGACCATCAGCTTGGTAATCGCCAGTGTAAGTTCAGGTTTCTGTTGAGCACCCTCTTCCCTGCGCCACCATCCCTGTATTGTTTTAAGCATAACCACCTCTCACATTACGGCAAACAACTCCCCTGCCGTAGGATTATAATCCGGATAGAAGCAAAATGTGTGCCTGTACTTCAGGAGAGATATTAATGCATAGATGGCAGTGTTATCAAGTCATGGAGATCTATGACATGGCGAATGCTCCGGTCTCATCAATGTCAGATTCTGATCCATTGGCGTTGAGGGGGGCTGTGCAGTCAGCGGATTGTTTCTGGACTCTATCCATAGCGTTTTCAACATTGTGGCAAAAAGATGACGCAGATACGTCAGCAATAGAGCTGGCTGTTATCATTTTGGATGGCGAGTGCGTGTCCCTGCAGTGTGCTCTGCAGCTAACGTTCTGTTAGGATATTGTTATGAGAATAAGTATTGATGATTTTACAGAAGTACCCTATTCCCCCATGCAGGAGGTACATCTCGAAGAGATAGAGATGATGAATGCCGTATATAAGCTGCTGGAGGCGGTTGAAAGTGACAGTGGTGATCGCTTGTTGCTGACCGAGAAGCTGGATGAGCTGCTACTGCATACCCGTGAACATTTCGCCAATGAAGAGCGCTTGATGCGCGAATATAATTTTCCTCCTTATCAGATGCATAAGGGGTCTCATGATCTCTTTTTGGCGGATATGGAACAGATGCTGATGGATTGGAAGTCAAACCATAAGATCGCTCCGGTCGGTCAGTTTTTACGATCTGAACTGCCTTCCTGGATGAAGCAACACATTGCTACGATGGATTTTGTTACAGCCGGTTTCCTTGCCGGGTAAAAGCAAGCAGCGGTGCTCCCGCTGCGCGATAGAGGTTTGTAAAAAGCAGCTGTGCAGAGTGTGCATAATATGAGAAGTCAGTACCTGGCACTACTCTATTGCTTGTTAATATTGCTGCTCAGCGCCTGTGCCCCACGATTTATCGAGCCGTTGCCCTCACGTGTATCTCCGAGCCTTGAAGGTAACCATTTTGTCTCCTTCGATGGTGCCAGATTACCTCTGCGTAGCTGGCAGCCGGAAAAGAAGGTGGAGGCTGTGATCATCGCCTTGCACGGTTTCAATGATTATTCCCGCTTTATCTCTGATGCGGCAGTCTATTTCTCTACAGCAGATATTGCGGTTTATGCCTATGACCAGCGTGGTTTCGGTGAGGCACCCCATCGAGGCCGCTGGCCCGGTAGAGAGGCCTTTGCTGCTGATCTGCAGGCCTTTGTCCAACTGATCAAAGCCCGCCACCGAGAGATTCCTGTTTATCTGCTTGGCGAGAGCATGGGCGCTGCTGTGGTGTTGCATAGTCTGGCGAGTTTTTCTCTTGATGTGGATGGCGTGATTCTTTCAGCGCCCGCTGTGTGGGGTTGGGGCTCCATGCCGTGGTGGCAGCGCTGGGGATTACGGCTTGCTGCTTTTACGATGCCGTGGAGCTCATTTACAGGTCAATCACTGGGCATTATTGCATCGGATAATCGTGAGATGCTGATTGCTCTGGGTTCTGATCCGCTTGTGATCAAAGAGACACGTGTGGATACCATTTACGGGCTGGTTAATCTGATGCAGGCCGGATTTGATGCCGTTGCCAGACTAAAAGTTCCCGCCCTGATTCTGTATGGTGAACAGGATCAGGTGATTCCGAAAGCAGCTGTGCTGGCAACCTTCGCTCCGCTTGTGGAGGGGGATATGGGGCACAGAATGCAGTTGTATCAACAGGGTTATCATATGCTTTTACGTGATTTGCAGGCAAAAACAGTCTGGTCAGATATTGTAAGCTGGATAGGTAATCGTGATGCTGATCTACCATCGGGAAAGCAGGGTCTCTCTGTGACTTATGGCAGTGTTTCGCCATAAGGGGGTTGTGATGTTTACTGTACAGCCTGCTTGAGGGGCTAGCTGCAAATCAGGGAATCGATCAGCTCCCTGTCTTCGATACTCTCATAGTTAAAGCGGATGCCGATACCAAAGTCGGTATGGCGTACTACCGTGCCGGTGATGTTCACGGGAAAGGATGAAGAGGGAGATGAAAGCATCACGCTGACCTGCTCACCGACAGCAAAGTTTTCTGTTCCTTCAATAAAAATGCCCGATGTGCTCAGGTCCTTTGCTGTACCTGCATGTTTTCCATTTTCCGATGAGAAGCGGACATGTTCATCGTATTGCTGGCGTGGCGATTTGCGAGCACATGTGCTCCAGGAGGCAATCAGGGAAAGCAGTTCATTGCCCTGTTTGCCGGGCATCCTGTTGGCTATTTCGGTTAACTCTTCTATGTCCCGGGTTGATACAGGGTCCATCGTTATTACTCCTTATTCCATTGCAGGAGAGAGCCTGCAACAAGGCTGGCCAGCCGCATCTTTCTGCTGACATTGAGGAGAGAAAGCCGGGCATGGGCATACTCAGCACAATTGATGCCATTATCGGTGCAGTGGCGATGAACAGGGTGTAGTGAGGCGATTACTTGCAAGGCCCGATCCGTTTGCCCTGCATGCGAGTGGTCATATTCATGTTTTGTCCCCCCTGATCGCTGCTTATATGAGTGATTCCGGTCATGCTACTGCCTGAATAGCTAACACTGCCTTTGATGTCGGTGCGTCCGTAGTCGTATTCGCAACGCATCTTCCAGTGCAGCGTATTTCCGGAAGTTCTCTGTTCGAGCATTGTACAATCAGGATTTTTGCCCTCCTGTTGCGGTATAGCCTGTTCATCACTCATACATTGGTGGAAGCTCATTGGTGGTACCGTCATCGGCATGCCCTGCATGTCGGTCTGACTGGTGAATTCCCATTCACCCTCCTGTAGATCCGGCCCTGCTGATACAGGGGAAATGGGCATCAATAGCAACAAGAGTGAAAGTAGCAGGTATTGAGCTGATCTGAATGCTGTCATGACAGACCTCCTCTATTGAGAATCGTATCTATATTGTAGACCAGCCAACTCTGCTTCGCTTTATATGAGAGCCTTCTCGAATCAATTCATGATTGCCGTCTGCTTCGGCAAAAAAATTCAGGATTTTCCTTTAAGTGGTCTGGTGAAGAGTAGTGTCATGCGAGTGCCATATTTTGCTGATAGCACTACTCGTTGCATGGATGCCACAGGGCAACAGGAGTCATATACGCCCTTGGGAAGAGGTTAAATATTATGTTACTTACTACATTGTTTTCTGCCTTTGCTTGCCTGCTGTCACTGTTTCTGTTGGCGCTGCTGTTTGAACTGCCCGGCTTTAAAAGAGTCGTCGGATTGATCCGGATGCATATATCGACACGATGGTTGTTGGATAAAAACAGCTATCACCAACTGAAACATGTGAAATTATTACTTGATGACGGTAGTGAAGTGGCTGTTCAGATCGTTGTCTCCCGTTACGGTCTGTTTATTATTGAAGTAAAAAGTATGTATGGCTGGATCTTTGGCTCTGAATATCAGCAAACATGGTTTCGGCAGGTGTACACATCCAGAGATGAGTTTGAGAATCCATTGATTCAAAACTACCGGTTCAAAAAGATGCTGCAGCGACAATTGGGCTTAGAGCCTGCGCAGGTGTTTTCTGCTGTCGTGTTTCCCTATTATGGTATCAGCTTCAAAACACTGATGCCGGAAAATGTGTTGTCAGGCAGATCATATGCCCGTTATATCAAGTCTCACACCCTGCAGCTGTTCACCGAACAGGAAGTGAAGAATCTGGTTGAAGAGATTGAATCCGGGCGGATACATATCCCGTTCTCGGCTGCACAGGCGACGCTTGAGCGGCCGCGACCGGAATGGGATCGGGATATGCAGCTGCGTACCGTGATATGATCTAAAAGCCGGAATGATACAGCTTTTTACAATAGCCGGACTATTTATCAGTCCTTGATGTTTGTCCCCCATTTGGGGGACAGAACATTCTTCTCTTTAGGGTTATAGTTGCCGTCGGCATGGACGTGGGGACGGCAGCAGGAGCGCTAAAGAGGGGAACTGACATGAATGACCCGGAATCGACAGAACCGGCATCCGGTGGCGCTGTGTTTCATAGCTGGAGCATGGAACTGCTGCAGAGCCTGGAATGGAAACGCTTTGAAGAACTTGCTGAAGCACTGCTGAAAGAGATAGGTCTGCACACCCGCTGCACAGATTACGATATAGGCATTGATATCGAGATCTATTCCAAAATTGAACCGACCCGTGTTGCAGCAATCGCCCAGTGCAAAGCATGCTCTCACCTTGTGGATGTTGAACACGTATCCGATTTTTTTGGACTAATGGCTGCACAAGGCATCAAAAAGGGATATCTGATCACAAGCTCATCCTTCACAGATGCTGCTATCACTTACGGAAACATGGACGGCGTCTCCCTGATCAATGGCAAACGATTGCTGCAATTGATCGGTGCGCTCTGCCCGGAAAAGTCAGACAAGCTGCTTAAGTTGGCGACGGAAGGAGATTTCACTACCCCCTCCTGTCCTGGCTGTGGCCTGAAAATGCGTGCAATAAAAGCCCCTGACTCAGACTTTCAGTTCTGGGGCTGCATCCGATACCCGCGCTGCTCAGGTAGACTTGAAATGCAGTCGGCAGCTTAATTTTGTCTGCTATTTCTTTGGACAGCTATTTTCCCCATTTGCTTTATGCTCAGCCAATCGCAATGGATGCATCGGGGAGCATGAGCAAACAGTCCCCATGGTTTATATGACATGATCGATTTTGGCCCATTGTTTTCACAAATATTTTCCATGCTCGGGTGGATATTTTTACTACTTATTCTTGCGGCCCTTTTTAAGTCGCCTTGGTTTAAGGGCTTCATGGGTGAAGTTATGGTCAATATGGTTGCCCGCTTCTTTCTGGATAAAAGTGATTATCATCTGATAAAGAATGTAACGCTGCCAACAGAGGACGGAAGCACCCAGATCGATCATGTGATTGTTTCCCGTTTCGGTATTTTTGTGGTTGAAACAAAAAATATGAAAGGCTGGATATTCGGAAGTGAACGCCAGAAAACCTGGACGCAACAAATTTTCAAATCTAAACATAAGTTTCAGAATCCACTGCATCAGAATTACAAACACACTAAAGCCCTTGAAGCAGCTCTTGGACTTGAGCCGGACAAGCTCTTTTCCGTTGTTGTGTTCGTAGGCGATAGCACCTTCAAAACCAAAATGCCGGAGAATGTTACTTATCGTGGCGGTTATATTCGTTACATTAAATCCAATATTCAGATTTTGTTAACAGAGACAGAAGTGCAGCAGATCATTCAACAGATTGCTGATGGCCGTCTAAAGCCATCCATCAAAACTCACATACAGCATGTTCGGCATGTGAAAGAGATCGTGGCTGAGAAGAATGAACCGGTAATGTCGCCTGTGATCAAACCATGCCCGAAATGTGGCAGTGAAATGAAATTGCGTACTGCTAAAAAAGGCCCGCAAGCAGGCAATCAATTTTGGGGCTGTTCTGCGTATCCCAAATGTAGGGCAATTGCTGATGTTACTTGAGGCAAAGAAGTTAGTGGCATCTAAAAGGGTAGCGGCCCCTTTAGATAGAAAAGCATCAAGATCAGGCAATCAATTTTGGGGATGCTCCAGTTACCCTCGTTGCAAAGGCAAACTAAACACGAAGAAAGGGTTACAGCTCTTGATTATGAAAAGGGTTCTGACTCACTGCTGCCTATTGCTCCAAGATGTCAGTTTCTATGCCCACAAATATATTTTGTTTCCCGGATGAAGTGTTCTAGCGATACTAGCTGGGGCCGAATTCCCTCTGGATACCTTTTGTGTAATTTCTGAGGAACAACCAAAATGACACCAGCGCTCTTCATTTCATTGTACTGGTTTTCAGAAACGCCTTGTTGAAGCGTTACCAAGTGCTTGAGGGGGATTCGATCTGCTTCATTTAAAACCTGCCTCCAGCGATCCTTACAAGTGGTTTTGGACGCAAGCATGCGCAGCTTGTCTTCAGACCACGAGTCGTCGCTATATGCCTCTACAGATGGAAATAGGAAATCTGGGCGCTTTTTCCCCTCTGATGTCTTCCCATGATCAAATGACAGACACTCTTCCTGAAATATTTCTTTCAGATGCAATTCAAGTGATCGCCCTGCTCTGCTTTTGCGACGATTGGTGACCGAATTGGCAAAATCCACAAATGTATCAACACTCGAAAAACCAGCCTTAACCTTTGGCAGCACAAACGCACGCTCTACCGAGTAAAAAAGCGAAGTTTCGCATTCTCGTCGCATCAAGAGCCTGTCATCAGCTCGCTCCGCACATCCTGGTAGCATGGCCAACGCCCGATCAATCAGAGCTTGGCCCGATGGGAAATTGGCAAGCCATTCTGCGGGAATTTCCGAATCGGCAAGTGAGCAACCAATCTGATCACCAGATGGAAAAGCTATGGGTTCCACGGGAGCAATTCCTGCAGGATAGTGAATGGCACCTTCGCCAGGTTCAATTACACCAATGCGGTTTTCAACCACGATTTCCTCATCCTCAGTTTGACAAAGCCAAATTGAAGCGCTTGAAGCATCGCTCACCGCTGAATTGGAGTGGAAGGCGAACAGGATAAGACCACCTGTCTGATCAGGTTCCAATATGCGGTTGGGTCGATTCCACTGAGTAATTCTGCTTTCGTTGCGACTCTTTTCGTTGTACCAGATCGCCCTTAAATTTCGCTGAGCTCCGTGAGGCATGATTTCTGCCTGGAACCAAATATCTGGATTGGTGCCCAACTTCATAGATGGAAAAATTGTCCACAACACTGGCTTAGGAATATATATGCCGGCCTGATGGCTCTTGGTAGCCCCGGAGTCATTTGCGGAAAGTCGCTTTGCGTACCAGGTCCAGTCATTTCCAGATACACTGTCCAACCACTTTCCAATGATGTTTTGCATCAACATACCTCCCCGCGGATCTCCTGTTCCGCTTCTCCCTTAACTATCCAGTTAGTCACTCTCAACAACAAATCGACCTCTTGCAAGCGAGTCCTCCCTTTCAGGGCACACTCCCAGATAGTAAGTACTCGCCAACCCATTAATCTTAGTTGTTTTACAGCTTCAATATCCCTAGTTCTGTTGCCTTCTATCTTGGATTTCCAGAAGTCCTTTCGCGTGGACGGCCATTTAAATAGATGACAATCATGTCGGTGCCAGAAGCAGCCGTTTACAAAAATAACAGCATTGTACTTGGGGAGTACGAGGTCCGGCTTGCCGGGAAGTTTTCGGTCGTGCAGACGAAACCTGAAGCCCTGCCTGTGCAGTCCTTTTCTGATCAATAGCTCCGGTTTGGTATCTTTTCCGGAAACCGCAGCCATATTTCTGCTGCGGGTTTCTTTGCTGTGAACATCTGTCATCAGGCCGCCGTTTTGAGCTGACTCTCTTTTTTCTCTTTGATCAGTTGAACAATAAACGGCTTCATAATTCTGGCAATTTCCTTGATGACCGGAACTGCGACGGAATTACCAAACTGCTTGTATGCCTGAGTATCTGAAACAGGGATGATATAGCTGTCAGGATAGCCCATAAGCCTTGCGCACTCCCTGGGAGTGAGTCTGCGGGGATTATTGCCTTCGCCACGACTAACCAGAATCTCCGACCCATCTTTATAATATCGGGCCGAGAGGGTTCTGGAAGTATCATTCGGAGTAACGAGTCCAAAGCCAAACCCATTTCCTTTTGCTTTGTGCTTGGCTGCATAGTTTTGCAGATAGGCCCAAAGTTTGTCACTCAAAGTATACTTATCGTTTACTTTGCCATCTTTACCGGTGATGAATCCCTTCATGAGATCAAACTCGTTATTCTCAGTTCCATTTTCAGGATGCAAAATGGACTTCATCCGCTTTGCTGCAGGATCGGGCTTTTTAAAGAGGCCCCAGGAAAATGGAACGTTTTTTCTGAACCCGACAATATAAATTCTTTCACGATGTTGAGGCACAAAACCTTTTGCATCTATTACGAGAGGGAAAATGGTGTAGCCGAGTTCCTCTTCAAGGGTTTTTTGAATGACCTTGAAAGTGTTTCCTTTGTCGTGGCTCATAAGGTTTTTTACATTTTCAAGTAGAAATGCCGATGGTTGCTTGTGTCGGATAATATTGGCGACATCAAAAAATAGCGTGCCCTGCGCCTCACAGGCAAATCCGTGAGCTTTCCCCAGAGAGTTTTTCTTTGAAACCCCTGCAATTGAAAAAGGCTGGCATGGAAAACCTGCCAACAGCACATCATGATCTGGAATAGAAGCTGGATCGACTAGGGTAATGTCACCTTCAACAGGGTGATCGCTGTCAAAATTCCTTGTATAGGTCTGTGCAGAGTATTTATTCCATTCGTTGGTATAGGTGCAGCGGCCTCCCGCAGCTTCGAAGCCAAGTCTTATGCCACCAATGCCTGCGAACAGATCAATGAAGGTGAAATCTGTTTTCTTTTTGACAGGAGAGCTGTTTCGAAACGGGAGAAGGCGCTGAAGGGCTGCGGCTGCGTATGGAGGAGGTGAACTTTCCTTTGCTTCCCAGCGCTTAACTGTTCTTGTATCAACACCAAGGTTGTTAGCAATTTCTTTCTGAGTTAGAAATTTTCTGGCCTCACAAAGGGCATCATAGGTGGCATCAGTTTCTGTCAAAGTCATCTCCCTGGGAATTGTTGGGGACAATATGTCAGAAAATTACCCTGTCAATGAAGAGGACCTTGTTCATCAAATGCGGCAGTTCTGTTGGTTTGCCAGTTGTTGGAAACTTTAGCTATTGAACTGGATGTCCATGCACTTCATGAATGCCGGATATGCTGCTTCATAAACATCATCGCCATGCAGTTTGAACATGGTATTCAATATTTCTCCGGTTTTGCTGCACTCGTCAGGTGAGAATGTGGAGACGCCTGTGGCAATGTTGGAAATGTCTTCTGGCAGGTCGTCGGGATGAAACAACAGGTCGCTTGCTGACATGGATGCAAACCAGTTTGTCATGCCATCAAAGGAAAGGTCAGAAAATTCCGGGATACGTGAACTGTTCATAAGTAGCCTCCTTGAATACGAAACGGAGTTAATGATACCAGCTTTCAACGTCCTTGCCAGGCCATATAAAAGATCGTGGAGTGCCGGTACCTGGCCTTGAATGTTGAATTGAAAGGTTACGTTTCGTTAGCTAAATAAAGTCAGGAAGTTCATGGGTTCGATTAGCATGTCGAGGCGGATTCGGGCTTTTGGGAAATGAGTAAAAAGTACGTCGTATTATTGTGCCTGAATCTTTGCAAAAAATGACTTTTGTGTTTTTTGTGGTTAATCTAATCCGTTAATGTATCAATCAGACTTAAATGGCTAGCGGTGCCTGGTTTTGAATCGTGTTTTTGGGGAAAGAGTAAAAAAACTTCGTAATATCTTTTTGCCCGAATAACTGTTGAAATGGAGCGCTGTTCAGCGCTCTATAAGCTAATTTGCACTGCTGTAGTTTTCCGGTGTTTATATTTTATTTGTTGCGGCCGGGTTGATATGCGCTATTTTACGTATATCACCTGCTCAAATATGAATGGAGGCAAC
>Ga0316204_10005298_pt1 | contig 21554 bp, 19 predicted proteins | sample 6monrhotite_MG_2_FD_205661 | JGI IMG/M metagenome (GOLD analysis project Ga0316204, IMG submission 205661) | Microbial mat bacterial communities from mineral coupon in-situ incubated in ocean water Damariscotta River, Maine, United States -... | ecosystem: Environmental > Aquatic > Marine >... | reverse complement strand
CTCTGCCTTTGTCGCCGATATATCTCATCCCGATAAACGGGCGCAGAACTTCGGCCTGATCTCGGCCGCGTTCGGCATCGGGTTCATCATCGGCCCGGTGATCGGCGGCCTGCTGGCGGGGTTCGGCTCGCGTGCGCCCTTTATTGCCGCCGCCCTCCTTGCCACTGCCAATTTCGCCCTTGGCTATTTCGTCCTGCCTGAATCCCTGCCACCCGAAAAACGCCGGCCCTTCCTGTGGCGGCGCGCCAACCCCTTGGGCGGGGTCATGCAGATCGGCAAATTGCCCGGCCTGAAATGGATGCTGGTGGCGATGTTTTTCTATTCGGTCTCGGGCTATGTCTATCCCGCGATCTGGGCCTATTACACGCAAGAGGCCTTTGGCTGGGACGCGCGCCTGGTGGGGATGTCACTGGCGCTTTACGGCACCGGCATGATCATCGTGCAGGGCGGCCTGATCCGCATTGTCATGCCTTGGCTGGGCGAGGCGCGGGCGGTGATCTATGGGCTGATCATCGACCTGCTGGCGCTATTGGCCTTTGGCTTTGCCAGCCAGGGCTGGATGATCTGGGCGCTCACCCCCTTTGCGGCCCTCGGCTCCATCGCCACGCCAGCGATCACGGCGCTGATGAGCCGGCGCGCCAGCGAAGACCAGCAGGGCGAATTGCAGGGCGTCCTCGGCTCGATCAACGCGATGTCGATGATCCTGTCGCCGCTGATCATGACCCAGACGTTTTTCTGGTTCACCCGCCCGGACACCGGCCTCTACCTGCCGGGCGCGCCTTTCCTTTTATCCATGGTCCTGATGGCCGCGGCCCTGTCGATTTTTCTGGTCACACTGCGCCGACCCGCTTAATCCTCGGCAACCCCGATGCGGATATGCGCCATGATCTGCCCGTGATCCGAGGCCAGTTTGTTATAGGGCGCTTCGGGGTGCGAGCCATCGGTCAGGTGGTCGTTCAGCACAGAGAAATAGGTCATCTCGCCAATCGCACCCGGTGTCTCGGGCAGAAAATGGCGCGACAGATAGATCTGGTCGATGCTTTCAAACCTGCCGCCAAAGGCCGCCGTATAGACCATGTCGCGCAGCGATTTGCGAACAAAGAGCCGCTCGGCGGAATGCAGCCGCGCCGCCTCGACATCGGCCAGGATCTGCGTGGCCTCAGCCTTGGTGTAGCGGTCATTGGCCCGGGTCGCGTCATGGCGGCGCATCCAGGCGTAGTTCTTGAACGGAACTTCGCCCGCGATGACCTCGGAGGAAACCGAATTCTCGTGATCGTTGAAATCGCCCAACACGATGACGGGGCGGTTCTCTGTCAATTCTTCTATAATATATTTGCGCAGGATGAACGCCTCGGCCATCCGGCGCAAAGCTGCGCGCAGGCTGCCCATGGCGCGGCCCACGGGGTCGTAATTGGTCAGATCGGCGGCGGGTGCAAAATCGGCCCCTGCCGGGCGATCATACTCTCCCAGCTTCGATTTCAGATGGCAGTTGAACACCGTCACCACCTTGCCGCCCATCTCGACCCTAGCCTTGAGAATGGGGCGCGACAGACGGGCCAGAGTGAAACTGCCCGCGCCCGCGTCGCCGCCTAGCGCCTGAAACGGGATCTCCAGCGCAGGTTCCACCGCCTGAATGACCTCCGGTTCACCGACAAAGCCAAACCGGGACACCAGCGCCAGCCCCGGACGCCGTTCGCCCGGACCGCCATCATTGAGGTTCGGCGCAAAGGCCATTGCGGCATCGGCATATCCTTCCACCTTCAGCCGCCTGAAAATGGCCTTGCGGGCATAGCGGTGGCGCGGATCGGGCTGGGCCATATCGTTCAGTTCCCGGCCACGCCGGTCGGCCTCCTCCATCACATCGGCCAGCGCGCTTTCGGTGAATATCTCCTGAAACCCGATCACATCGGCATCCAGCGTCAATACCTGCTCGGCCAGCCAATCGCGTTTCCAGGCGTATTCCTCATCGGTGAATTTTTCGAAGCGGTAATATTCCTGTTCCGCCCCGATCAGGTTCTTGACGTTGAAGCTGGCGATGGTGAGGTCGGTCATGATGCATCTCCGAATTCCGCCAGAACATGGGCAAAGAGTGCGGCATCGACATTGCCGCCGGTGGCCACGGCGATGACAGCCGGGCCGTCCACGGCCCCGGGCTGGAAGAGCGCCGCCGCCAACGCCACCGCCCCACCCGGTTCCAGCACGATCTTGAGCCGCGAAAAGGCCAGCGCCATCGCCCGCAGGCAGTCGCGTTCCGTCACCACAATGCCGGGGCCACAGAGCCGCGCCATGATCGGAAAGGTCAGATCGCCGGGTTTCGGTGTGATGATGGCATCGCAGAGCGAGCCAGAGGTCTGCGCGTTTTCCTCGATCCGGCCCGAGATCAGCGACCGGGCGACATCGTCAAACCCGGCAGGCTCCACCGGGCGCGCGCGCAGGCCGGGCGCTTTGGCCTCCAACGCCAGCGCGATACCCGAGGTCAGGCCACCACCGCCGCAACAGATCAGAACGTCGGCCTCATCCACCCCTTCGCATGCCGCCTGTTCCGCCAACTCCAGCCCGACACTGCCCTGCCCCGCGATCACTTCGGCATTGTCGAAGGGTTTGATCAACGTCAGGCCGCGATCACGGGCCAGCGCTTCGCCCAAGGCGTCCCGATCCTCGGTCGCGCGGTCATAGGTGATCACCTCGGCCCCAAGCGCGCGGGTATTGGCGATCTTCTGCGCGGGCGCATCGGCGGGCATCAGGATGACGGCGGGCACGCCATGCATCCGAGCCGCCAGCGCCACACCCTGGGCATGATTGCCGGATGAGAACGCGAACACGCCCTCGGCGCGCCTCTCGGGCGGCAGCCCCGACAGGGCCGACCAGCCGCCACGAAACTTGAACGATCCGGTGTGTTGCAGCGCCTCCGCTTTGACCAGCACGCGCCTCCCGGCGATCTCATCAAGGAATGGCGAGGACAGCAGCGGCGTGCGCCTGATATGGCCCTTGAGACGGCGCGCCGCCGCCTCGATCATCTCGATATTGCTCATGGCAATTTCCCCAGAAACCGCCCGATGGCGGCGATGCTGCCGGGCTCATCCAGAAACGGAACATGGCCTCGGTCGGGGATCTCGGCATAATCCATATCAGGGCGCAATTCGCGCATCCTTGCCGCTGTCTCTGCTGTCAAAAGGTCGGAATTCGCGCCCCGGATCAGGCCGAGCGGCAGCCCCTCCAGCAGCGCAAAAAGCGGCCACAGGTCCGGCGGCTCCAACCCCGCCGTTTGCGCCTCGATCGCGTCGCGCAACCGAGGATCATAACGCAGACCCAAAGTGCCATCGGGCCCGATCGACCAACAGCGGCGGGTAAAATCCGCCCAAGTCGCGGATGCCACGTTACGAAACCGGGGGGCCATGCGCGCGGGCAATCCGGCCACCGCCGCGTCCAGCGTCGCAAAAGGCGGCGGTGCGCCCAGATAGGTCATGATAAAGTCCAGCCCGGCGGCGTCCAGATCCGGTCCGATATCGACCAGCATCACGCCAGACAGCCGAGATTTATGCGTTGCGGCCAGCGTCATCGCAATCAACCCGCCGCGCGAGGTGCCCAGAATGGCGGCCTGTTCCAGACCCAGATGATCCAGCAGCGCCAGCGCATCCGCAGCCTCATGCGGCACCGAATAGGTCATGAAATCGGGCGCGAAATCGGATGCACCACGACCCCGGCTGTCCAGCCGGATGATCCGCGCGCGGGGCGCGAAATGTTCGGCCACCGGCTCGAAATCATCCATGTTCCGGGTCAGACCGGCGAGACAGAGCAAGGCCGGGCCGCTGCCCTGATCCTCATAAGCGAGGTCCAACCCATCCACGGTGCGAAATTTTTTCATGAAAAATTTCCGGCGATGGCAGGCACTGACACCAGATCATCGGCCACATGGTCGGGCGGTGCAGGCAGCCTGTCCAGCGGCTCGCCCGCCCGGTTCACCCACAAGACCCTGAAGCCGTAAGCCCTGGCCGAGGTCGCATCCCACCCGTTCGACGACACGAACAAAACCTCGTCACGCTTGCAGCCGAAATGCTGGCCCACCAGATCGTAGACACGCGCGTCGGGCTTGAAGATGCCGACGCTTTCCACGCTCAACACCGCGTCCAGAACATCGCCGATCAAGGCGCTTTCCACGGCCCCCTCCAGCATCGCGGGCGATCCGTTCGACAAGATGCCCGTGGCCAACCCGACCGTTTTCAGATCGGCCAGCATTTGTGGCACTTCCGGGAAAGCGGCCAGCGTGAAATAAAGCCCCAACAGGCGTTCGCGCAATTCCGGGTCGCTCTGGCCGCAGCGTTCCAGCGCCCAATCCAGCGCATCCTGCGTCACCTGCCAGAAATCGGTGTGGTGCCCGGACAGCGCCCGGATCCAGGTATATTGCAGCTGCTTGGCGCGCCAATGGGCGGAAACCTCCTGCCAGACGGCGGCAAAACCTTCCTGTCCCGGCTCTGCCGCCACCGCGCGGGCGGCGGCGTTGACGTCGAAAAGCGTCCCGTAGGCATCGAAAATACAGGTCGTGATCGGCATTGGCCCCTCCTTGTTCCGGCGAAGAGTTGCACAGGCTGCGAAAGGCCACAATTCGCAATCGCGTGCATTGCCCGGCCTGCGCTATGCTCGTCGTGAATCGAAATCAGGGGGAACCGAGATGACCGATACACATGGCTTGGCCTATTGGAATGAGCTTATGACCCGCGACTTGCCCAAAGCGCGCGCTTACTACGCCGAGATCTGCGGCTGGACCTATCAGGAAATGGCGATGCCGGATGGTGCGCTCTACGTGCTGGCCATGAAGGACGGCAAGCCGATGGCAGGGATGATGGAAATCCCGGGGACAGAAGATCACTCTGACGTCGCGCCACATTGGCACAGCTACTTCGCCGTCGATGACGTCGACGCGGCGATGGCGGCAAGTCTGGCGCAGGGTGGCACGCTGAACGGGCCGGTTTTCGACGTCCCCGGCACCGGGCGCATTGCCATGATGACCGACCCAACTGGTGCCGAGGTCGGCCTGATGACGCCTGAGGCGATGGGTTAGAGGTTTTCCGGCTGCATCATGCCCAACACGTGATAGCCACCATCGACATTGATGATCTCACCCGTCGTGCAACGGCCATGATCGGACGCCAGATACACCGCGGTGCCGCCAATGGCCTCCAGCGTGGCATTGTCGCGCAACGGGGCATTGTCGCGCGCGGTGTTGAAGGTGCGGCGGGCCCCCGATATCGCAGCCCCCGCCAGGGTTTTCATCGGCCCCGGCGATATTGCGTTCACGCGGATGCCGTTGGGTCCCATATCATTGGCCAGATAGCGCACCGAGCTTTCCAGTGCCGCCTTGGCCACGCCCATCACGTTGTAGAACGGCGTCACCCGGTTCGATCCCATATAAGTCAGCGTCAGGATGGTGCCGCCACCCTGCATCAGCGGTTCGGCCCGCCGCGCCACGTCGATCAGCGAATAACACGAGATGGTCAGAGAATTGCGGAAATTGTCGCGCGTGGTGTCGATGAAACGGCCCGCCAGTTCGTTCTTGTCGGAAAAGGCGATGGCATGGATGACGAAATCCAGCTTGCCCCATTCCGCGCCGATCTTGGCGAAACAGGCATCCAGGCTGGCATCATCGGTCACGTCGACATCGACCAGCAAATCAACGCCCAGTTTCTCGGCCAATGGTTTTACCCGTTTGCCAAAGGCGTCGCCCTGATAGGAAAAGGCCAGCTCCGCGCCCTCGTCATGCAGGGCTTTCGCAATGCCCCAGGCGATCGAGCGGTCATTGGCAACCCCCATCACCAGCCCGCGTTTCCCGTTCATCAAATTTGCCATGGAATTATCCGTTAAATCTGGAAAGCAGCATCGAGCCATTGGTGCCGCCAAAACCGAAACTGTTGGTCATGACGGTATCGAGCCCTGCATCGGCAACCAGATCGGTGGCCACCTCGCCGGGATTGATGCCTTCGGCCAGCGTCTCGACATTGATCGACGGCGTAATGAAATCGCCCTTCAGCATCAAAAGACAGAAAATCGCCTCCAACGCGCCAGCAGCGCCCTGAGCGTGGCCGGTCATGGATTTGGTGGAACTGATCGGCGGCACCTGGCCTTCGCCAAAGACGCGGCGCACGGCCTCAACCTCACCGATATCGCCCACCGGGGTCGAGGTGCCATGGGCGTTGATATAGCTGACCTTCCGGCCCTCTGGCAGGGTTTGCAGCGCCAGCCGCATGGCACGTTCGCCGCCTTCGCCCGACGGCGCCACCATGTCATGCCCGTCCGAAGTGGCGGCAAATCCGGTCACCTCGGCGTAAATCGTCGCCCCGCGCGCCTGCGCATGTTCCAGATCTTCCAGAACCACGATGCCGCCACCGCCCGAGATGACGAACCCGTCGCGGTCCGCGTCAAAGGCCCGGCTTGCGGCCTCGGGCTGATCGTTGCGCTTGGACGACATCGCGCCCATCGCGTCAAAGAGGCAGGAGAGGGTCCAGTCCAACTCCTCGCCACCGCCGGCAAACATCACGTCCTGCTTGCCCATCATGATCTGTTCGGCCGCATTGCCGATGCAATGCAGGCTGGTCGAACAGGCCGAGGTGATCGAGTAGTTGATGCCCTTGATCTTGAACGCCGTCGCCAGATTGGCCGAGATCGTGGATGACATGCATTTGGGCACTGCAAACGGCCCGATGCGTTTGGTCGCGCCCGACGACAGAACCGCCTGATGCGCAGTCAACATCGCGCTGGTCGATGGCCCGCCCGATCCCGCCACCAGCCCGGTGCGCGGGTTCACCACGTCGTCTTCGGTCAGGCCCGCATCGGCAATCGCCTGACTCATCGCGATATGCGCATAGGCCGCGCCGGGTCCCATAAAGCGCAAGGTGCGCTTGTCGACATGGTCCTTGGGGTCGATCTTGAGCGTGCCGGCAACCCGGCTGCGGAACCCGTGTTCCGCCATCTCGGGGCTCGCCACGATCCCCGACCGGCCTGCACGCAGGCTTGCCGTGACGTCTTCTGCGTTATTTCCGATCGAGGAAACGATCCCCAACCCGGTGACAACTACTCGGCGCATTCACGCACTCCCTTTCCAGGGGTCAAGAGGTCGACAGCGCGACCTTCATGTCCTTGACCTGATAAATCAGTTCACCATCGGCCTCGACGATACCATCGGCAACCCCCATCGTCAGCCGACGGGTTTGCAGCGCCTTGGTGAAATCAATCTTGTAGGTCAGCATCTTGCGATCGGGCCGCACCATGCCGGTCAGCTTGACCTCGCCCACACCCAGCGCATAACCGCGCCCCTGCCAACCACGCCAGCCCAGGTTGAAACCGGTCAACTGCCACAGCCCGTCCAGACCAAGGCAGCCGGGCATGATCGGGTTGCCGGGAAAGTGACAGGCGAAAAACCACAAGTCAGGGTTGATATCGAACTCGGCAATCACATGGCCCTTGCCATGCGCGCCGCCATCGCCCGAAATATCGGTGATCCGGTCCATCATCAGCATCGGCGGTTCCGGCAGTTGCGCATTACCGGGGCCAAACAGCTCGCCGCGCGCGCATCTCAACAGATCGTCCCGGTCGAAACGTGTGGGATATCCAGCCATTAACCCCTGCCCTTCTTATCGCAGCCACGGGCGTTGGTGCCCGAAATCCGTCCTCACCTAGCACCCGTGGCGATGCAGACGCAAGGTTACACCTGGCCGCAAACTTAAGCACCAAAATCGCGATTCCAATTGAAAACCGCCGCATCCAACCCCTATATTCATGTCACGACATAAAGGATGACCTTGCCGATGACCCCCGAAGCGCTTGAACGCAGTACCAAATGGCTGGCCCAGGCCGATCTGCGCCCGACCCGTCAACGCCTGTCGCTGGCGACGCTGATGGTGGGTGACGGGCTTGATCGGCATGTCACGGCCGAAGGATTGCACGCCTCCAGCGTGTCGGCGGGCGAAAAGGTATCGCTGGCCACGGTCTACAACACCCTGCGCGCTTTCTGCGAGGCCGGGCTGGTGCAGGAGGTGACCGTCGACGGCACCCGGTCCTATTTCGACACCCGCATGGACGATCACCCTCATTTTTACTTTGAAGAGAACGGTGCCCTGATCGACGCCGACACATCCGAGTTGAAGATCGCCAGTCTTCCAACCCCGCCCGAGGGGTATGAGGTCGCCAAGGTCGATGTTGTGGTGCGGCTGCGCCAAAGCGACTGACCTGCGCGCCAAATTGCGCACATGAAACCTGCAAACCTCCCGTGAGGGAGATTTGCTCTGGCCATTGTGGCCTGCCCATTGTAACGCCGGGCCAACTCCTGTTTTTTCAAGGCTTCTCCTCATGGACCTTCGCAATATTGCGATTATCGCGCATGTTGACCACGGCAAGACGACGCTGGTTGACGAGCTTCTGAAACAATCCGGCGCATTTCGCGAGAACCAGGCCGTTTCCGAACGCGCCATGGATAGCAATGACATCGAACGCGAACGCGGTATCACGATCTTTGCCAAGCCCACATCCGTCGAGTGGAAAGGCACGCGCATCAACATCGTCGACACCCCCGGCCACGCCGATTTCGGGGGTGAGGTCGAACGCATCCTTAGCATGGTCGATGGCGTCGTGCTGTTGGTCGATGCCGCCGAAGGTCCGATGCCGCAAACCAAGTTCGTGACCTCCAAGGCGCTGGCGCTCGGCCTTCGCCCCATCGTGGTGCTGAACAAGGTCGACAAGCCTGACGCCGAACCCGACCGGGCGCTGGATGAATGTTTTGACCTCTTCGCCTCGCTCGATGCCGATGAGGATCAACTGGATTTCCCGCATATGTATGCCTCGGGCCGCTCCGGTTGGGCAGATGCCGAACTGAACGGGCCGCGCAAGGATCTGCACGCGCTCTTTAACCTGATCGTCAATCACGTCCCCAAACCGCGCCAGATCACCCGCAAGGACGAAGATTTCCGTATGCTGGCGACAACGCTCGGGGCCGATCCTTTTGTCGGCCGTCTGCTGACCGGTCGCGTCGAATCGGGCAAGCTCAAGGTCGGGGCCACCGTGCAGGCGCTCAGCCGCATCGGCCAGAAGATCGAACAGTTCCGCGTCACGCGCATTCAGGCCTTCCGCGGTCTGGCACAGCAGGATATCGAAGAAGCGCAGGCCGGCGATATCGTTTCACTGGCGGGCATGTCCAAGGCCACCGTGGCCGACACGATCTGCGCGCTGGCCGTCGATGAACCGCTTGAGGCGCAGCCGATCGACCCGCCCACCATCACCGTCACCTTCGGCATCAATGACAGCCCGCTGGCTGGCCGTGACGGCAAAAAGGTCCAATCCCGCGTCATCCGCGAACGCCTGATGAAAGAGGCGGAATCGAATGTAGCCATCAAGATCAGCGACACACCGGGCGGTGAGGCCTTCGAGGTCGCGGGCCGGGGCGAGTTGCAGATGGGCGTTCTGATCGAGAACATGCGCCGTGAGGGCTTTGAGCTCAGCATTTCGCGCCCGCAGGTTCTGTTCCGCGACGATGGCGAAACCAGGCTGGAACCGGTCGAGGAGGTCACGATCGATGTCGATGACGAATATTCCGGCGCAGTGATCGAAAAGCTGACCGGCACCCGCAAGGGCGAACTGGCCGAGATGAGACCGGCGGGAGCGGGCAAAACCCGTATCATCGCGCATATCCCATCGCGCGGCCTTATCGGCTATCACGGCGAGTTCCTGACCGACACCCGCGGCACGGGCGTTCTGAACCGTGTGTTCCATGCCTGGGAACCCTTCAAGGGGCCGATCCCGGGTCGCCGTCAGGGCGTTCTGATCTCGATGGAAAACGGCGTCTCGGTGGCCTATGCGCTGTGGAACCTCGAGGATCGCGGCAAGATGTTCATCGGCGCGCAGACCCCGATCTATACCGGCATGATCATCGGCGAGCACAGCCGCGACAACGATCTGGAAGTGAACCCGTTGAAGGGCAAGAAGCTGACCAATGTGCGCGCCTCGGGCACCGATGAGGCGGTGCGCCTGACCACGCCGATCACCATGTCGCTGGAACAGGCCATCGCCTATATCGACGATGATGAACTGGTCGAAGTGACTCCCAATGCCATCCGGTTGCGCAAGCGGTATCTCGATCCGCACGAGCGCAAGCGCCAGTCACGCGCAAGCTGAACCGAAATGGGCCATCCGTCACGGGTGGCCCTTTTTTCGAAACGATGGAACAGAAAGCCTTATTGCATTTTCGGAAAAACCTGAATCACTTAACGCTGCCTGAAATCAAAGATTTCAACGCGTTAAGTGATGCACCCTTGCTTCAGGTATTCCGAGAAGGGCTTTAGCCGCAATTCAAACCTGTTCCCCGGCATCATTGGCAAAGTGGCGCAACCACAGTTGCGTCCGGATTTCATCGCGCGCGTCGTAATCGCGGATGGCTTGCCCCAGATCGCTGACATCCGGCGTCTCCCTGTCGGCACCGATTTCAGTCAGCCGCATGGTATACCACGCCGTAATTCCGCCCTCCGGAGCATCGGAAAATCTGGGAAACACCGGCGCGGGCTTCTGGCCCGCCATCCATAGGTTGGCAAGCGCGGGCTCAAGCACCAGCGCACGCGCCAGACCGACGACATCGGCCGCGCCACTGGCCACGGCACCCTCGGCCTGCGCGCGCGTCTTGAAACCACCCGTCAACATCAAAGGCTTGGTCGTCACCGCGCGGGCGCGCTTTGCGAATTCGATGAAATAGGGTCCGCGTCCCGCCCCGTCGGAGGCAGCCTTGGCACCGGGGAAATATGTCCCGCCACTGATATCGATCAGGTCGACCGAAGACCGGTCCAGCGCCGCCACCACCTTGAGCGCATCTTCCTCAATCAGCCCGCCTTCAAGCTGGTCTGTGCTATTGAGCTTCACGGCAATTGGAAAATCCGACCCGACCGCGGCGCGGGTTGCGTCGATGGAGGCAAGCAAAAGCCGCATCCGGTTGGTAATTGTCCCGCCATATGCGTCACTGCGCTTGTTGAACAGCGGTGACAGAAACTGGCTGAGCAGAAATCCGTGGGCCGCGTGAATCTGCACCCCACCAAACCCGGCCTGCTGTGCCAACAGGGCCGTCCTCGCAAACAGCATGGGCAGTTGGCGGATTTCATCTTGGGTCAACGCGGCGCAGCGAAGGCCGGGAAGATCGAGCGCGCTTGGCCCTTTCGGCTTACTGGTCGGCGCGTAGGCAAGCGCCCCGGCGTGGCCCAGTTGCAGCCAGAGTTGCGTGCCGTTTTCGCCGCCCTGTTCGGCAAGGCTGCCAAACCGGGCCAGGTCGGACGCCGCGTCGAGCACCAGATTGCCGGGCTTCTCGGCATAACCTGCTGTGCCCTGCACCTCTCCAATAATGGATATGGCCAACCCGCCATCCGCCCAACGCCGATACAGCCTGATCTGTTCAGCCGTCGGATGCCCGGTGCCATCCCCCAACGAATCCGACATTGCCGATTTCGCAATCCTGTTTTTCAGGATTACACCGCAGGGCAGAGTGAGAGGCTCGAACAGAGATCCGTGTTTTCGCATTTGAACGCCCGGGAATTGTTATTGGTGCTTTCATCTACATCCTGGAAAACGCGCGGCACCTCAACACAATGCAGAGTTCGGCCTCGAAACAGCCACCGACCCACGTCGCCGACAAGGGCTGCCTTCGAAACGGCTGGCACCGGCGTTTAGCCCACCATCTTGGTCGTGATCGATGTCATTTCCACTAACCTGCGCAGCCTCAGCAGCAATGGTAAAGGCGAAATTTGCCTGACCCCGGAAATCCACTACACTCCCACAAAACAACAGAAAGCCATGACCATGCGGAAACTGCAGGCACAAGGCGTGCATCACATCACCCTGACCGGGGCGGATCGCCAGACCTCGATTGATTTCTGGGAAGGGCTGCTCGGCATGCCCTTCATCTTCGATCAACCCAATCTGGACAATCCGGGCGAGGGCCACCTCTATTTCGATCCCGGCGACGGGCGGCTTATCACCGTCTTTACCAATGAGGCGCGCAAGCCCGACCCGACCCGCACCCCGACCGATCCCGGCTGCGTGCATCACCTGGCCATCAATGTCTCCAAGGCGACATTCTCGCAGGCCGTCGAACGCCTCGACGAACGCGGCATCGCCCATTCCGGCCCCAAGGATCGCGGCTTCATGGATTCGATTTATTTCAAGGATCCGATGGGCCTGCTCATCGAACTGGCCACCTACCGGTTCGAGCCGCCGGTCGGTTGCACCCATGCCGATGTCATGATCGAAGCCCACCGCCTCCGGGTGGCGCGCGGCGATTACAACATTGCGGAAATCCATCTGGCCGATGCAATAGAATTGCTGGCAGAGCGTCACCAGCAAAGCCTTTCAACCGACCGCAGCCCGAAAAACCCCTACTGACCCGGCCTTCTTTGCGCCGGAAATATCCCCGCCGGAGGCATCCAACCCCACAACCGAAAACACCGTCTCGGCCCCACCCCCGCGGCAGCCACGCGCGGCCCGAGCGGCCCCGCCAGGGGCCCGAGGCCGCGCGTTCCCCGGTCGCCGCCAAAGGCGGCGAAACCGGTCAATCGCCGTCAGCCACGCCTTCGGCCCGCGCCCGTGCCCGACGTGCCCGATAGCTCGGGACAACCACCAAAAGCACCGCCAGCACCAGCAGGCCAAGCGTCATGGGACGTTCCAGAACAAAGCTGATCCCGCCATAGAGCTGCATTGCGCGGCTGAAATTATCCTCCAGCATCGAGCCCAGAATGAACCCGATCAACAGCGGGGCCAGCGGGTAATCGGCAAACCGCAGGATCGTGGCGCAGATACCGAACCCGACAAGGATCAACAGCTCGGTGGCGTTGTTCTGCCCGATATAGGCCCCCATCAGCGTGAAAAACAAAATGAACGGGATCAGGAAGGTGCGTGGCACCGCCAGCACCTTGGCGATATAGGGAATAAGCGGCAGGTTCAGGATCAACAGGATCAGATTGCCGATATACATCGAGGCGATCACCGCCCAGAAGATCTGCGGCTCGTCGACCATCAGGCGCGGGCCGGGGCTGACATTCAGCGCAATCAGCGCGCCCAGCAGGATGGCTGTGGTTCCAGATCCCGGAATGCCAAGTGTCAAAAGCGGAACGAACGATCCCGTGGCGGCCGCGTTATTGGCCGCTTCCGGCGCGGCAAGACCCTTCAGCGACCCCTTGCCGAACTCGTCCTGCTCCTCTTTGGGCGCGATGTTGCGCTCAACCGCATAGCCAAGGAACGACGCGATGGTCGCCCCCGCCCCCGGCAACACGCCGATCAGGAACCCCTGCACCGACTGGCGGCCAATGACGGGCGCGATCTGGCGCGCCTCGACCCGGGTGATGCGCATGTCCTTGATCTTGCCGCCCGGCCCGCCATCCGAGGACCGGCTCGGGTCCAGCACCAGATACATCGCTTCGGGCAGGGCGAACATCGCCATCGCCAGCGTGATGAACCCAAATCCCGATTGCAGGTCCATGATACCCATGGTGAAGCGCGGCAGGTTGAACAACGCGCCTTCGCCCACGGTCGCCATGATCAGCCCCAAAAGCGTCATCAACATCGCCTTGGCCACATTGCCAGTGCCCGCAAAGGCCGCGATGGCCGACAGCCCCACCACCATCAGCGCGAAATATTCGGCCGAATGAAACAACAGCGCGACGGACGCAAGCATCGGCGCGAAGATCATCAGCAAGATGGCCCCGATGGTGCCGCCGCAAAACGAGGAAATCGCGGCCACGGTCAACGCCTTGCCGGCCTTGCCCTGCCGCGCCAGCGGATAGCCATCGAAACTGGTGGCCACGGTCGACGCGACCCCCGGCGCATTGATCAGGATGGAGGAGGTCGAGCCGCCAAAGATCGCGCCGTAATAGACCCCTGCCAGAAGGATCAGCGCCGCCGACGGATCGCCGATGGAAATTGCCACCGGGATCATGATGGCGATGATCGACATCGGCCCCAGCCCCGGCAACATGCCGATGAACGTACCAATAAGACAGCCACCAATGACCATCAAAAGGTTGGTGAGCGAAAAGGCCGTCGAAAGGCCGATCATCAATCCTTCAAGCATAGCCTCACACCCCCAGAAAGAACGGCCATGGCCGCAGGAAGATGCCCAGCACTTCCTGCACCAGATACCAGATGGACCCCGCCGCGATCACCGCGACCGGCAGCAGGATCAGGAACCGACGCTCGCCCAGAACCATCGCGCCGATGACCAGAAACCCGGTGGTCGACAACAAGAACCCCGCCTGCCTCAATAAGAGCGCATAGGCCACCATCAGCCCAAGCAGCACCAGCGCCTGACCGATCTTGTAGTCGCCCAGTTTGCGGTAATTGATGTCCTGTGCGCCGGGTTCGGTGCCAGGTTTTTCCAATCCCAACAGAATGACAAGCGCGGCAAGGATCGCCATCACGGACAGAACCTTGGGAAAAGTCGAGGGCCAGACCGGATTGCGCTGCATGAAGGGCGGCAGCCCCCCGTCCATGGTGAAAAACGCGGAATATCCATAGGCCAGAGTGATCATCAGGATCACCAAAGCGATCCATCGGTCGAGCGCCATCATGGGTGTTGTCCCTTCTCTCCTGTGGCCTGGTTCCCGGCCGTCCCCCAATAAAAAGCCGCGCCCGGGGCTTGCTTCCCCGGACGCGGCAAAAGCTGCGCGACCGGACCTTACAGGAAGCCCAGAGTGCGCATCAGATCGCCGATCACGGTTTCCTGCTCTTCCAGGAAGGCGCGGAAATCGTCGCCGGGGTTGAAGATGTTGACCCAGCCATTGCGGGCCCGAACTTCTTCCCATTCGGGCGTGTCATACATGGCGGTCAAAGCTGCCTGATAGGCGGCGACCTGATCGTCGGGCATGCCCGGCGCGCCAAAGAAACCACGCCAGTTGACGAAGGTGGTGTCGATCCCCTGCTCCGTCAGCGTCGGTGCATCGGGATAGGCATCCACACGCTCGGGCGACGTCACGCCGATGATGCGCACTTCGCCCGCATTGGCCAGATCAACCGCCTCGGAGAAACCGGTCGACAGTGCCGCGATCTCACCCGACAACAGAGCCGCCATCGCGGCCCCGCCTGCGTCATAGGGGATGTAGGTCACGCCAAGCGGATCTTCGCCCGCCGCCTGCATCACCATGGCCGCAACCAGGTGATCCATGCCGCCGGGAACCGAACCGCCGCCAATTGCCGTGCCCTGCATATCGGCGCGGAAGGCCGTCAACAGGTCATCCATCGACATGATATTGCTGTCGGTGTTCACCACGATGGCGGCATAGTCGCCGATGGTGCCCGCAACCAGAGTCAGATCCGAGAAGTTGTAGGGAAACACACCCGTCAGCGACCGGATCACGATGGGGGTGGAGTTCACCATCAGCGTGCCATACTGGCTCTCGGCGTTTTCGATCAGGTAGCCGATGGCCACGCCACCGCCGCCGCCCGACATGTTCTCGTAGCTGGCCGAGCCGACCAGCCCGGCATTGGTCAACGCCTCGCCTGTGCCGCGTGCGGTGCCATCCCATCCGCCACCGGCACCGCCGGGGATCAGAAAGTGGATGCTGTCCAGAGCCGGATTCTCATCGGCAAGCGCCGGTGTCCCCAGGCTCATGGTTGCCACCGCCGCAGCCGCAAAGGCCCGGCGGGTCAAATTCAATTTTGTCATTGTTGTCCTCCCAGTTTGACAAAGCGGGGCAGGCCTGCCCATCTCACAAGATCAGCACCTGAACCTGACACTTACCTGTCACGCAAAGCCCGGGGAGGGGCCGGGGGTCATGCGGTTTCTGCTTGTCGAGGACAACACCCAACTGGCCGCCGCCGTGCTGGACCGGCTGGCCCAGGATGGTCATGTCGTCGATCATGCCGCTGATCTGGAAACCGCCGCGGATTACATCGCCACCACCGATTACGACCTGATTTTGCTGGATATTATGCTGCCCGACGGGGATGGCCGCGATTTCCTGAACGCCCAAAGGGCGCGCGGTGCCACCACGCCGGTCATCGTTCTGACGGCGCGTTCCGAGGTCTCGGACCGGGTTGGTGCGCTGGATATGGGGGCCGATGATTACATTTCGAAACCGTTCGATTTCGCCGAGCTTGAGGCGCGTTGCCGGGCGGTTCTGCGCCGCCGGTCGGGCACGGCCACCAACCGGATTCGATTCGGAAACGCCGCCTTTGACGCTTTGGCAGGCACCCTGACCGTCGACGGGCGGGCCATTTCACTGCGCAATCGGGAATTGCGGCTGTTGGAGGTGTTTTTTGGCGCACCGGGTCAGATCATCCCGAAACCGAAACTGGTGGACCGGCTGTTTTCCTATGACGAGGATGTCTCGGAAAACGCGATCGAGGTCTATGTCGGGCGCCTGCGCCGGCATCTGGAAGGCTCCGAGGTGTCCATCGTCACGGTGCGCGGACTTGGTTACAGGCTGGAGGTGCCATGAGGCTTGCCTTCGGAACCCACCCCTCGATCCGGCGCCGCCTGACGCTGCAGCTTCTGACCAGTGCTGCGATTCTGGCGGTGGTGCTGTTCCTGATCGTGTCCAGTTTCGCCCGCCAGATTGGCGCGGAATCGCAGGATCGCATCCTGTCGGCCTCGGTCGCCTCGATCCTCGATGCGGTATCGGTGGCCTCGGGCGAGGTTACGGTCGACATCCCCTATTCCGCCTTCACCATGCTGGACAATGCCAATGACGACCGGGTGTTCTACCGGATCTTGCAAGATGGCGCGGTGCTGACCGGCTATGACGATCTGCCCGAAACCACGCCCGGTTTCGCGACCCTGCCCTATCGCAACGAGACCCTGCGCGTCGTGACCGCCACGCGCCGCCTTTCGGTCGATGGCGCGCCGATCGAGATCGCGGTGACGGTCGGGCAAACCCGTGATGCACAGGCCGAAACGCTGCAACGGATCTCGCGCATGGCGGTCTATCTGGGTCTGGGGTTCTTCGCGGCCTCGGCCGTGCTGGCGGTTCTGGCGGGGCAGGTCACGGCCGGATCGCTGCGGCGGCTGGCAGGGTCGGTCTCGCGCCGGGGGCCGCAGGATCTGCGCCCGGTCGAGGCCGAAATGCCAAGCGAGATGCAGCCGCTGGTGCGCTCGCTCAACAGTCTGATCGGGCGTCTCTCGACCGCCCTGAACCGGACCGAGGATTTCATCGCCGAGGCCGCGCACCGGGTGCGCACGCCGCTTGCCACCGTCCGCGCCCATGCCGAAAACACGCTGCGCCGGGTCGACAAGGAGGAAAACCGCCATTCCTTGCGGGAAATGATCCGCGCCATTGACGAAAGCAGCCGTGCCGCCGGGCAGTTATTGGATCACGCCATGGTGGCGCTGCGCGCCGATCACCTGGAGCTGGAGCCCGTGGATCTGAACGCTCTGACCGGCGAACTCGTCGACCGCCTGCGCCCGGTGGCCGAACTGAAGGATATGGATATCCGGTTCGACGAGGGCCAGACCGGGGCGATCATGGGCGATGCCATCCTCATACAAAACGCGGTGCGCAACCTTCTGGACAATGCCATCAAATACGCCCCCTCTGAGACGCAGATAAAGGTGTCGACCGACATCGATGGGGCGGTTGTGCGGTTAACGATCCGCGATGAGGGTATCGGGTTTCCACAGGCTGATGCCACCCCCCTGACCGGCCGCTTCGCGCGCGGCGAAAATGCCAGCGGCGTGGTCGGGTCCGGGCTTGGCCTGACCATCGCCGACGAGGTTGCCCGCGCCCATGGTGGCCACCTTGAGATGCACAACAATTGTGGAGGCCCCGGCGCATGCGTCACCTTGTCCTTTCCTTTGCGTTGAGCCTTTGGGCCCTCCCGCTGGTGGCCTTCGAGACCGAGGAGCTGGTGCAGTTCCCGGCCGAAAACGAGACCGTCGAACTGCGCGTCATCTCGACCGCCGACACCGAGCTGTTCGCCCCGTTCATCACTGCCTTTCAGGTCCAAAACCCCGGAATTTCCGTTTCCTACCATGTCGTCAGCTCATCCGAGATCATGGTGGCGCTGGCCGAAGAAGGCGCGTCCTTTGACCTGGCCATCTCCAGCGCGATGGATTTGCAGGTGAAGCTTTCCAATGACGGTCTGGCGCAGCCCTTTTCCTCGGACCAGACACAGGCCCTGCCACCCTGGGCGCGCTGGCACGATCAGGTTTTCGCCTTCACGCAGGAGCCAGCCACGATCGTGTTATCGCGCGCCGCATTCGAGGGCCTGCCCCTGCCGCGCACAAGGCAGGAATTGATTGCCCTTTTGCGTGACAATCCCGACCGGTTCGCCGGGCGTATCGGCACCTATGATGTCCGGTCCAGCGGGTTGGGCTATCTCTTTGCCACGCAAGATGGCCGCACATCGGAAACCTTCTGGCGGTTGGCGGAGGTCATGGGCGGGCTTCAGACGCAGCTTTACTGCTGCTCCAGCGACATGATCGAAGATGTCGCAGCCGGGCGCATCGCGGTGGCCTATAATGTACTCGGTTCTTACGCGCAGGCGCGCGAGGATCTGCACGAGGCCATCTACATCATCGCCCCCGAGGATTTCACCACCGTCATGCTGCGCACCGTTTTGATCCCCGACAGCGCTGAATACCCAGTTGAGGCCGGACGTTTTGTCGATCACCTGATCCAGTCATCGTGGTTAGGGGCCGACGGGGCCTTTGCCTATCCCGGCATCACGCCCGACGGGTTGTCCGGCAATGCCAGCCTGCGCCCGATCACGCTTGGCCCCGGTCTTCTGGTCTATCTCGACCGGCTGAAACGGCAACAATTCCTGCGCGAATGGGAAGCCGCGATGGTGCAGCCGGAATAGGGCGACGGCAGCCCGTCGGGTCTTGGAGGAAATGCGCCGCCAGTATGATTGAAACGCTGGCGATCCCGCGAGGACTCGAACCCCGAACCTGCTGATTAGAAGTCAGCTGCTCTATCCAGTTGAGCTACGGGACCGCTGGACCCTTACTTGCGCAAGGCACGCGGCGGATGCAAGCGGCTTAAAGGCCCCGTGTCATGAACATGCTCAGCGGATCGGGGCCGGTGCGGCCAAAGGGCCCGCAGAATCGAAGCCTGGCAACCATGAAAAGGGCCGTGGCAGCGTGATCATCTCAAGGAAAACTGAACCGCCGGGCCAAACTCGTCAATGCGTCCAGACCTGACGCCGGTAGGTCGCGAAATTGTCGCCATAACCGCCAGGGCGAATGTTGGCCTTGCGCTTTTTCGGCTGCAGGACCACTGCGTCAATGCCGTGTGTTCGCGCATAATCCTGCGCCGCCTTGGCGCTGTCAAACCGCATCCTGACCTGTGCGTTCATATCGCCAGAACCGGTCCAGCCCATCAGAGGATCAACCTGGCGGCGTTCAGCCGGCGCAAATTCCAGAACCCAATCCTTGGTTTTGGCCGTGCCAGACGACATGGCGGTTCGGGCCGGTTTGTAGATTCGCGCGCGCATCGGGGCGGTCTCCTTCGCTGTCACCGGCCATCTTATCCCGAAAGACGCCCGTCGATGCAACGGGCATTCTGGTCACAGGCGCGTTTTGGGGAAAGCAGATTGCCAGCCGGACCCCGTGGAGCGAGGGGTGGGGTGGGTGGTGCGGGGCCGGCTGGCAATCATTATGTCGCTTGCAAGGACCAACCTACGCCGCTGGCCTTGCGCACAGCAAGATAATTGCCCGGCGAATTCCCCGCAAATACTCGTAAAATTTTCATGAAATCCACAAGGCTCTGATCCTCCTGCCAAACCCTGTCAGCAGCAGGCCTTGAACCGGAACAAAATAAGATCATTCTAAGGGGGCTGCCCAAAGGAATCATCCATGTCCCAGACCATTTCCCCAATGATGACCGCCGCGCCCGACCGGGATCTGCCAAAACTGGAAGGCGGCAAACCCTTTGTCATGAGCACCACGTTCACACCCGCGGGCGACCAACCCACAGCCATCGCGGAACTGGCGCAGGGTGTGCGGGACGGCGAACAAGATCAGGTGCTGTTGGGCGTCACCGGCAGCGGCAAGACCTTCACCATGGCCAAGGTGATCGAGGAAACGCAGCGTCCGGCCATCATCCTGGCCCCGAACAAGACATTGGCGGCGCAGCTCTACGGCGAGTTCAAGGGCTTCTTTCCCGATAACGCGGTCGAATATTTCGTCAGCTACTACGACTACTACCAGCCCGAGGCCTATGTCGCGCGCTCGGACACCTACATAGAAAAGGAATCCCAGATCAACGAACAGATCGACCGCATGCGCCATTCGGCCACCCGGGCGCTTTTGGAACGCGACGACGTGATCATCGTGGCCTCGGTCTCGTGCATCTACGGCATCGGCAGCCCCGAAACCTATACCGCCATGACCCAGGATCTGGAGGTCGGAAAGGAGTATAACCAGCGTGCCGTGATGGCCGATCTGGTGGCGCAGCAATACCGCCGCAACGACGCCGCGTTTCAACGGGGGTCTTTCCGGGTCCGCGGCGACAGCCTGGAAATCTGGCCAAGCCATCTGGAGGATCGCGGCTGGCGGTTGTCGTTTTTCGGCGAGGAGCTGGAGGCCATCACCGAGTTCGACACGCTCACCGGGGCCAAGACCGATGTGCTGCAAAAGGTCCGCGTCTATGCCAATTCCCATTACGTCACCCCCACGCCCACCATGAAACAGGCGATCAAGGGCATCCGCGAGGAACTGACCCTGCGCCTGAAACAGCTGGAAGATGACGGCAAGCTGCTGGAGGCGCAGCGGCTGGAACAACGCACGCGCTTTGATCTGGAAATGCTGGAGGCCACCGGCGTCTGCAACGGGATCGAGAATTATTCGCGCTACCTGACGGGCCGTGCGCCGGGCGAACCGCCGCCGACGCTCTTTGAATACATCCCCGACAACGCCATCGTCTTTGCCGATGAATCCCATGTCAGTGTGCCGCAGATCGGCGGCATGTATCGCGGCGACTACCGGCGCAAATTCACCCTGGCCGAACACGGGTTCCGCCTGCCGTCTTGCATGGATAACCGGCCGCTGAAATTCGAGGAATGGGACGCGATGCGCCCGCAGTCGGTGTTCGTCTCGGCCACGCCCAGCGCCTGGGAACTGGACCGCGCCGGCGGCGTCTTTACCGAACAGGTGATCCGCCCCACCGGCCTGCTGGACCCGCCCGTTGAAATCCGCCCTGTCACCACGCAGGTCGATGACGTGATGGATGAGATCCGCCGGGTCACCGCCGCCGGATACCGCACGCTGGTCACCGTGCTGACCAAACGCATGGCCGAGGATCTGACCGAATACCTGCATGAACAGGGCATCAAGGTGCGCTACATGCATTCCGATATCGACACGATCGAACGCATCGAGATCCTGCGTGACCTGCGCCTCGGGGCCTTCGACGTGCTGGTGGGCATCAACCTGCTGCGCGAGGGGCTCGATATTCCCGAATGCGGGCTGGTGGCCATTCTGGACGCAGACAAGGAGGGGTTCCTGCGATCCGAGACCTCGCTGGTGCAGACCATCGGGCGCGCCGCGCGCAACGTCGATGGCCGGGTGATCATGTATGCCGACCGCGTGACAGGCTCGATGGAAC
>Ga0316204_10005297_pt1 | contig 21562 bp, 15 predicted proteins | sample 6monrhotite_MG_2_FD_205661 | JGI IMG/M metagenome (GOLD analysis project Ga0316204, IMG submission 205661) | Microbial mat bacterial communities from mineral coupon in-situ incubated in ocean water Damariscotta River, Maine, United States -... | ecosystem: Environmental > Aquatic > Marine >... | reverse complement strand
ATGAGAGATATCAATTTAGAGATGAAAATGTAAGCTGTTTTTTTAGAGATGATGGTTTATCTGACTTAATAGGCTTTAAATATTCTGACTGGCATGCAGATGATGCTGTTGCAAACTTGATGCATCACTTAGAAACTATATCAAAAAGCTGTATCGAAAAAGACGATGCGATTGTTTCTATTATTCTCGATGGTGAAAATGCGTGGGAATACTATCCTCAAAATGGTTATCATTTTATTAGTGCTTTATATGAGGAGCTCTCAAATAATCCACGAATAAACCTAACTACCTACAGCGAATATTTAAAAACAAGAAAACCGGCAAAAATATTAAACGAGATTGTTGCGGGTAGTTGGGTGTTTGGTACATTCTCTACTTGGATTGGTGAAAAAGATAAAAACCGTGCATGGGACATGTTAGTAGAAGCTAAAAAGTTATATGACAAAGTTATTGCTAAAGGGGAACTGTCTACTGAAGATGTACTGCGCGCTGAAATGCAGTTGGCAACATGTGAAAGTTCAGATTGGTTTTGGTGGTTTGGTGAATATAATTCAGCAGAGTCAGTTACTGCATTCGACGAACAGTATCGTTTGCATTTAAGTAATCTTTATCAACTTATTAAAGTTGAGCCTCCTGAATATTTATCGCAAGCTTTTTCATTTGGAACAGGAGACCCTGCAATGGGTGGAGCAATGCTACCAGGCCAAAGCCAATAAATGATGAGTAAAGCTGAAAATATCATGGGAGTAAACAGAGCACGACGTGCTGGTGTGTTACTTCATCCAACTTCACTGCCCAACCCATTACAGTCTGGAGATATAGGTCATCAAGCTTATCGTTTTATTGAGTTTCTTCATACTCACGGTTTTAAAGTTTGGCAAATGTTGCCGTTAGGCCCAACACATAATGATAAATCACCATATCAATGTTTATCATCATTTGCAGGAAATCCGTTATTAATTAGTTTGGATTGGCTTGAAGATAGAGGTTGGTTGTTTAAAGGTGATGTTACTGTAGCAACTGATAATGAACGCTACAGAACAGCGTGTCTAAAGCAGTCGGGAGATAATTTTTATAAGCTGATAAATCCTGAGTGGAAAAAAGCGATTGATAAGTTTAACAAGAAACATGAATTCTGGTTAGATGACTATGCTTTGTTTGTTGCCTTAAAAAACAAACACAACAATTTGCCATGGTATGAATGGCCAACTGAAATCAGGCATAGGGACAAACAGGCTATAAAATTTTCAGCTGATGAGCTTGCTGATGATTTACGTCAAGTCAAATTTGAACAGTTTGTTTTTTATACGCAATGGCAAGAAATTAGACAGTATGCAAAAGATCACAATGTAGAATTGTTTGGTGATTTACCTATATTTGTTGCAAAAGATAGTGCTGATGTATGGGCAGACAGAAAAAATTTTTTGATGGATTTGGATGGCTCGATGCCATTTGTTTCCGGTGTACCGCCCGATGCCTTTTCTGATACTGGCCAAAGATGGGGGAACCCACTTTATGACTGGAAACACATGAAAAAAACGAAATTTAAGTGGTGGCAAAATAGATTAGAAGCACAACTTGAATTATTCGATATTGTACGTATTGATCATTTTCGCGGTTTGCACGCTTGTTGGCAGATTCCACAAACTGATGAAACAGGCATTAATGGTCACTGGGTAGAAGTACCCGGAGATAAAATGTTAGCTCAGATGTTTAAGTCGCTGTCTCGATTACCACTGGTCGCTGAAGATTTGGGTGTTATTACAGATGAAGTGATTGACTTAAAAAAATCATTTTGTTTACCCGGTATGAAAGTGCTCCAGTTTGCATTTGATGGAAATAATAATAACCCACATTTGCCACACCATCATGATAAAGACGATGTGGTGTATACGGGTACTCATGATAACGATACAACTTTAGGTTGGGCGAACGATGAATCTAATTACAATAAAGCTTATTTGCAAAAGTATTCAGGGTTGAACTTAGAGAGTAGTGAAGAGTCTTTTTGGACATTAATAAGAATGGCAATGTCATCGGTTTCATTTTTATGTGTTTTACCATTTCAAGATATTCTTTTGCTAGATTCGTCTGCAAGAATGAATATGCCAGGCACAGTTGGGAATAACTGGAACTGGAGGTTTGATTGGCAACAAGTGAATCCGGAAAGAATTGAAAAGTTGAAACAGTATATGACGGTATATCAGAGGTAGTTCTATGTCGAAAAAGAAAACATTGTGTGCAAATGAAATCCCAATAATGGATAAACTTGCCACTGATAGTGATTCCTTAGCAATAGATTTTGAACGCTATTTATCTCGCCATTTAGGACGATTTGTTGGTTGTGTACCCAATTACTTATTCGAAGCTTTTTCCCTTACAGTTCGCGATCATATAATGTCTGACTGGCGAAACACCTGGAAAAAATATGAACAAAAAGGTGTTAAAAAAGCCTACTACATGTCGCTTGAATTTTTAATTGGACGGTCTCTTGGGAATCATTTGCTTAATCTTGATATCGAAAAAGAATCAAAAGAAGCAATGCATAAGTTTTCAATAGAATTGGAAGACATTATTTCTGAAGAACCAGATGCAGGATTAGGTAATGGTGGACTAGGACGACTTGCGGCGTGTTTTATGGATAGCTGTGCAACATTAATGCTTCCAGTAGTTGGCTATGGTATTAGATATGAGTACGGTATGTTTCGCCAGGCAATTAAAAATGGATCACAAATTGAAGAGCCTGATCATTGGTTAAGAAATGGTAACCCATGGGAAATTGAACGGCCTGAATTTACCCAAGTAATTAAATTTGGTGGACATATTGAAACGGTCAATGATGTTCATCGTAAATCGCATACAGTTTGGATTGATACCTCAGACGTTCTAGCAATTCCTTATGATGTACCAATATCGGGCTATCAAAATAATACTGTAAATACTCTTCGTTTGTGGAGTGCGAGCGCAACAAATATTTTTAATCTCGATGAGTTTAACGCTGGAAGTTATTCAGAAGCGGTTGAAGCAAAAAATGATGCTGAGCATATCAGTATGGTGCTATACCCAAATGACAGTAGTGAAAATGGTAAAGAGTTACGTTTAAGACAACAATATTTTCTGGCGTCTGCTAGCTTGCAAGATGTGTTACGTATGTGGTCAATCAATGAAGGCAATGACTTTACACATTTTGCTAAACAAAATGTATTTCAAATGAATGATACCCATCCGACAATCGCTGTTGCTGAATTAATGCGTTTGTTAATTGATGAACATTTTATGGACTGGGACAAAGCTTGGGATATAACAAGTCAAACGATGGCGTATACCAACCATACCTTATTACCTGAGGCATTGGAAAAATGGCCAGTAGCGTTATTTGAAAGCTTACTACCACGTCTTTTACAGATAATATATGAAATTAATGCACGTTTTCTAAAGCAAGTTTCAAGAAAATGGCCTGGCGATACTGGCAAACAAATCAGCATGTCAATTATTGAAGAAGGTGATGTTAAATATGTACGTATGGCATATCTTGCGATAGTAGGGAGCTTTTCTGTAAACGGAGTTGCTGCATTACATTCAGAATTATTAACGGAAGGTTTATTTAAAGATTTTTATGATCTATGGCCAGAAAAATTTAATAACAAAACAAATGGTGTGACGCCACGTCGATGGATAGCTCACTCTAATCCTTTAATGACCGATTTAATTTCAAAAAAAATCGGAGTTGAGTGGATAAAAGATCTTGAGAAGATTAGCGATATAAAAAAATATGTTGAGGATGTTCCTTTTGCAGAAGAGTGGTTTAATGTAAAGCTTGAAAATAAGAAAAAATTAGCTCAGCTTATTAAGTCTGAATGTGATGTTGATTTTAATGTAAATGCATTGTTTGATGTTCAAGTTAAGAGAATACATGAATACAAACGACAATTACTTAATATTTTACATGTTATTCATCTTTATAATCGTATTAAAAGAAATGATGTTGGTAACTGGACTAAGCGTTGCGTTCTTTTAGGTGGCAAAGCCGCTCCTGGATATCGGCTGGCTAAATCTATAATTAAACTAGCAAATAATGTAGCAAATGTTATTAATAATGATGCAGACGTTGGTGATAAGTTAAAACTTGCATTTATTCCAAATTATGGTGTTTCTAAAATGCAAATCATTTGCCCAGCAACAGATCTCTCAGAACAAATTTCTACTGCAGGTAAAGAAGCCTCTGGCACGGGTAATATGAAGTTTATGATGAATGGGGCTGTTACAATTGGCACATATGATGGTGCGAATATTGAAATATTAGATGCTGTGGGTGAAGAAAACTTTTTCTTGTTTGGCTTGAATGCAGATGAAGTTGAAAACCAAAAGAAAGATTATCATCCTGAAACAATCATTGATAATGATGAAGACTTGAAACAAGTCATGCATTTACTTCAGTGTGGTCACTTCAATTCATTTGAATTTGGTATTTTTGATGAGATTATTGGTTCATTAACTAATCCACATGATCCATGGTTAACCTTAGCTGATTTCAGAAGCTATATTGACGCGCAAGAAGAAGTTTCACAAGCATATCGAGATAAAGGTAGATGGATTAAAATGAGTATAATGAACACTGCATGTAGTGGTTTCTTCTCTACAGATAGAACAATGCTAGAATACAATAACGACATTTGGAAATTGTGACGCGCTATGATTCAATAATGCTTGGAAATATTGTATACTTTTCTTGCATTTTTCTATAATTTTTTTTTAATTATCTAAAGAGGGATATTAAGCTCAACATTTTATTCAAAATGGAATCAGATAAAGAAAATCTTTATATTTTACTTATTAGTGTTCATGGCTTAATTCGTGGACACGACCTTGAATTAGGAAGGGATGCTGACACTGGCGGTCAGACAAAGTATGTTGTTGAACTTGCGCGCGCACTTGGTCAGCACCCTGATGTTGCAAAAGTTGATCTGCTGACGCGTAGAATCGTCGACGATAATGTCAGTGATGATTATTCTCATTATATTGAAGATATTAGTGATAATGTGAATATTGTAAGAATAGACTGCGCTGACCAAATTTATTTACCAAAAGAACAATTATGGGATCATCTTGATGTTTATGCTGATAATGTTCTTAATTATTTACATAGCAATGAATTAATGCCTCATGTACTACACTCTCACTATGCCGATGCTGGTTATGTTGGCACACGATTGGCGCATCAGCTAAGCATACCCTTAATCCATACTGGCCACTCGTTAGGTAGAAGTAAGCGTAAACGCCTTCTTGCAAGCGGCGTCAAAAAAGATGATATTGAAAACCGCTATAATATGTCACTACGCATTAATGCTGAAGAAATGACATTAGGTATAGCTGATAGAGTTATTACAAGTACAAACCAAGAGATTGAAGAGCAATATGGGTTATATGATTACTATCAGCCTCAACAAATGCGAGTTGTACCGCCTGGAACAGACTTGTCTCAATTTTTCCCTCCGCAAGAAACTGAAAGCCAAACTGATATAGCGAAAGAAATTAATAAATTTCTATCAGAACCAGACAAGCCAATGATACTTGCGCTTTCACGACCTGATCAAAGAAAAAACATTGTTTCCTTGATTGAAGCATATGGCCAATCAGAAGAGTTACAGAAACATGCTAACTTGGTTATTATTGCTGGTAATCGTGATGATATACGTGATATGGATAAAGGTGCTGAAGAAGTGCTGACAGAAATATTAATCACTATCGATTTTTATAATTTATATGGCAAAGTATCATATCCAAAACATCACTCCGCATCTGATGTATCTATTATTTACCGTCTTGCCGCTCTATCATCTGGAGTATTCGTCAACCCTGCCTTGACAGAACCCTTTGGTTTAACACTGATTGAAGCTGCCGCTTGCAGTTTACCTATTGTTGCAACCGAAGATGGCGGCCCTATTGATATTATTAATAACTGTAAAAATGGTTATCTGATTGATCCGTTGGATCAAAAAATGATAGCAGATATATTATTAATGACAGTGAAAGATAAAAAGAAATGGAAAGAGATGTCAGCGAATGGTATGGCGGGCGTTAAAGAATTTTATACATGGCATAGTCATGCTGAAAATTATTTAAAAGTTATACAGCCTATTGTAGATAAAACAGAACCAGTTGTTCGAATGGATCTACAACGTCGTTCACGCCTGTATCGTAATAGAGCAATATTTTCTGACTTAGATCAAAGTTTGCTCGGCGACCCTTCCGTTTTACCTGAATTTACAAAAACTTTAAAAGATAATGCTCGATGTAGTAGTTTTGGTATTGCCACAGGACGTAGATTAGATTCCGCTTTAAAACTAATAAAGCAACATAAATTACCTATTCCAGATGCGTTAGTAACCAGTCTTGGGACAGAAATATATTATGGCCAATATTTTACACGTGATACTGCGTGGGATGATCATATCAACTATTTATGGCGCCCAAATAAAGTAAGAACTGTTTTGCAGGATATGCCAGGGCTTCGCATGCAAGCTAAGATTGAACAAAGTCGCTATAAAATTAGCTATTATTATGATTCTGCAGTCGCTCCAGATATTGAAGAAATAAATCAATTTTTATTACAGCATGATCTAACGGTTAATGTTGTATTTTCGTTCGGCCAGTTTTTAGATGTTGTTCCAGTAAGAGCTTCTAAAGGTCTTGCTTTGCGTTGGTATGCCGAACAATGGGATATACCTCTTGAGCAAATACTGGTTGCAGGTGGTTCAGGAGCAGACGAAGATATGATTCGTGGCAATACACTAGCTGTACTCGTTGCGAATAGACATAATGAAGAATTATCGAATTTAATTGATCAAGAACGTGTTTACTATACTAAAAAACCATATGCGGCAGGCATATTAGATGCTATTGAATATTATGATTTTTTTAAAACATGTAAAGTGCCAGATTTATGAACAAGTTACTATTATGCACAGACCTTGACCGTACTTTAATTCCCAATGGCCCTCAAGCTGAATCAAAGTTGGCTCGCGAGAGATTTAATAAATTCACCTCTCAAGATGAAGTCACTTTAGTTTATGTTTCTGGGCGAGATAAAGTTCTTATTCAGCAAGCAATAAAAAATTACAATCTACCTGCGCCTCATTTCGTTATAGCTGATGTGGGTTCTACAATATATCAGATCAACAATAATGATTGGATTCATTTAGAAGAATGGGATGCTGAAATTTCCAGTGACTGGAACAGCAAAAGTAATCAAGAACTGCAAGAAATGTTAGATAATTTCAATGATATACGCGTTCAAGAATACAGTAAGCAAAATAAATATAAGCTAAGTTACTATGTTCCTTTGCATGTCGATCATGTAACTTTACTAAATGAAATAAATTCACACCTGACATCCAATAATGTTACAGCAAGTCTTATTTGGAGTGTGGATATTGCAGCAGATCTTGGCTTATTAGATATTTTACCTGTAACTGCAAATAAAAAACATGCCATTGAATTTATTATGAAAGAATTTAATTTTAATCTGATTGAGACAATATTTGCTGGCGACAGTGGGAACGATATAGCAGTTATAAATAGTTCAATAAATTCAATTCTTGTTGCTAATGCAGAAAAAGATATTATTAAATCTGCAGTTAATTATGCGAATGAAAATAATCAGCTGGACAGTTTATATATTGCAAAAGGTGATTTTTTGGGGATGAATGGTAATTATAGTGCAGGTGTTCTTGAAGGGATAGTTCACTTTATGCCAAATTTTAAAAGCTTAATGTTAATAGAATAGTTTATGAATAATTCATTTCCTCTTATTATTTTTGGTGAAGTTTTATATGACTGTTTCCCTCAAGGTGAAAGTGTATTGGGCGGTGCTCCATTTAATGTTGCATGGCATTGTCAAGCATTTGGGATGAAGCCATTACTTATATCAAGAATAGGTGATGATTTACTTGGAAAAAATGTGATTAATTCAATGCAAGATTGGGGTATGAAAACAGAAGGGCTGCAAATAGATCCTGAACATGCTACAGGTAAAGTTAATGTTAGTTTTAATAACAATGAGCCTGAATACGAAATTATTGAAAATAGCGCCTGGGATTTTATCAATCCCGATAATATTCCTGAGCTTAATAAAAACAGTATTCTTTATCATGGAACGCTTGCGTTAAGAAATTTAGAGTCAACACAGTGTCTAGCTGAAATCAAACAAAACATCTCACCGTCAACATTCGTAGATATTAATCTTCGTGCGCCCTGGTGGAATATTTCACATATAACCGATTATATGAATGGTTCAAAATGGCTGAAAATTAATGAGGATGAACTCAATATTATTATGCCTCAGCATGATGATATAAAAAATAAAGCACAACAATTGAAAGAAAAATTCAACCTTGAGTTGATTGTTGTGACACAGGGAGCTTCAGGCGCCTTCGCTTTGAATAAGGAAGGTTTTTACCAGGTTACTCCTGAATATAATGACAATATAGTTGATACTGTCGGAGCAGGTGATGCTTTCACTAGTGTACTACTTTTAGGTTTATATAAGTTATGGAGTGTTGAGAAAACGATGAAATGTGCTCAAAAATTTGCAAGCCAAGTGGTTGGGCTCCGAGGAGCGACTACAAAAGATAGTGAGTTTTATAAGCCTTTCATCGCCAACTGGGGTCTGTAATTCATTATATAATGATATTTTAGAATATTTTAATGGCCATTCAAAATTATGTATGAACAAGTTTCACATTCTTTACTTAATGAAATTCTTATAAAATTAAATCCTGAAATTAAACAACAGGAATTAAGGCATTTCTATACCCGATTGGGTGCTAATTTTTATGCAATATATACATTGTTCCATATGTTATATGGAGAGCGTGAAGATTTTGAAGCTCAAGCATTGCGTTTAGTTGAAACGATGGCGCGTCAATACATTGATCGTTCTGAATATTTAAAGAATAAAGATATTGAACGTGAGAAAGATCATAATTGGTTTTTAAGTGAAAAATGGGTCGGCATGGCTCTATATACAGATGGGTTTGCAAGTGATCTTAAAGGTCTAAATGAAAAGCTAAGTTATTTTCAAGAGTTAGGTATTAATATGATACATATTATGCCCATTCTACAATGTCCTGATGGTAAAAGTGATGGTGGTTATGCGGTTAGTGATTTTCGAAAAGTCGATACACGCATCGGGAGCAACAAAGATTTACATCAATTAAGCGAATCACTACAAAAGCGCGACATATTATTAACCTTAGATGTGGTTGTTAATCATACTTCAGATGAGCATGAGTGGGCACAGCGTGCTCGTAAGGGTGAAAAGAAATTTCAGGACTACTATTACTTATTCGATAATAGAGAAGTCCCTGATATGTTTGAAGAAAGCATGCCCGAAATTTTCCCAGAAACTGCACCAGGTAACTTTACCTGGAATGAAGAAATGCAAAAATGGGTGATGACTGTTTTTAATGATTATCAATGGGATCTTAATTACAGTAATCCCAGCGTACTAATAGAAATGCTGGATATTATTCTTTACTGGTCTAATCAGGGTGCTGATATTATACGACTTGATGCAGTCGCTTTTTTATGGAAAAAAATTGGTAGTACATGCCAAAATGAACGTGAAGCACATTTAATTTTACAATTATTAAAAGATTGTATTCAGGTGACTACGCCAGGCGTTCTTTTTATTGCTGAGGCAATCGTAGCGCCAGTAGAAATAACTAAATATTTTGGTGAAGATGCGATTAATGCCAAAGAATGTGAAGTGGCTTATAATGCGACATTAATGGCCCTATTATGGGATGCTGTTGCGACTAAGAATTCAAAATTATTATACCAAGGTATAAGGAGTCTCCCAGATAAGCTTGAAAGAGCAACATGGTTGAATTATATCCGTTGCCATGATGATATTGGTTTAGGTTTTGATGATGCTGATATACATGCAGTTGGTTACAATCCAGTTGAACATAGAAAATTTTTAATTAATTATTATACGGGTAACTTTAGTGACTCTGATGCAAGAGGCTTCCCTTTTGGTGAAAATTCAAAAACCGGTGACGCTAGAATATCAGGCTCACTTGCTTCTTTAGTTGGGTTAGAGACTGCACTTGATTCGGATGATCCATTACGTATCGACAATGCGGTACAACATATTATTTTATTGCATAGTATTATTTTGTCTTTCGGCGGAATACCTTTACTTTATTATGGCGATGAACTTGGACAGTTAAATGACTGTACTTTTCTTGATGATGAGAATAAGGCTCATGATACTCGATGGACACATCGGCCAAATTTTGACTGGGATAAGGCAGAGCTAAGGCATCAATCGGGGACGATAGAACAAAGATTATTCAATGCCTCAAAACAAATGATCGCGGTACGTAAAGAGATACCAGCTTTTGCTGATTTTAATAATAGGGAACTCATTCAGGTTGAAAATCCACATCTATTTGTGTTTTCTCGTTTCAATTTACTAAGAACAACAGGTGGCGTGCTTGTGGTGGTTAATTTCGATGCGCGCCCGCAACATCTTGATCTTGATGACCCTAATATTAAATCGGTTTTATCCTATGGGCATATTAAAGATCTTGTTTCTGGTGATACGCCAAGTTTATTTAATGGACAGCTTGTTATCCCACCTTATCATTTTTACTGGTTAACTGATCAACAACGTATTAGTTAACCAATGCTAAGTGTTTATCACTTATTATGTAACAACATCAGGTGCTTCACGATGAGTTCGACTTTTTATTTCCGCGATATCTTGAGCAATATTAATTAAGTCAGCTAGTGCAGTTTGTACATCAATATCGTGTAAATCAGGATTGAGTACAAGCTTTTCAATATATACTCGAAGCGTTGCGCCTTCTGTGCCTGTGCCAGATAACCTAAAGACAATGCGTGATTCGTCATTGAATATAATTCGAATACCCTGATTATTTGTTATGCTGTTGTCGACAGGATCCTTATAACTAAAGTCATCACAAAGAACGATTTCATAAGCTGAATACTTTTTACCAACAAGAGAAGAGGCCTTATCCCTCATATTTTGAACTAAGTTATCTGCGACTTGACTATCAATCGCTTCATAATCATGGCGGGTATAGTAGTGTCGACCGAACTGTTTCCAGTGAGATCGAGTAATTTGCTCTACTGATTGCTGTTTAATAGCGATTAGGTTTAACCAAAATAGTACGGCCCATATCCCGTCTTTTTCACGAATGTGATCAGATCCTGATCCAAAGCTTTCTTCTCCGCAAAGTGTTATTCGGTTGTCATCAAGTAAGTTACCAAAATATTTCCAACCCGTTGGTGTTTCATAACATTCTATACCGAGTGCGTCAGCCACTTTATCTACAGCGCGGCTTGTGGGCAATGAACGAGCAACACCACATATGCCTTGCTGATATCCAGGTAAGAGGTGGGCATTAGCGGTCATAATAGCAAGGCTGTCACTGGGGTTGATAAAAAAATTCTGGCCGATAATCATATTACGATCACCATCACCGTCTGAGGCAGCACCAAACATTGGAGCATTTCTACCCGAATTTAATCGAGCGACAAGTTCTTTTGCATGTGCCAAATTTGGATCAGGATGACCACCGCCAAAGTCTTCTTTAGGTACGGCATTGATTAGCGCATTATCATTGGCAGATAAACGTTTTTCGAATATGTCTTTTGCATATGGGCCGGTTACTGCATGCATGGCATCAAAACACATGCTAAGTAAACCTGAGGTGAATAAAGACTTAATTTTTGCAAAATCAAATAATTCTTGCATCAGATCAGCATAATCACTAACTGAGTCGATTACACTGATCTTCATATCACCCATGTGACAAATATGTTGCTGACTAAGGTTGATATCTTCAAAATCAGCAATTTTAAATTCAGTTAACTTTGTACTTATATCAAATACCGCATCAGTAAAGCTGGTGGGAGCAGGCCCACCGTTTGCAATATTAAATTTGATACCAAAATCACCTGTTGGTCCACCGGGGTTGTGACTTGCTGAAAGAATGATTCCCCCAGCTGTTTTAAATTTTCTTATTAGACAGGATACAGCAGGGGTTGATAACAGCCCATTTTGCCCAACCATGACGTGTTTTACATTATTAGCCGCGGCTATTTTTAGAATAATCTGAATGGCATGTTGGTTATTAAAGCGTCCATCACCACCTAGAATTAACTCTGCGCCGTTAAGCTCATGAGCAACGTTAAAAATAGACTGTACAAAATTCTCTAAATAGTGCTTTTTTTGAAATGTTGTGACTTTTTTACGCAGTCCTGATGTGCCAGGTTTTTGATCCGAAAATGGCGTAGTTGATATTGTCTTTATTGTCATGCTGTTTATAGGTTTTAATTAAGGCCGAAATGGCTAGTAGATTATATTACAATGTAAGACTTATTAATTGAACGTTTATTTTACGACTCAATTAAATTAACATATTTGTTTCATATTTATGTGCTATTTTAGGGCATATTTACTTTTATGGCTTAAAAATGTGCAAGTAAGGGCGAGAAACTGATCTTTCCGTGAGTATTGCTAGAGTATTCTACGTTTCTACTATTGGAATGAATTTTGCTGAACTATACATATGACATTTACAAGAATGATTAAAAAAGGTTAATGCCGTGTCACAGTTGATAAAATCAAAATCATGGGTCGCGCTCGAAGAACATTACAATAAAATTAAAGACATTCACATGCGTGATATGTTTGAAAGTGATAAGAATCGCTTTGACAAATATTCGCTAGAAATGAATGATATTCTTTATGATTTTTCTAAAAACCGAATAAATGATGAGACTATCGAATTACTGTATCAACTGGCCAAAGAAGTTGAGATTCCTAAGTGGATTCAAAAGATGTTCGACGGTAAAAAAATTAATCACACTGAACATCGAGCCGTTTTACACACAGCATTAAGAGATAATGGTAACGAGCCTATTATGCTTGATGGTATTGATATTCGCCGAGAAATAAAAGATGAACGAGATAAAGTAAAACAGTTAGCAGAGAGAATACGAACAAGAGAATGGCGTGGCGCGACCAACCAAGCAATCACTGATGTAGTGAATATTGGTATTGGTGGCTCTCATCTTGGCCCTTTGATGGTAACTGAAGCATTAAAATCACATTCATTACACGATATTAATATTCACTTTGTTTCTAACATTGATGAAAATCACATTAATGACACGCTTGAATATTTGAATCCCGAAACCACTTTTTTTATCATTGCATCAAAAACATTTACTACTCAAGACACCATGGTTAATGCGGAAACCGCACGTCAGTGGTATATCAATAAGCTGGGAAGTGAAGAATTTATTAACCGTCATTTCTCAGCGGTAACATCAAATGTAGAGCTTGCAAAAAATTTTGGTATTGATGAAAAGAATATTTTTAAGATGTGGGACTGGGTAGGTGGACGTTATTCGCTTTGGTCTGCTATTGGCCTATCGATTGTTATAGCCATTGGTTCCGAACAGTTTGAAGAATTACTTGAAGGCGCCTATGAAGTCGACGAACATTTTCGTCATGCGCCGTTAGAAGAAAACATTCCGGTGATCATGGGGTTACTTGGCGTTTGGTATAACAATTTTTTTGAAGCGCAATCAATGGCTATATTACCTTATGATCAACATCTGCATCGCTTTCCTGCTTATTTACAACAAGCCGATATGGAAAGTAATGGTAAGTACGTCGATAGAGAAGGGAATGATGTTAGCTATACTACTGGCCCGGTAATTTTCGGTGAAATTGGTATTGCAGGACAACATGCTTTTTTTCAGTTGCTTCATCAAGGGACAAAATTAGTGCCTGCCGATATTCTTGCACCTGTATATAGTTTCCGATGTATTGCTCGCCATCATCGAGCACTTATGTCTAACGTTTTTGCACAAACTGAAGCATTAATGAAGGGAAAAACAAAAGAGCAAGCCTATTCAGAATTACAATCTGATGGTCTAAGTGAGGAAGAGATTAATCAGCTATTACCTTATAAAATCTTCCCAGGTAATCGACCGACTAGCACGATACTATTTGATACTTTAGATCCTAAAACCTTAGGCTCAATTATTGCGCTCTATGAACATAAAATATTTGTACAAGGAATTATTTGGAATGTTAATTCATTTGACCAATGGGGTGTTGAGTTAGGTAAACAATTAGCAACAAGCATTCTGCATGAATTAAATGATGCAGAAGAAATTAATACGCATGATAGCTCGACAAATGGTTTAATCAATCATTATAAATATCGACGTCCAATGAAAAAAAATAAAACATCTTCTTAATGTTATGAATTTCTTAGTAGGTGATATTGGAGGAACGAATACCAGACTATTATTCGCTAAAATGAACGGAAATACTTGTGAAGAGTTTTATGAGAAAAGTTATTCCAGCCGTTATTACAGTAATTTAATTGAAGTTATCAATGACTTCCTCTCAGATTGTAATATTAATCATGCTATCCATTCTGCATGTTTTGCTATAGCCGGTCCTGTTGAAGATGAGACTGTCGCTGTTACAAACCTGCCTTGGATTATCAGTGCAGATCAATTAAAAACAGATCTCAATACCCCCGACATAAAGCTGATTAATGATTTTCTTGCAGTTGCTTCAGGTATTTCTGAATTAACAGATAATGATTTCATTGTTCTACAAAAAGGTAAGCATAATGTGAGCACTAGTTATCAAGATGCTGCAATTATTGGTGCCGGTACAGGGCTCGGCGCTGCACATTTAGTTTATTCTGATAACCGTTATCAATCATATAGTAGCGAAACAGGGCATACAGGCTTTGCTCCGGAAAATGCAATACAGTTGGAATTATTGACGTGGATGCAAAAGCAGCACTCGCATGTTAGTTTAGAAATGCTTCTTTCTGGCAAAGGACTGGTTAATATTTATCGATTTTTTCATGAAGTTAAGGGGCTAAAAGAATCCTTCTCTGTTTCAGATGATATGGCCTTAATCGATCCTGCTCAGGTGATAACGGACTATGCGTTATCGGGTGATGATGAACTGTGTCAGACCACATTAGATTGTTTTATTGAGATTTATGGCGCAGCTGCTGGAAATGTGGCTCTTAATTATTACCCAGTCGATGTTCTGTATATCGCAGGTGGCATTGCTGCCAAAATTAAACCAAAAATGATCGATTCAGCGTTTATTAATGCTTTTGTCGATAAGGGATTACTTTCATCAAATATGAGAAACATAACCGTAAAACTGATTACTCAGGATAAAGTCGGCTTATATGGTGCACTCGCTATATTAAAATCTACCTACCTATAATCTTCAGTTCCCATTAATGCGTTAAATACTGCTGTGTATTAACGCTCAAATCTTCTAAATTTTTACTATTACCCTATATATCAGTAAGTTACGGCTACAACATGTCGTAGTACGCAATATTACAAAATTATATTTATTTGTAAAAAAATTAAAAATTGTCTAAAGTCCCATCAATATTAGCCGATACTTATATTTCTATTTTATAGCAATAAGTAGGATGGCACTTTAATCGCTCGTTAAATCAGAGTGTTAACAGTAAATATTAATGTATTTTGCTGACCTTTATTGTAAAGAGAAGGATTTATTATGTGTGCTTATTGGTACATATAGTACAGCTGGATTTTGATAGGATAAATTTTATTTTGAGATACTTAATCTAGAACATTAGAAGATTTATTTAACTACATGATAAATCACATTTTATTTATGTGCTAGCCATTGTCGCTACCAATCATTTGATTGAGCCAGACACAATTTTTAGTACGAATGTTTATATACACAGGGGAAGATAATGAAAATCCGCATAGTTAGTATTCTTACAAGCTTGGTTGTGCTTTTTGCACCAAGTGTAAATGCTCTTGAAGTCGATATCAGTGGTTACGCTTCTTTTGCAGCCACGAAAGCAGACGCACAAGATACATCAGGTAATAATGTTATTTATAACAATGGCTTGGCTGGTGATAATGTACAGTTTGACACTGCTGATAGTATTTTAGGTTTACAATTCTCCGCATCAGTATCTGACAATATTGATATGACTGTTGTACTAAATGCAAATGGTGCTGCAGGCAGTAACTACGAAGTTACTGCTGACTGGGCATACGCTACTTATCGTTTTAGTGATGAACTTAGCTTACGCATGGGTAAGTATAAAGGTTCATTCTATATGGTATCTGATTACCAAGATGTGGGTTATGCCTATCCATGGGTTCGTCCACCGCAAGAAGTCTATAGTACCAATCCTATTAAAGCATTAAGTGGTTTAAATCTGGTTTACCAATCAAGTCTAGGTGATATGACACTACTAACTGAACTATATGCTGGTTCAGGTACTCACAACGCTTATTACTTGCCTATAGTAGCTGATACTCCAACTCCAAATGGCTTAGGCAATTCTGCGTTAAAAGGTACTACTACAAGTTTTGAAACACCAAATTCTGCGGGTATTAATGTTTCGCTATCAGGTGATGTAGGAACATTTCGAGTGGGCTATTACTCAACGGATGTAAACTCATCTACGTTTGGCATAACAGAACAGAAGGGTGAATTTTTTGGCGTCGGTTTCAATATGGATTGGAATAATCTGGTTATTTACAGTGAATATGTTGATAGAGATACAGCGCCAACATTAGCAGGCGCATTCCCAGATCAAAAAGCGTACTACGCAACTTTTGGTTACCGTGTAGGTAAATATTTACCGTATGTGACTGGAGCAAAAATTGAAAAAGGTAAGGATGCTTCTACATTTGCTCAAGAGCAAAGTTCAGTCGCACTCGGTATGCGTTATGAAGTCAGTGATACTTCTGCACTTAAGTTTGAAGTACTCAAAGCAACACCTAAAGATTCTGGTTATGGTCTTTTTTACAACACCACAGAAGAAGGCACAATCGCAACAGCTAAATTTGATCTAATCTTTTAAGGAATTCAAAAAATGAAATTATCTTATAATCAAATCGCTAAGATATTATTGGCGTCATCACTGTTATTTGTTGCGCAATCTGTTTATGCCGGTGTTGCGGTTATTACGCATCCCGACGTTAAAGAAATAGGCTTGTCTAAAGATAAATTGGCTAAGATTTATTTAGGTAAATTAAAACGTTACTCTAATGGTGAAAAAATTAAAGCGGTCGATTTGCCAACATCCGAAAGTGCGTATCAAAAGTTTTATAAATCTGTAGTAAAAAAATCTGAAAGAGCAATGAATAGTCATTGGTCAAAACTGAAGTTTACAGGTAAAGGAAAACCACCTGTAAAATTAAACTCACCAAGTGAAGTAGTTAAGTGGGTTGCTTCAAATAAAGGCGCAATTGGCTACATTGATGGTAAGTATTTAAATAAGACCGTTAAAGTAGTTTTAATTTTACCTTAATAGATATAGTTCATTCGTACATTTTATTCGCGAGAATTCTTATGGTTAATAAAATAATATTTTTAATATTTACTTTAGTTATTTCAAGTGCATCTGTGGTTTCTGCTGCAGGTGACCCAATGAAAAGTCTATTTTTGTTTCAAGAAAAAATGGCTAAGCGAGGCAGCACAACTGCCATGATGAAGATGGGTGAAATGTACGAGAATGGTGAGGGTGTAGAAAAAAGCCGTGATAATGCTTTAAAGCTATATTTACAAGCTAAAGAGAAAGGTCACCCTGATGCTCAAGCCAGCATATCGAGATTACAAAACTCTAAAAGTACAGATGCTGCTGCAGCTAAGAAAAAATTAGAGCAAGATCGGAAAAGGAAAGCTTTAGCGCAGGAGAAATCTCGTAAAGCTGCTGCAGATAAAGCTTTGCGTGAAGCACGGTTACAAAGAGAAAAAGAAGCTAAAGCACAAGCGGCTAGAGCAGCTAAGGTTAAAGCAGATCAATTAGCTAAAGCAAAAGCGGCCAGAGCTGCGAAGCTTAAAGCAGATCAATTAGCTAAAGCAAAGGCAGCGAAAGCGGCAAAAATCAAAGCAGATAAAATCGCTCGATTAAATCAAGCAAAACAGGCTCAAGAAGCTAAAGCTGCTGCTGATAAAAAAGCTCAACAATCTAAAGCTGAAAAAGAGGCTGAAGCTTTTAAGTCTGATCCGTGTAAAAGTAAAGCGGCTCGCTTACTTTCTAGTTGTCGTTGAAAATATTGTTAATTATTAAATAAGTTTATTAACACAAATTATTTGGTATGGTTTTATGAAAATTTTGTTGTTGTTTGTTGGTCTGGTTATATCGGTTAATTCTTTAGCTGATGTAAGTCAATTAAAGCTCGAGTTGATTCTGGCGAAGCGTGGTGATTTCACGTCACAGTTTCGTGTTGCTACTGCCTATGAGCTTGGAATTGATGGTGTTACTAAGAATTTAAAAGAATCATTCTCCTGGTATTTAAAAGCGGCTGAGCAATCTCATGCTCCATCTCAATATAAAGTCGGCTATTTTTATGAAAATGGTTTCGGCGTCGCTAAAAATGTAGATACTGCTATTCTCTGGTATAAAAAAGCTGATGCAAATGGTAGTGGTGAAGCTAATAAGCGATTAAATAAAACAGCCTATGAAAAGAAATTAAAAGAGCAAAAAGCTAATCGATTAGCTATGCAAAATAAATTAAAAGTAGAAGAGCAAAAGCGTAAAGCACGAGCAGAAAAAGAAAGAAATAGATTAAAACAACAAGCGGCTAAAAAAGCGCAACTAGAAGCTAAGAAAAATGTGAGTAGTAATAAGCAAACAAAAAAAGTTGTTAAAAAACAAGAGAAGCCTGTAAAGAAAAAATCAACTGTTAATATTCCTAACTTAATGCAGGTAGTTTTAAGCGGTAAATGGAAAAATAGACAAGGGCCGGCAGATTATTTGCCATCAACAACGACGGCTTGCCTTGAATCTGGCAGTAATGAATTAACCTGTTTTTCGAGCGAGAAAAATCGAAAAGTTAAGAATGCTAACGTGACTTATACTACAAAATCCAGCATTGTAGGGTTTAAAGCAAACGGAAGCTTTGATGTGATATACCATTATAATGGTATTAAGATTTCTGGCACTAAGTCTAATAGTTCTGATATCTATGGCTTGAAGACAGCTGAAGGATGGCAAGAACCATCCGTTGCGGCTAGATGTAAAGCAAATAGCCGTAAAAGCGTGACGTGTTATCGCGGTAATAAAAAAGTTAACTTCAACCTATAATAAAAGTAAAAACACGGTCATCATCAGGATGACTGTGTTCATTTAAGAACTTTTAATATTTAATATTTTTATCCCTTAATTTTTATCTAAATTACTTTCAATACATAGTGATGTTATTCACTTATTCAATTAATGATGGCATTAACTGCTATATTCTCTTTAGTCGATAAGAAATTTATATCATCCAATCTGTGAAGAATACTGATACTGCTGTTTAAGTTGGAGACGGTTGGCATATATGGCTTATTTACTGTTCATAGTTGTCATATCTGTACAATGGTAGCTTATTATTATTGCGCACCAATATAGTGCAAAATTTGATTCTAACGGGTCTATATATTGTTACTAATTTTAATTTATCATTAAATATCAATAAGTTAACTAATCGGCATCAATTGTGCAATTAACACTCTAGTGATGAATGAAATGCGTATATTGTGATAAAAAAGAAAAAAGACACTAAACAGAGTCCATCCTTATGGCCATTATCGCCTAGGGCGGGTGATGCTGATTCTCTATCAATCTTAGCTGAGAATTTACAACCCGTTTTTGATCGCATAATTGATGATGAAAGACTGGATAATTCCATTTCGCCTCAGTTTACTCGTATTTATCTCCCTTTAGCTGAATGGATTGCACGCAAGCACAACGATAAACCTATCGTCATTGGCATCAACGGTGCGCAAGGTTCAGGCAAATCAACGATATGTAAAATTTTAAAACAGCTTTTAAGCCAAGCTTTCGGTAAATCTGTCATTGAGCTCTCTATTGATGATTTATATCTCTCACGGCAGCGTCGCGAAGAGTTAGCAAACAAGATTCACCCTTTGTTCAAAACACGTGGTGTTCCTGGGACTCATGATATTCAGTATGCGTTAAAAATTTTTTCAACATTACTAGATAGATCTGATGACTTAACCATAAAGATTCCGGTATTTGATAAGGCGATTGACGATTTATTACCTGAACAAGATTGGTTAAGTGTTAATAATGATGTCGATATTATTCTATTTGAAGGTTGGTGTGTTGGTGCACAAGCACAAGAATCAGATCAGCTCCAACTAGCAGTTAATCAGTTAGAAGTAATTGAAGATGCAGATTTAATTTGGCGAACATATATCAATAAGCAACTTAATGAGAATTATCAGAAATTATTTAGTTATATCGATTATCAAGTGATGTTAAAAGTTCCTGATATGAGATCAATCTTTGAATGGCGTAGTTTACAGGAGAAAAAACTTGCTACATCATGTAGTGAGAATGAGTCGTCAATGAAACATGTTATGTCCGAGCAAGAGTTAAAGCGTTTCATTATGCACTATGAGCGAATTACTCGATCAACACTTGAAGAAATGCCTAATAGAGCAGACGTAGTGTTACAACTCGATCATCATCATCAAGTGTGTGATGTTAAAATAAAATGAAAAAATTACTCGTTTTCACAGATTTAGATGGCAGCTTACTTGACCACAAAGATTATTCATATGAAAAAGCATTACCTGCATTGAATGCATTAAGAGAGCGATCTTTCCCTGTTGTTATTAATTCAAGTAAAACGGCTGTTGAGATTATAAAGTTAAAAGAAAAGCTAGGAAACAATGAGCCGTTTATTAGTGAAAATGGCGCGGTCGTAAGCACACCTTGTGGCTATTTTTCTCATAATACCTCTAGTAACAATAACAAAGACTATGACACAAAATTATTTTCAATGGCTTACGAAGACATCATTTTTATTTTAAAAAAAATGCGCGAAACATACCAATTCAAGTTTAGTGGCTTTCATGATATGGATATTCAAGCATTAATGTCTGAAACAAATCTGAATCAAGAAGATGCAATTGATGCAAAAAAAAGGCAGGCATCAGAACCATTGGTTTGGTTGGATAGTGATGTGGCGCTTAATCAATTTAAAAAATTTTTAGCAAGAGAGAATCTTTATTTAACATCTGGTGGTCGATTTCATCATGCTATGTCTGAAGTTAATAAAGGCATGGGAGTGAAATGGTTAACAAAACAATACAAGGAGCTAGAACCAGATACTCAATGGGTGACAGTAGCTTTGGGTGATAGTTATAACGACATACAAATGCTAGAGTCCGTTGATTATCCAGTGTTTATTTCTAATTCTCAAACCCGACAACCAGACGTTTCACATATTGAAAACTTACAACGACCACAATCGCCTGGCTCAGCTGGCTGGAACGATGCGGTTTTGAATTTAATTAGTAAAATTATATAGGGATAATACATATGAGTGACTTCTATCAAAATGGAATAATCACAAATTTTCATAACTTAACGAAACGACCTGTAGAAGATCTGGAAAAAGAATTGATGTCTTTTTCTAAACAAAGGCCAATGTCATTGGTTTTACCTTCACT
>Ga0316204_10005296_pt1 | contig 21565 bp, 18 predicted proteins | sample 6monrhotite_MG_2_FD_205661 | JGI IMG/M metagenome (GOLD analysis project Ga0316204, IMG submission 205661) | Microbial mat bacterial communities from mineral coupon in-situ incubated in ocean water Damariscotta River, Maine, United States -... | ecosystem: Environmental > Aquatic > Marine >... | reverse complement strand
TTCATATTTTCCTTTTTTTGAGACTACTCCTAGTCCTACCAAGTTTTCATTTACATGTGGTGACTATAGTACAAATGTAAAGTATTTCTATGCATCCCTTTTTCGACAATGTGACGGTATTAATAATGTATTGTTTGATAACTGTATGAGGGGTCAACTTTCTCAAGCGCATGATTATGCGATAAAAAATCTTCAGCCTATTCTTGATGAAAGAAATGCCAAAAACGAAACGTTCGCAATAGTAAGTACTTGTTTAGTTGGATTTTGTGCTACAGCCTTTGTTATCTTTGCTCTAAAAAAGCTATATGAGGTAGGGTCAAGAACACGTGTTTTTCATCAAGGTTCTCCCGGTCAGCTTCGACCAGCTTCAATTCATAGTATTGGCGGATCTGTTTCCCATTCCGCATCTGATGATATAGAGAACGATGACCTTGATGGTCTACCTCAGGCCAAAGGTTCATCTCTGGGCAATGATCGCACTGTCAACGATGCGGATAAATCACGAGGTCATCAGGGACTATTTAGTGATCATTCTCATGAGAGTCTCGACAATGCAGCTTTAGAAACGGCAAAAGCATCAGCTGGCCTGCTCAGTTAATCTTGCTCATCATTTAAGGATTTGCAAATGCGACATTTTATTTCTAGAAGAGATCCACAAACTCTATTTTACTTTATATCATCGATATTTCTCATTGCAGTTGCCGCTGTTTTAGCGAAATCAGATAAGATCAATTCAGATAAGATCAATTATGATCATTATTATTTTAATACGACTGAGGGTGATATTTATAAGTTCTCTCTGATCACTTATGATTCATCAGACTATATAGCCAATTGTACCTTATCTGCACTTGTATCTAATTTTCAAAGTCTTGTTGTTGAGAAAGTCGATAGTGATATTTGTAATGCGACTAGAATATCATTTTTTTTTGATAACTATACTTTTTCAAAAGGGTTTATGAAATTTGATATTACTGATAATTTCAGGTCATGCATGTACTCTACAAAAAAAAGTGGATTCTTTACAAAACTAAGTATTGACTTGGTTAAAAGAGATATTGGATTTGAAAATTGTATGATGATCATGTTTCAGAAGGCTTATCAAGATAGTGAGCGAGCTATGTCTGATCAAATGAATATGGTTTCTGGTATTATAATAGGTTCTTTAATTTTTGCGTTGTGTTTTCCTGTCTGTGTTTATTTTATTGTTCGATTAGATGATAATTATAAATTATACACAGGTGAGATAAGATTAAAATCTGATATAAAAATAAATGAAATATCAGATCAACCACTCATAAACAGTGTAGCAAGCAGAGGTTACGATGAGGTTAATGATGGAGAAAATGACGATACTGAAGATGACAATGACAGTAATGATACCATTGCAGCACGTCCCTTAATCAGCTAAAGATAATATTTGGAGATGATCAATGCGAAACTTTATCCCTAAAAGAGATCCACACACTCTATTTTACGTCATGTCATCGATATTTCTCATTGCAGTTGCTGCGGTTTTAACAAAATCAACCAAAATAAATTATGATGATTATTATTTTAATACCACAGAAGGTGATATCTATAAACTTTCATTAATTGCTGAAGATTTACCATTTTATATTAGTAACTGTACTTTAGATCTTATTGTTAATTCATTTCATGAAATTGTTGTTAAGGAAATTAGTGTAAATAACTGTGGTGCTTCTAGAGTTACGAATTTATTTGCGAACTTCACAACTTTATCAAGAGGATTTGTAGAGTTTAATGTTGGTAAAAATGGCAGTTGTCCAGGTGGTTTAGGGTCGCCACAACCAACTCCAACGGATAAGTATGGTTATTTCGCTGGCTTATATCGCCGAGAATATACAAATAATATAGATGTAGATTTTGAGCATTGCCTGATCCATTTGCTTCAATCAGCGTATGATCAAGCCTATAATAATAACCTTGATTCAGGAATTCTAAAAGCTGTCCTGTATATGCTTGGTATTTGTTTGTGTGCCTGGTGTTCCGTTTTTATTGCAGTGAATTATTCGAAACAATGTATAATTTTTGCTAAACAGAAAATAAAATCTGATGCAAAAATTAAAAAAATATCAGATCAGCCACTCATAAATAGTTTAGAAAATAGGCGTTATGATGGCATTAATGGTGACGAGGATGATGTTAAAGATGATAATGACAGTAGTGACACTAGTGCGGCACGTTACTTAATCAGCTAAAGATAATATTCGGAGATGATCAATGTGACATTTTATTCCTAGAAGAGATGTACAATCGGTATTTTACTTCACCTTATCGATATTGGATGCTACTGTTACCGCGAGGTCAGCTAAGATGAATTATTAGGAAAATGTAATGCCATCTATGAGAATTCCAAATATCTTTGACACAAAATTTAAAAGACTATTCTTTCTTGCCTTAATTACCTCAGTTCAATCTGTATTTGCGGAAGTACCTAGCGAATATTATTTTAATGTGACTGGCGATGTTTATAAGCTTCAATTGCCCGATGAAAATGATTCAAATTGTAGTTTTCCTGAGTTTTTGTCGGTGTATAAAGACGCATTGCAGTCTCAATTAGAAGAAAATCCATGTGCTGAATTTGTTTCTAAGTTAGAATCCAATTTTACTTGGTTCACAGGTATATTTCCTTATAACAAAACGGCAGTGATAGCTTTTAATGAAAGAAAGAGCTGTCAAATCACGGATGACATTGTATATTACGCGTCTATATATCGAATTAATTCAGATCTAAACAACACAAATACCGCGCAATTTGAAATGTGTATCCGTGATAATGTAAGTGCAGCTATTCATGTCGTTATTGGGCAGTACTCTCAATGGTTGTTAATGTTTATATTCCCATTTGTAGTTGGTTGTCCATCTTGGTATGCAATTATGATACTTAGTATTTGTTTTTTTCAATCGAATTTTTTTAAGAAATTTTTTGGATTGTTATTCGATGATAATTTTTCTTTAAAATGTTATCAGAGCCCGGTAAAAATTTCTGATAATGCTCAAATCAGAGAAATTTCTGATGATGTTTTTATCGATGATGAGTCTGATTTTTCTCATAAAAAAGAAGATAAAAATACCACAGAGTTATTAATCAGATCACTTTTTTCCTCTTCATACGCAATACCGCTAGATTCGCGTATGGTTATGTACTTCGCTCAATGTTATGTTGGCATGCCTGCTCTTATTGGCTGGTATATTGGCCTATTTACGGAATATACCTGGAGTGGTGCTTTTCTTGCTGCAGCTAAAGCATCGGGTATTACATCTGCTGCTTTTTTTACTATCTGTATATTGATACCTATTTTAAGACTTACATATAGGTTAATGTTTCGCTTTCCTTGTGAATATCGAAATCATCAAAAAGCGACACATTCAGGTGATTCATATCAACTCGACAATAGATCAACGCTGTTCAGTGATCTGGGAAATAATGATAGCAATTCTGATGATATGAGTGATGGGGCAGTTGATAGTGATCAGTTTTCTAATGACCGCCCTTTACTGGCACGAAGGCATTAATTTAAGAGTTTCAAGATGACTCAAAGCAAGGAAAATATAATGTACAATTTATTTTTTAAGAAAGATTTGAAATCAATCTTTTTTTTGACGTCATCGATTTTTATGCTTGTAGTTGCTGCTGCTTTAGCGCAATCAAATGAGATTACATATAATGATTATTATTTAAATACCACAGAAGGTGATATATATAAATTATCACTGATTTCTGATGTGGAGCTTAGTTCAACCTATATATCTAATTGTACACTTGCTGCGATTATTAATTCGTTCAGAGATGTTGTAATTCAAAAAATGAATGATGATTTTTGTGCTTCGCAAACTATTGCCAAAACATTAAAGAACTACTCCCGATCAAATGAATTTTTAAAATTTGATGTTCTTGCTAAAGAGCAAGCTTGTCCTTCAATAGATAAAGAAATGGTTTTTTCAGGACAATATGCTTATTTAGCTGAGTTATATAAAAGCAATGATGCTGGAACCAATATCGATTTTGAAAATTGTTTGATGCTTGCGTTACAAGTGGCTTATGATCAGAGTGAAACTGTTCTTTCTGATTCAGGTTATAGTGGTTTAATACCTGAATTTTTGACAATTCCATTATGTTTATTAGCATGTTTCCATGTGTGTGGGTTACATCTGCTGTATAAGCATACGATATCTAGCAAACCTAAATTATTGCGTGATGCTACAATCAACAAAATATCAGATCAACCTCTCTTGAAAAATTCCGAATACAATCGTTGCTATGCCAGTGAAGATGATAATGACAGTAATGACGCCAGTTCAGCACGTTCCTTAATCAGTTAAAGATAATAACCGGAGATGATCAATGCGACATTTTATTCCTCAAAAAAAATCACAAACATTATTTTATTTCATGTCATCGATATTTCTCATTGCTTTTGCGCCTATTTTAGCAAAATCAGTCAAGATAAATTATGATGATTATTATTTTAATACGACTGAAGGTGATATATATAAGTTAGGAATAATTTCTCAAGTAGGAGACAAATCTTTAACATATATCTACAATTGTACGCTTGAGGCACTAATTAATGGATTTAGGGATAATGTAATCAGTGCTATTCATAATGGTCTATGCGACTCCAAAAGAGTGCCGACTAATTTTTTTAACAGTACATTATCGAAAGAATTTGTGAGATTTGATATTGCTACTGAAGGGCAAACATGTAAGTTTGGCCAATCAACAGTAAGATCTTCAGGTCATTATGGATATTTAGCAATACTATACCAAAGCGGCGGAAAGAATTTGAATTTTGAGAATTGTGTGATGAAATCCTTAGAATCGGCATACAAAGAAAGTATGAATAACTATTCCTCTAATCAAGAAGCTATCATAGTTATCTTGATTCTACTATCGATTTGTATTTTTTGGCCATCAGTAATATTAATCGCTGATAAGGAAACTCGTATGAAAGTTTTTAAATGTATTAATAAACCTTGTATTTTTAAGTATGAAAAAACTGTGCTCTATTCTGACGCAAAAATAAAAGAAACAATGGATCAACCTCTCATTAATGGTGTAGCAAGCAGGCGTTATGATGGTATTGATCATGGCGATAACGATGATGCTGAAGATGACAATGATAGTAATGATGCCAGTACAGCACGTCCCTAATCAGTTAAAGATAATATTCGGAGATGACTAATGCGAAATTTTATTCCTAGAAGAGATCCACGAACTCTATTTTACTTCATGTCATCGATATTTTTCATTGCAGTTGCCGCTGTTTTAGTCAAATCAGACAAAATTAATTACGATGATTATTATTTTAATACAACCGAAGGAGATATCTATAAATTATCACTTATTTCAGAAGTGAGTGATTTTTCGACTTATTTAAACTGCACTTTAACTGAATTAGTTAATCCTTTTAGGGATGCTGTAATTAAGAAAATTAATACTGATTTCTGCTCTTCACAGCGAATTTCCAGTATTTTTTATAATTACACAGTTGTGAAAAACTTTGTAAGGTTCAATGTAAGAAAAGAAAGCCAAATTTGTCCCAAGCGCATTGATGATGATAGTCCTACTGGCGAATATGGATATTTATCTATGCTGTCTCTCAATAATGCTAGCAGAGCTGACTCTGCATTTGAAGAGTGTGTTCTGAAAGTATGGGAGTCGGCACTTAATCCACGCCCTCCATTCTGGGCAATTCCTCTACTTATCCTTGGTTTTTGTTTAGCGTGTTGCTGTGCTGCGAGCCCTGTTATCTGTCTCTTCAGGGACGAGATTAAAAACCGGATAGTTCAGTGGATAAAAATTCTAATTATAAAAATTGATTTTACTGTCATAAAGGCTGATACACAAATAAATGAAATATCAGATCAACCCCTTATAAATAGTGTAGAAAACAAGCGTTATGATGGCATTAATGATGGAGGTAACGATGATACTGAAGATGATAATGACAGTAATAATGCCAGTGCAGCACGTACCTTAATAAGTTAATAATAATATCGGAGGAGATCAATGCGACAGTTTTTTCTTAAAAGAAATCAACAAACTGTATTTTACTTGATGTCATCAATCTTTCTACTTGCTGTTGCCGCTGCTCTAGCAAAGTCAGATAAGATTAATTATGATGATTATTTCTTTAATACAACAGAAGGTGATATTTATAAGTTGTCGCTGATCACTGATGCCTCATCAGGCTATGTTGCCAATTGTACGTTAGGTAAACATATCGCTCCATTTCGAGATATTGTTGATGAGAAAATTAGTGTTAATCTTTGTGGTGCTTCTAGAATATCAATTTTTTCTGACAACTACACGTTAGCAAAAGAGTTTATGAAATTTGGTGTCGTTGAAATTGAGCTTCCTCAGAGATGCATAAAATATAACCATCCATCTTGGCGTATTGCTGATCAGCCTGGATTCTTTGCAACATTAAGTATCAGATTTTCTGAAAATAGTACTGCTTTTGAAACTTGTCTTATGACAATGTTAGAAGCAGCATACGCACAAAGTGAAATATTACGCTCTTCTAAAGTTAAAGAAGATGTATTAATAGGTTTTATCATCTGTTCTTCTATTGTATGTTGCTGGCCTACATTATATTTTGGTTCATATTCCTGCAAAAAAACTTTTAAATCAAAGCTAAAATCTGATGCTCAAATATATGAAATATCGAATGACCCGCTCATTATGGATGTAGGAAGTAGGCGTTATGATGGTACTAACGATAAAAATGATGATAATGCTGATGAAGACAATGGCAGTAATGACGCCAGTGCGGCTCGCCCCTAAATCAGCTAATGATGATAATATTCGGAGATAACAAATGCGACATTTTATTTCTAGAAGAGATCCACAAGCTCTATTTTACTTCATGTCATCGATTTTTTTTGTTGCACTTTCCGCTATATTAGTAAAATCAGATACGGTTAGTTACAACGTTTATTATTTTAGTACAAATGAAGGAAGTGTATATAGATTATTTCTCATTTCTAATGTTAATGAATGGTCTTATTTTAACTGTACGATAACTAATTTAATTAAACCATTTAGGGATGCGCTAATTAAAGAAATGAATGGTGATTTTTGTTCAGCGCAGTTAAGTGCCAGTTCCAGTGCTCTTTTTAATTATACCTTAGTAGATGACTTTGTAGGATTTGAAGTAAATAGAGTAAGTGTGAATTGTGCTAATAATGTAGATCAAACTTTTAATTACGATAGTTTCACTGGTGAATATGGATTTTTATCTAAGTTATTCCTTTATAATGCTAGCAAAGATGACCTTGCATTTGAAGCTTGCGTTAAGAAAAAGTAGGAGTCAGCATATTATCCAACACTTCGAGGTTGGGAGGTTGTACTTATTTTTTTTGGTATACTATGCGTGCCTCCTATATGTATTACAATAAAAAATATTCTATTTGCGTCTAACAGAAAAGATTGGATGAGGTGTTTAAAGGTGTGTCTAAGAATTTTGATTACAGATACCAATTTTTTTGTATTAGCGAATGACGCTCAAATAAATGAAATATCAGATGAACCGCTCATTAATAGTATAGAAAGTAGGCGTTATGATGGTACTAACGATGGTGACGATAATGATGCTGAAGGTGACAATGACAGTAATGACGCCAGTGCAGCACGACCTTTAATCAGTTAAAGATAATATTCGGAGATGATCAATGCAACATTTTCTCCCACAAAAAAAATCACAAACGATATTTTATTTCATGTCATCGATATTTCTTATTGCAGTTGCAGCTGTTTTAGCGAAATCAGATAAGATCAATTATGATGATTATTATTTTAATACAACTAAAGGTAATATATATAAATTTTCATTAATAGCAAACCTTCATGAAACTAATTATATGCACTGCCCTGATTCGTCACTAGTAACTCCATTTCGCGATATTGTGATACAAAAAATTAATGAGAAGGTTTGTTCTTTAGAAACAGCTCTAGAATTTAAAACGAACTATTCTTTGATAAATTCGTTTGGATTATTTAATGTTACAGAAAATTTCGTGCCTTGTGGTTGTCCTCCAAGAATTGCTTTCGAATGTGACAGTCCTGACTCAGGAGATCAAGCATACTTTGGACAACTCTATAGGGGTTCTAGTAATCAAGATATCAATGATAATTTTCCATTATGTCTTGCAGGTGTATTGCACGATGCTTATAGAGAAAGCAATCAAATTAGAATACTAAGTGCTGCTTTGGGGCCATTACTTTTCGCTTCTTGTGTTTTGTTAGGTCTTTGTTTTTTTTATATTGATAATAGTGACGTCAAAGGAGATATTTACAAGGTGGGTAGGTATGTAAAAGGAGGCCTTCATACACTTTATCAAAAAAGCACTTTTACTGTATCGAGTCGAGTGTTTGTCGAGCAAGATACCAGAATTCTCGAAATTAGATCACGATAGAAGAATGAGTATTAGTCAGATATTAACAATTATGCTCGTTGAATTTGGATATATTTTGGCGTAGAGTGCTGGTCATGTTTAAATCTGAATACGACGGTATTTCTAAGTCAGAGTAATTACACACAGTTTCATCTAACTTTTAAGGAGAAAAGTATGGACCTTGATAATATTGAAAATATCTTTCTACAGGGGGGCAGCGTCAAAGGTACTGCTTATGTTGGCGCTTTTCGTGAGTTAGAAAAGCGTGGGGCCTTAAAGAATATAAAACGTTATGCTGGCACATCAGCAGGCTCAATTGGAGCAGCCTTACTTGCGGTAGGTTATAGTGTTGATGAATTAGAACTTATACTGAGATCCGTTGAATATTCCACATTTTTAGATGGTAATAATAAAAGACTCTTGTCCAGGTTTACAGGAGCGGAAAAGTCTTTCGGAGGAAGGATTGCTGGAGTTTTCACTGCGCCCGCTGAAGGTTCATCAGCATCCTCAAGCTTAGGTAAGACATTTGGTTTATGTAAAGGGGAATTTTTTAGAATATGGATAGAGAAGCAAATAACCGCCAAGATCAATAATCTTTCACCGACACATCCAGATATTGATACTCAGATACCAAAGCATTTAACATTTGGTGAGCTTAATGCGCTTGTTTCGAGTGAGCCCGAGAAGTATAAACATTTACACCTGATTGTAGCTAACGTTAGTACCGGTCAAGCAGAATTTATTTCTTCTGAAAGTGAGGCACATAAGAACGTTATCATTTCTGATGCTGTACGTTGTTCTATGTCGATCCCTATTCTATTTGATCCTGCGCATCTCTATGTGAAAACTCCTTCTGGAGTAAGACAAATTGGTGATAGTAAAATGCTATATGTTGATGGTGGTGTCACAGATAACTTTAGAGCGACTCTTTTCGATCATGCACGCTATATTGAAGGTGCCGATCCTTCTATTAAGCACCCGATACGCAATGATAGAACCTTGGGTTTAAGGTTGGTTACATCAGAGAAGGTTGAATATTTTCAGGGTAGGGCAGAAGCTCCTAGAAAGGAGTTTCACGGTTTTATACCATTTCTCATGAGTATTGTTTCAACGATGCATCGTAAACAAGATGTTGAGTTTATGTTAGGAAATGATATCGAGCGAACTATATTGATCGATACTGTCGGTGTGGGAACGTTAGATTTTGAGATGCCAGAAGCGAAGAAAGATGAATTGATCGCATCAGGTAGGAAGGCTGTTAGTGATTTCTTTGATCAAGATAAAACATCTCGATCTTCTGAAGAGTCTGGAGCTGCTGGGCCTGAATCTGGTGGTGAGGAAGAAGATGATCCAGATGATAATGAGGCAGCTGCTTCGGCTGCTCTTTCTGGTCCATAATGATATATAGCTTTAGGAGAAGATAATGAGAGATCCCGATCAGTCTTCAGATAGTATCATTGATCAATCCGAAAGAGTGACAGGGAACATGTGGGTTGTATCTCTTGTTGTCAGTCCTAAATCCAAGTTACCCGAACATGCCTTCTTAGTTCTAGAGGGGATAAAAGACGATCATTTTGTCTTGAGACGCTATGATTTTTACTTAGATGATCCCTCTGATGCAGGTGCTCGAAGGGTAAAAGCAAAAATTGTCCCTTTAGACAAAAGTGAATGTCCTTATGGATCATCAGATGAAGAGCGACAAAAATATTTTTGGTCGGCATTGATGCGAGAAGATGAGAGAGACAAGCCATGTCATAGTCTCTCTTGGCGCATTGAGTTAAAAAAAGCAGATGTTTTACACACCAGTATCTTGAAGCAGGTCCATAACCCACCGGAATATCAAGTTTCTGGTGATGCTTCCTTGTTTGCTGCAAGTTCTGATCAGCGTGCCCATAACTGTTATACCTGGTGTCGTAAAGAGTTGCTTTCTTTAGATGTTGATAAAATCAATGCCGATAAGCATTTAGAAATCACTATGGCTGATAAATTTTTTGCGTCGGTGACGTCACTTCATATCTTTAGACCGCCCGGAAATGATAAACCTGTCTCTGATACCCCTGATGAAAAGCCAGCTTGTCAAATTATTTGATTGATTCATTGCTAACACCATGTGGTACATGGGCTGCTGAAATATGGGTGCTGGCAGATTCGCAATGTCGCTTTTGATCATCGAAGAAAATATCTGCATCAAATGCTCTTAAAAATTCTTTCTTGTTTAACCCGCCGAGAAAGAGTGATTCATCAATTCGAATATTCCAAGACCGTAGTGTGCGAATCACGCGCTCATGTGCCGGCGCTTGTCGTGCTGTAATGAGTGCAGTATGTATGGGGCATGCTTCTTTATCGGGGAAATGTTGTTGTAATTTATGTAGTGCGCTCAAGAAGCCTTTAAATGGGCCTACGGGCAGCGGTTGTTTTGCTGATTGTTTTTCATTTTCAGTAAATGCATCTAAACCTTTTTCTTGAAAAATACGTTCGGATGCATCTGAAAATAGTACGGCATCTCCATCAAAAGCGATACGTAGTTGATCGTCTTCATTATTACCCGCGGATAAAATAGTTGCAGCAGGGCAGCCGGCGTGTAATGCATGTCTTACATCTTCTGGATTGGCAGAGAGAAATAAATTTGAGCCAAATGCCCGAACATATTGATAGGGGCTTTTTCCACTCGTGAATGCAGCGCGCGTAATGTCCAGTTGGTAATGTTCAATGCTATTAAATATGCGAAGACCTGTATCAGCACTGTTGCGTGACAGTAAGATAACTTCGACAAGATCGCCGTGTTGATTAAGGTTGAGGAATTTATTCACGAGTGAGAAGCCGTAGCCTGGCTTCAAGATGACATTTTCATGTTTCGTTTGGTATTGAGCGTACGCTTGTACACCTTCTTCTTCGTACACTTTATTGCTTTCATCAAGGTCGAATAAGGCGCGGGATGAAATGGCAACGACTAATTTATGTGAGATATCTTCAGGCAATGTAATGCTCCAATAATTGTGTGGAATCTTATATAACTGTCGGGGTAGATGCAAATAAGGGGTACGTGTAATTCAGTAAATTAGAAGACTGCATTGAATCAAAATCCCTGTACAAAAGGGCAGGGTATTTTTACCTGTAATATTTTGCTTAGACGGGGAAATCCCAACGCCTGTCGGTTTCCGCAGCAAGCCGCAGGGTATTTACTGTACTAAATTTAAATATTCTTTTCATCTTCCATAGCGAGGTGTTCAAGCCAGCTTTTAAAGTTTGGGTCATCAATGTAATATTCGCCTTGTTTGGGTAGGCTGCCAATAATGTTTTTTCGTTGTAGGGACCTGACTGCTGATTGCAGGGTTGAAACAGGTAGTTCATCAATGCCCATAAATTTAGCCATTTTTTTTCGTTTATCTGCGCTAAATAATTTGCCTTGCTCTGTCATAATAGTTTGAATAAGAAGGCGCTCTATGACAGAGCATTTTTCCCATATTTCTTTATATTCGCGATTTTCAATAATTTCTTCTAGTAATTGATTTTTCGCTTTTTCTGGAGTTAGGTCTGGGTGTAATATCAGCCTTTCGACAAGTGAACGCAGTAATTGTGGTACTTTATCTATATCTAGAAATAGATTCCATAACACGTTTTTATCAATTTTACGTTGGGTTGTCTTTTTATAGACTGCGGCCATGTGATCTGTAAAATCTTGCTCGAATTCAGGGAATGGTAAATTTTGGCCGAAATGAAAAAATGGTACATCAGATTTTGAAAACATTCGCCTTAAGCCCTCACGTGATGAGCCAGTGAAAATTACTTTTATTGCGCTTTTATGTACATCCAGCGTTGTTCTTAATGCTGCAATGAAATTTTTATTTTTTTTGTCACGGGATAGAACTTGTACTTCATCCATTAAAAGTAAAATTTTCCCCGGTTTTTTTGCTAGCTTCTCCATTATTTCTTTTAGCGTGATTTGTACATGTTCCAGATCACGAAATTCAAATCCTGCATGAATGCCGCTAATGCCACCTTCAATTTTTTTAATATGCTTCAATAATTTTTCTGATTTAATAGAACCTAGTGTGATTGCAAAATTTATTAAGGCACTGGTAAATGCTTCTTTTGCATTTTCACTAACATCAAGAAAACTGAAATAATGTACATGCCAACCGTGCTTTATAGAATAGGGCTCCATATCCTTAAGTAAGAATTCAGTTTTTCCCATGCGTCGTGGTGCGAAGAAAACAAGTGCATTCGATAGACCACTTTCAAACATGCCTAAAACTTGTTTGGCCAGTGCCTGCCTGGAGTAGTGCCATATATCCTTATTCATTGATTAAATCTCATGTTTTTAGTTATGATTAGATTACATAAGTCTAATTAGATATTCAAGAGCAAACTTTACCTAAGGTGCTATTCCATAGCTTCAGCAACCAGAGCCAGTATCACTTACATTACTCATGGCATGTTTGACACGGAATCCAAGTATAAAAAATGGATTCTATGGTCGGAGCAATTGTGTTGATCATTAATCGATATCTTTTGTGTGTTGCTTATGAGGGGAGATAGGATTGAGTTTCGCAGGCTCAAAAGTCTGTGTATGTTTTATGTTTATTTTTTGTATCATGACACCTTTTTCTTGGATAGGAAAAAAGCGGTTTGCACATACACGGCCAGTTGCCTTTCGCTGTAAGAAAGAGGTACTTTGTATATGCACAGGCGGTCCCCTCTCCCCTTGTGGGAGAGGGTGAGGGGAAATGAAATAATTAACAACCGCTATTAGCACCTGCACTACCTGCAGCCGCGCCGGCGGCACTGTAATCATCGTAGGCAGCACTTGCAGCGGCAGATGCCGCTGCTGCGTCTCCAGCAGCGCCAGCACCGCCTGAAAATACATCATATCGTCTGCTGGTGCTGTGGTCGTCTTCTCTAAATTGTGCTGCTAGTGCTGCAACATCTGCCGAATTAAGCGTAGCGATACTTCCTCTTTTATATTCGATAAAAGGGAGTTCGGGCAATTCAGCGAGTCTGCAAAATTGTAAAGCATAGAAGGCAGACGCAGGATTTTTCATTTTGATAACAAGTGCTGCGATATGTTCTTTGCGATATCGAAATAAACCTTCATTATAACGTGGGTTTGAAGGGCCGAATTTGCATAAATCATAAGTATCAAATCCTGGGAAATATCGCTTGATAGATTCTGTAGTGAGTTGTATTTCTCGGAGTCCAATTTCAGCTGTGGTGGCACTGATCAATTGATATTTATCTTCATATTTAAATTTTAAATTTTTGGCAGTAAAACTAATATCGGCACCACGGTCTGTAACTATTTCACCAGCATGTCCACTACACCACGCTGGTATTTTTCGCGGTGTTTGGATGACGAGCTCAAATTTTTCTGACCCGAATAAAGAGGCATTTAGGCCAGCTTTGACAAAAGTGGCTGGGCTAAATACGTAGTGAGGATGCTTTTTAATATTAACTGTAGGGTGGTGTGCATCCAAGTCCGCATCGGACATGGATTCTCGGCGTTTTAATATATCAACTTCACGTTTAACGGCTTCTGATTGATGACGTCCATAAGCGCCAATACGTCGGATCCAGAATCCTTGCTCATAGCTTAATTGAATAGGACTAATCCATGGTGGTATATCAATAGGTGCGGTTGTTTTATCGGCAGACATAAGTAGAGCTAATATAGCTGAGCCAGCCTGTATTTCTGGTCGCGTCAAAATTCTACCTAAGGCTGTTCGTCCTAGGCGATCGCGAGATGATGGTGATGCATTGTGTTCTAGTAACAGATTAACGAGAAGAGGGTTTTGTAATGCAACGACATAGTGTAGTGGATATTCGCCGGATTGATTGGGTTGGTTTGGGTCGACCTTGTTTTCTAATAACCATTTAATAATATTAGCTTGTGTTTTGGCAGATGGGTGGCATGCGAAATGTAATGCGGAATTTCCTTTATCATCACGTTGGTTAAAATCAATTTCGAGCTTCGACTCAGCCAGTATGTGCAGCACAAAATTTAAAAGAGAAATATCTCCCATCACACACAGTAAGTGTAGCGGCAATCTTCCTTCGCTATCGGGCACATTAAAATCGATTAACTGGTTGCTAATAAAGAATTGAATACGAGTTCGGTGTTGAAGCACTTCAGGGTTATCTTCTGTTTCTTCTTGATCAAATTCCGCTTCGTTTATCGCTTCTAAAAATAAGTCTTGTAGTTCATTGTTATTATTTTGAGAGATCTGTTTAGCAAGATTGACGTTCTCAGGCCAAACTTCAATACAGATTTTCAGTGCAGTTTTATAATATTCATGCTGCTTTGATGAATAATCAAGCTTCGTGGAGGTTAAGATCATATCTACGAGTGCCTGATCTTTTAATCGAATAGCACGGTGCAGGGCTGGCATTCTATTTTGGGAGTCCCATTCATTTGGGTTTGCGCCTAAATCTAATAACTGTTTTAGGTGTGCTCGTAGCCTTTCTTTTTCTGCTTCATCCTGGGAGGTGATATAAACATTGATGCAATGGTTTACTAAAGTATCACCGTGGTAATTTGTATCAAGTATCAATTGTAAATTCTCTCCCGATCTACGACTAGCCATTACTATTCGAAATATGTGTTCAAATTGCTTGCTGGTTGAAATTGCAGGTTCTATTCTCATGCTTTACTCCAGGCTATCCAAGCTTGACAGAGTGGAAAATAAAGACCAAGTTTGACTGGACGATTTTCCATTTGTTGCATCAAGGTGGCATAGCATTCTAGTTGTTCTTGGTAGTTGCTTTTCTCATTATCTAAAAAAAATTGAAGATCATTGTCATTGGGCGTTGATGTTTTATAGTCAATAATCCAGCGCGCATTGTCCTCGTCGACAAAGCAGCGGTCAATAATGACATTGTGAATTACATTATCAATGATGCCGGTGAGCGCATATTCATTATGTGCATCTGAATGTTTATCCGATATGATCCACTGGCCGCGTGGGTCGTTTTTCATTGAGACGCGAGCTGTATTCACTTTTTCAGTAGCGATATCTAGGTGATTATCAGTCAGGCCCAGTTGTTTTAATCGGGATGCAAAATAAGAAAGGGGTTTGTCATCATTAATATATTGCAAGGCTTCGTGTATGACTGTGCCGATTATGCGTGCTGTTTTATCTTCAGGGCGTATTTCTATTGGCTGTGATTTATGGATGGGATTGTTATCAATATCCCACGATAGGTAGGGTGAGCACTTGTTTTGTGTTTTTGGTAGTTTCCAATCTGCTTTTAATCGTCTGAAATCTTGTGAAAAACGATTATTGGATAACTCGTTTTCTGTGGCTTGTCCCTGCCATATTTTATCGGGAATCTCAGGTGCGTTTGCAGAAAGTAAATCGAGAAAGCTGCCTTTTTTAGGTGGGATAAGCTGCGAAGGATCTTCATCATCCGTATTTTGAGAAGCAATAAAATGTAAAGATTTTTTAGCACGCGTTGTTGCGACATAGAGTAAACGTGCGGTTTCGTTTTCTCCTTTGATTTTCTCGACGCGGCGTAAATATTGATATATGCCATCATTATCTTCTGCAGCGGATTTCATCGGCGCAAGGATTAAATCAGTATTACCTTGCAAAGTTGGTCGCTCTAACCACATGAGTAATTCTAGACTATCGTGTGGTGTTTTTCGGTTAAGTCCAGGTAGAATGACATGATCGAACTCTAAGCCTTTTGCTTTATGAATGGTCATAATTTGTAGCTGATCATTCGCATTAGCATCTGGCTCTGCATACAGTCGATAGAGCTTTTCATTAATTCTCGATAGTGTTAAAGCGGTATCATCTTGTTCTAATTGTTCTATGAGTTTGAAATACGCCGCAACGTTTGTTTTCTCTGATTTGTCGTTAAGTGTCGCTGGGCCGCCTAGCGCAAGCCACAATCCTTTGAGTGATTGACTCAAAGCTTGCCGACCTTGATTTTCAATTGCGTAATATAGCGGTGGAAAGATTCGATCGAGTCGAGTGACGGCATCTTTTGAGAGTATATTTAGTGTCTTGAAGTGGCAGAGGGTCTGCCATAAAGTGTGCTCTTTTGCATTTTGTGCCAGCGAAAGCAGATCTTCTAATTGCAGGCCACAGTAAGGTGCGCGCAGCAAGGCAAGCCAGGCGATTCGATCAGAACGGTGCAGCAGCGCGCGTGTCAAGGTGTGTAGGTCTTGAATTTCCATACGCTCATAGAGTGGATCAATCTCGATCGCTTTAAATGTAATCTGATTTTCATGGAGTGCAGCAACTATCTCAGCGAGTTGATTGCGAGAACGTACGAGTATAGCCATGCTGTCTTCGGGTTTATCTTTATTTATCTTGTGAAGTATTTTGATGATGGTATTAGCTTCTTCACAACCATCATCATCTAGGAACTGGTACCAAGCAATATTACTGTCCGTATTAGTTTTTGCTGCAATGGCGGGTGAATGTGTAATCGCGCCGGAAGTGATATCGGCATGTTGTGGGAATATTTGATGGAAGTTATGATTCGTCCAGTTGACGATGGCGGGATTAGATCGAAAATTCTTTTCCAAACGCAGAACATGGAGTGGTAATTGTGAAATGCCGTGCTGTTGGGTTCGTAAAAATAATCCTACTTCAGCATTTCTAAAACGATAAATCGATTGCATGGGGTCGCCTACCAAGAAAAGTGTGCGGCCATCGCTAGGTTCCCATCCCGTGACTAATTTTTCGATGAGTTCATACTGCATAACAGACGTATCTTGAAATTCATCGACAAGCAAATGTGTGATTTGATGATCCAAATATAGCGCTAGATCGGTAGGATTATCAGCATCACCTAATGCACGTAGCGCAGCGAGGTTTAATTCGACAAAGTCGCTTTTACCATTTTCTTGGAAAATAATATTGAGTTGTGCTGCTAAAATTGGGAGTATTTCAATGAGCGATTCAACAATTTCCCATTGTTTTTCGGTGTATGTCAGTGGTGGACATTGCATGATTTCATGGAATGCATTTTGTAATGCATCATTTTCTTGGAGCGTCAGTAATAGTGCCTTTAGCTGTTGCTTAACGATTTTATATTCTGCTGCGGTATATTGATCATCAGCCGTGGCTGGGAAGCCCTGACGTTTGTTGATGTTATTTCTCCATTCGCCTTTTTTCGTGAGAAAAATAGTGACTATTGCTTGCCAAATCGGTAAATCTTCAGGCTTAGTACCTGGTAATTGCAATAGGTTGTGACAGAGCGCGATGGGGTTTTCAGAAGCATGTCGTTGGCAGTAAGCGCCAGCAAAAAGCATGAGAGCTAGTAATTCACTGAGGATGTCGTCATCCATGAGTTCATGTGCTGTTTGCATAACTTCAACGGCGATTTGTTGTAAACCTTGTTCGATGCTTTTTCTTAATGCCATCGTGTTATTTTGTTGTCCACTGATGTGTGGTAGCCATTGTTCACGTTTGGATAATATGCGAATAAGTAAGGATTCAAGTTGGTAGGCTTGGTTATCGAGATGCGTCAGTAAGGTTTTAAGTGCCTTTGACCAAGGTGCATTATCGGCAATGCTAAGGATAAGTTGTTGAACGGCCTGTTGGTAATAGGGTGTTGCATTTTCGGCTAAATTAAGTTGTGGGCTTAGTTTAGCTGTTAATGGAATTTGTTTGGCAATATGACCGGCGAGCGCATCGATGGTTAATACTCGAAGACGATTGGGATTATTTTGTATCTCCCAACCTAGAAATTTATCGCGTTTTAACGCTTTTTTTGCAAGTGACCATGTGACTTTTTGATGGGGCTTTTCTGGTGGTTCATTGTTTTTATCTGCTAGATTAAGTGCTGATAAAATACGCTCACGCATTTCGCCAGCAGCTTTGCGAGTAAATGTAATAGCGATTACTTCTTCAGGTGATTTGTGTGTGTGACAAAGTAGTTGTAAGAAACGCTGCGTTAATAGCTCGGTTTTTCCAGAGCCGGCAGGTGCTTGCACGATAAAAGATCGGGTGGGATCTAGAGCTGTTTCTCGTGTGATTTGATCAGTATCTTGCGTCATTTTTCTTGTACTCGACAAAGTGGTTGTAATTCACAGAAATTACAAGCTGTTTCTAGGGGATCAATGCTTGCGTCTCCATTGCAAAAGTCTTGGCTGAGTTGATCGAGGTTTATCTTCCAATGGCTTAGCATATTTTCCCATGTGTGAATGCCATCGAGATTTTTATATTGATTAATGGGTTTAATGCCATCCGCTGGGGATTCTGTATCACTTTCTTCAGTGATGCCTTTAAATGTCATCTTGCCAGCACGTACTTGTGCATAAGCGATGCCAGAATATTGCGTAACATCAGTGTTGCCGTAGGTGCAATACAGTGGGAGTTGCGGATCAGGCGGTCGATCGCTAAACCAGTGCATGGGTGTCGTTAAGCCAGTTTTGTAGTCAATAATAATTTGTCGTCCATCACCCAGTTTATCAATGCGATCAATAGTGAGATTTAAAGATAATCCGCCTATGGTGACCTGTCGTTTTGATTCGTGTTCTTGCACAGAAAATGAAGGCCGCATTTTTTCAATGGATAGCCATTCTTCTACAATCTCAAAGAGTCGTTGTTGTTCTAATTCTAAAAATTGTTGGTAGGCTGGAGATTGTTCGCTTTTTTTAGTTTCAGTGATGGCTTTGTTAATTGCTATTTCAATATGCGTATGCAATTCTTCACTTGATAACTTTAATAAATTTACTTGGTTTTTTAAGCTAATCCAGACGAGTTCAAGTACACGATGTAGTAATTTTCCTTTATCCAGCGCCGAGATACCAATGCTTGTTTTTTGTGGTGATTGTGCATTGAGTCGAATACGGGCAAATGCACTAAAAGGGCAGATAGCTTGGTTTTTTAAAATCTGTGTTCCACCTCGTATGAGTTCTTGCTCACTGAGTTTGGGGGCAGTATCATCCAATATAATTTCTAAGTCTGCTGAATTTTTGATAATTTCAACGTAGTCTGATTGATTATTTAAAGATAAATGAATTTCAGGATATTTATTGATAAATCGACTTGATTTAAGTTTTTTGTCATCTTCTTCTGAAGGTGTGCTGAATATGATATTTTTAGCGCTCCTCAGTAAGCGGTTCATTTCTTTTTTTGCAAATGCTAGCTCTCTCGCAGCTGATGCATGTGGCATATTGTTTTCAACCTGTAATTGATGAGGTATAAAAGGATTGGGCACTGCAGGTGCCGGCCAAACTCCATCGTGTAACCCCATCACCCAGAGCTGATCGAAATGAATATCAGCCGCTTCGAGTATCCCTAAGATTTGAATCGGTGTATTACTACCTTCTGGTTGAAATTGCGTATTGTTAAGTTGATGTATGAAAGTATTGAGCGCTTTTGTGAGAGGTAAGGTGTCTGTGCTTAAATCACACTGTGAAAATTCTTCTAAGGATTTTTTGAAACGTGAAATAATTTGATGTTCGGTGCTATTGTTTGTTCTGTAGCCAGGCCATCCCAAGGTCTTTAATAGATCTATAAAAATATTACTCCATTCCTGCAGAGTCTGTCTTTTTGTGCTTATTTTTAGGAAATTAATGAGTTGGCGCCAGCGTTTCAACCAGGTAGAGTCTGGAAATTTTCCGTGTAATTGCGTGAAAATAGGAAGTAGTGATACGAAAGAAAAATCGATTTCTAATTTGACACGACGTTTTTCATCAGCAAGTGCGCCGGCATCGATATCTGTATCATTGAGTGCAAGATAAGGTGATTGTAAAAACTGCTCCCAAGGGATTATTTTGCTATCTTGATGAGCGAGTTGAAGTACTGTTATGGCCATTTGAATGATTGGAAATTCTGATAATGGACCGGTTGCTGAGATATTAAAGTGTGTTTGTTTTTGCTGCATTCCGGGCAATATATTTTCAATTGAAAAGACTTCGGTAAAAATACGTTGGACGGGTCTGCGTACTTGGCTGAGGTTTGGGATAATACAGCCTATGCTTTGTTTCGGGTTTTGGGTGATTTGTTCTTGTGCCCAACATGCCATGGTGTGGATTTCTGTTTCTGTATTTTCAAGTGTGAGGCGATGGATAGTATTGGCTATATTGTTCGATGTGATTTTCTTTATTTGGCAGTAATTATGAATGCGATTAAAGAAGTTTGTAATAGCGGGTGGCAGATCGTCGAAACCCAAAAGTAAGCATGCTTTAGGTAAGTTTTTAGTTTTATTTAAAAGAGCAGGAATTTCTGCATTTGTTACCCAATGCTTTTCTTTGCAAGTGTTTTTAACTGCGGTTGCCCACTTTAAAAATGCATCAATGTTATCGTTGTGTTGATTTTCTAATGCACTAAGCGATAAGTCCCATAATTGTAAATTATCCCATGCTTGTTGGATCAGCGGGATGCTTGACCACGCTTGCTTACTTATTTTTTTCCATAGATAGCGTTCTTGATGTTCGTTTAATAGATATTGTTCTTTTTCTTCGTATTCCCAGCGTTGCAATAACCAGGTAGTGAGTGGCAGTATCTTCGGTGTTTGCCATGTGCTGTCACCTAGAGATTGCCGGTAATGTACATATTGCCTATGTAGGTGGCTGGCGAGACGGCGATTGGCTGTTAGTATGTAGGTTGAATTATCGAGGAGGCTAAGGAAGTGATCGTGCATGACTGAATGTTAATCCTGTTCAATATTTTAACAAAATTAAATTTTTTATCTATTTAGTTGGTTTGTCTATCCCTGTATTATACTGCACCAAGGTTAATTATGTCATGAATTATTAAGGACGGTTTTATGAGAGCTTTGCCAAACTCTGATTACTTCGCAGATGGATATGGACGTTACTGGGTAATTACATTCTTAGGGTGTCCGGACACATTGGCCCTAATCATCTCAGAGTTGACGGGCGAAGATTTAGATGTAGCAAAAGACTATGTTTCTGGGGATGGTATTGGTGGTTTAGGAAACGCAGATAGATATGGTATCTTTTACGTTCGCCTAGATGCACATTGGAAGGCTATTGCAACGAATGGTACTACCTATGACTCAATGGATGAGGGTAATAAGCTCCAGGCACATTCACACCTTTGCCAATCTTTCGCAACTTACAATTTCATCTATCACTCACAAGCAAATCAACTTTCTGGACCTTTGGTCGTAGGAGCATATAGAGAGAACAGTAAAAAAATTGCTTCAATGCTTCTTG
>Ga0316204_10005295_pt1 | contig 21567 bp, 19 predicted proteins | sample 6monrhotite_MG_2_FD_205661 | JGI IMG/M metagenome (GOLD analysis project Ga0316204, IMG submission 205661) | Microbial mat bacterial communities from mineral coupon in-situ incubated in ocean water Damariscotta River, Maine, United States -... | ecosystem: Environmental > Aquatic > Marine >... | reverse complement strand
GATGACGGTGTATTAATGAACCGCTCAGCGATGAAAAAGTTTGGTTTCACCGTGGGTGAGGTCACACTCTTTTTCCGGAAAAAGTCATGATCGCCCTATTCCCCCCGCTCAATCCACGCTATCGCCAATGGAAGGAGGTCAGGGTGTGGGTTATTGGTGCAGGAAGCGGCATTGGGGCGGCACTCTGCCGACAGCTGCATATGGCGGGGGCCAAGCTAGCACTCAGCGGCCGTCGTCTTGATGCATTACAGAGTGTGGCACAATCAAAGGATATGCTGTTACCGCTGGATGCCACCGATAGCGAGGCGCTATCGAGCGCCCATCAGCAACTGCTCGAGCAATGGGGCGGTATTGATCTCATTATCTACTGTGCGGGCATTTATTCCCCAATGCGCGCCTGGCAGATTGACTTGAAGGTAGTGCAACAAACCTATGACATCAACCTAACAGGGGCCTACAACCTACTCCATGCGGCGGTGCCCAATTTGGTTGAGCAAGGACACGGCGGCATCTGCCTGGTAGCTAGCGTTGCAGGCTATACCGGGCTGCCCAAGGCATTGGCCTATGGCCCCAGTAAGGCAGCGATGATCAATATGGCAGAAGTGCTCTATAGCGACCTGCAACCCAAAGGGGTGGGGGTTTACTTGGTAAACCCCGGCTTTGTCGATACCCGCTTAACCATGCAGAATGACTTTGAAATGCCCGCGCTGATCACGCCGCAAATTGCCGCCAGTGAGATCATCCACGGGCTACAACAGGGGCAATTTGAAATTCACTTTCCTCGCCGTTTTACCCGCTGGGTGAAGCTACTCTCCACCCTGCCTAGCCGCTGGCGCTTTGCACTGTTAAAGAGGACTGCAGAATGACCCTAGAAAAGATTCTTGATTGGTACCAAAACCTCTCACCACAAAGCGTGGCGGATGTTGCTCAGTTCTATGATGAGCAAGCACGCTTTATTGACCCCTTCAACGATGTGGTCGGTCATGATGGAATCACAGCGATATTCCATCATATGTTTGAGAAAACCGAGCAGCCCCACTTTCACATTGAACAGAGCCAGCAGCTAGCTGACAGCGCCTGGGTACGCTGGCGTTTTAGCGTTACACTGTTGCGCAGAAACATTGAAATAGAAGGTGTCAGCCAACTCATCTTCGCCGATGATGGACGCATCAAACACCACCGTGACTACTGGGATGCCAGCGAGCTCTTCGCGCAACTGCCGGTAATCGGTACAATGGTGCGTAAATTAAAACAACAGATGCAGGCAGTTCGCCCATTGCACGTCAGAAGTTAGGCCAGCCTATGAGCAGTCAATACAATATCAGTGAAGTCTCAACCCTTACCGGGATACCGAAAGATCTACTACGGATGTGGGAGCGCCGCTACGGCTATCCTGACCCACAACGTGATAGCAATGGTGATCGCAGCTATAGCCAGCGACAGATGGAGAAGCTACTGCTGATCCGTCAACTCATCGATCAGGGCAAACGACCCGGCAAGTTGGTAGCGATGGATAGCGAAGCGCTGGCACAGCTACTCGCCCTGCCCAAGGAGGCGTTAGATTCTAAGGCCTTTATTAGTCTATTGGCAGATGGTGACCTGCAAAGTCTCACGGCTTGGCTGCAACAGCAGTTAACCCGCTACGGCCTACGCGATTACATTCATCAGATTCTCGCCACGGCCACCAAAGCCGTTGGCAATGCCTGGGCCAATGGCGAGATCCCCATCCACAAAGAGCACCTTTACACCGAAGCCGTTAAGACACAGCTAAGAAAAGCCTTAGGTGAACAGGAGATGGTAGGTAAAAGCCCTCGCATCATGCTCACCACGGTACCAGGTGAGCAACATAGCCTGGGCCTGATGATGGTGGAAGGCTTGTTAAAACTGGGCGGGGCAGAGGTGATCCCGTTTGGAACCGAGATGCCATTTCAAGAAATCAAAGAGGCCGCAGGCTATCATCAAGTTGATGTTATCGCCCTCTCCTTTAGCGCCAGCTTTAAAACCGACGATGCCATCGTCATGTTAAGCGGACTGCGACAGCTAATCGATGCGAATATCGCAATCTGGGCCGGTGGTGGTGCATTTGAACAACCACACACCATGCCAAATGGCATACAGCTTCTGGCAAGCCTAGAGGCAGTGGAACAGCAGTTGATTGAGTGGCAGGATAAACTAAAAAATAAGGGTTAAATCACCCGTGCTCATCCCTTCAAAATCCTTCCAACACAATCTTGCCAGTTGAGTGACGAGATTCCAGCACCCAGGATGTAGATATAAGGGTATACATGCCGCTACCTCCAAGGTTGCCAATTCTCGAGAGGTTATTCAGAGCATACGATGCGACAGTGATACGTTTACGGTAGTGGAAAACGCGTTTCACATAAACACCATGCATATCCTATTTATCAGGATAGCGGGACTTCTTTTTTCCAGATAGACAGCGCCCACTCAGCACGCTATCTGCTACATCTAGAAGAGGTAATCAAAGGGGCGGAGTTAATTGATCCCAACGTTTGATGTGGATACCCCACGGCAATCAAATATTTTTTTGGTGTCCAATTATTTTGAGCTTTATGGGTAGTCAAGTAATGATAAAACGAACCTGGATGGTATGGATATCAATCGTAACGAGGGAGCCTACTGGCTTAGGTACCGCTTACAGATTTGCAGGAGGGGGTTGATCTCCCCCTGATCATCTAGGGGAAGATCTAACTAGCTGAGTTTAAAACTTCTTACACACCGTGTAGACCGAGCCATCTTCCAGATAGGCTGTGGCAGGTGTGTTGCCCGCTGGTTCAAAATTAGAAGGGTCAGCCGCCGTGTTCAAAATAGCCCTCAGTTGACCTGTATCAGCGTCACCATCATCAAGAGAGGCGTCGATAGCCGCACCCGCCTTACCGGGCACATTACTGGCACACAGAACATTGCCACTCAAGCCAAGCCCCCATGCTGAAGTAGTATTGGTAAAACCAAGTCGCCCGCCAAAGGCGTTGGGCGGATTCGCTCTCCCACCCGCGTTATTGGTTGTGCCGGCTGGCGCACCGGTGATCAGACCTGCATAGCGCAGATGTTGCCAAATATACTGGCTTTCGTTGCCTCCAGCAGAAAAAGCATTATTGAAATTCAATACACCATTGCCAGTACCAGCCACCGCATCGGTCCAGCCACGGCCGGCGTTATTCGCCTTGACATCATCACCGGGAAGTGCGCGGTAACGATCCTGGTAAGCGTAAATAGCCGCGCTTACACCCTCGAAATCATTACGCAAGTTAGATATCTTGGCATTCTCAATCATCTCCTGACCTTTCAGTACGCCGCCCAGCAACAGACCGATGACCACCAGTACAATTGAAATTTCAATTAATGTAAAACCCGCTTGTTTATTATTCATCACATTCACCTTTTTTCTGGCATAACACCGTAAACATCAATTGCGCTTACAGCAGCTCACTCAATGAGGTTTATTTGATTAAAACAGCCAAACAATCTCATTTGCTTGTGCCCAAGGTAATCGGCGCTTTTTATTTTAACTTTAGAAAACAGCTCCCATACAAACACCCATATGGATCCAAAACTAACTCGCTGAGAAATAGAAAAACAACCGTATAATAGCCTATGATTAAGGCCATTTTCCTGCCGAGACCATCCTGTTTAACAAGGTGTTTTTTGACAGCCAAATCAAGACATCATCAAAACTATTTGCAGGATCATCATTCGGCACATCCTGAATATAAAGGGTATTCCAGGCACCGGCATTACTACAGTTTGCTACGTTGGCTCCCGTCGCATCATTTGCATCATTGGCCAAGCCATCTTTACCGCATGAAAAAATGATCGCCACCGGCGCATCCGGGTTTAAGGCGGTTAATACCGTGCCATCCTGTTCAGTAACCACCAGGCCACTAGTAGTATCAGCTGGGTCAGGAATGCTCAAAACAAAACCGGCATCTACGCGATAGCGCAGGGGCCGCTGCCAAGCATCGAAACGCCCCACACCTAGGGTCACCCAGGGCACGGCACCCTCTACACTAGTAGTACAAGGACTATCTTCTAAGCCATCACCTGTCGTGTCGGGACATGGCAGGCGCTGTTGAGTCAAAGCAAAGCCCATCACCGCTTCGCGCACCTCCTTCAATGTCCGCTCTGTTTCACCGTAACGCTCGTGATTCACTTGTTCGGATAAAGGCATCAAAAGACCGCCCAACAACAGGCCGATAATTAGCATAACGATGGCCATTTCCACCAGCGTAAAACCCTGCTGCATTTTTATGCGCTGATTTCGTATCAATTTATTCATCATCATTTACACAACACACTCCCATCGATACAAATCACCCGATCATTAAACGCCGCTGTAGCCGATTGGTTTTCATAATCAATATCAATATCGGCATTATCCGCTTCCAGATAGTTTGTAACCGTACCTTTATCCGCGTTGTTGGCGCGAGACTGCCCCGCCAATGCTGAGCGGCCCATAACTACCATGGCGCGATAACTGCCACCGCTATTTAATGTTAGACACGTCGGACAGGATGACCCACTACCCGGCGCGTACCCTGGTGCGACGTGATAAAAAATAGACGCCTGCCATGACGCCCAATAACCGGGAACAGAAAAGCAGCTGGATGGCCAGCTCGTTGACATCACCAAGTCGTTAATCCCAGGACTGGATTCAGTACTTAACGTCGTTGGAATACGGCCAAAGTGCGCATTATAAACACCCGTATAACTGGGCGATGCAGAACCCTCTAACGGTGCTGCCCACGGGTATTTCCCTCCAGAAGCCAGGGCATAGGCATCAAGACAGCGCCTCACCGTATTACCCACCTTACGTTCAACCTGAGCAATGAGTTCGTCGATGGTGATATAGGTCAAACGATCATTAAAGCTATCGCTTTCGTTTCCTGCGATAAAATCGAGATCCGAATCAAAATTACGGTAGCTCGTCGTCCCGATCGTCAAACTGTCAAGATAGTTAGCCGCAGTCGGTGCCGCAGCACTGCGATTTTGCCCCGCCAACAATTTTCCTGGTGCAAGCAGCACTGCCGCCACCCGGTTAGAAAGAATATTGCCCTGAGTATCACGCACAGTAATCCAGCCAGCAGCTAGATTTGCAGTATCCGAATTGATTGTGGGATAGCCAGAACTGTACAAAAGATTAGCACTCACCGCGTACCACAGCCGCTCACCATCGGCATCTTTTAGCTGTGCACCCAGCCCGCCTCTACTGCTCGAACAAGAGGCTGTGCTGAGATAAGCCTTCCACGGTAGTTGTCCAAGTAGGTGACTGGTATTGATGGCACCGTTGGGGCAATCACTTTCGCCATCGTAAAGATTATCGTTACGCCGATCAGGCACGGGTAGCAATCCGGGGCGCTGCGAATAACTCAAGGCCCAACCGATCAATGCCTCCTTGGCTGTCAACAAGGATTGATCACTTTCGTGATAATGTTCAAATTGGAAATTTAGCTTATTTAGTTTGCCAAGCAGCAAGCTTGCAGCACCTAATATTAAGATGGTCAACATAATTAGCAAAGCAGCGCCGTTTTGCTTTTTTATACAACTGCGTCTCATTACAAAATGATTACGGCGAAGTCGCATGGTGATCACTAGTGGATTGCTCTAAATAGCTTTCCGTCACTTTACCTGTGTCTGGGTTCAAGCGCTGACCCGGTTTCAAACTCACCGCGGGTTTATCCGCCACTCCAACGAGCACCCTATTATGACGGTCTGGCCCGCGGTACACCCGAATACCTTCAGGGCTTTTTTTGTCCTCAACCATTTTACCGTTAATCCATACGAACCTATCGCCATTGCTATGTTTCACTACGCCGTTCATTAATACATCCGGCACACTTTTTGGCGGCGACTGTTTACCCTCAGCTAGACGAACCAATCCATTCTGGAGTAGGTCCTGATTACGCAGTTTATCTAATACCAGTCGTTCGGAAGATGACGTAAACAGACGCCCCATTTCAGGGTCCGCGGCAATGCTCACGCCGCTGGCAAGCACAGCAACAACAACCAACAGAACCATGACAGGCTTATTAACCTGCATCAGCAACCTCCTCGACGTCACTAAGTGGAGAAACGACATACCAATTCAGTTCACACAACACCGTTAAATTGGCGCGATCGCCGTAGTAGTCAAACACCTTTTCCATCTGTTTCATTTCACAATGGGAAACATGTAGCTGACCTGGCGCATAAAGATCCATCCACTTAAATAAATCATCCAAGTCACCCTCGTGCAATAAACCTGCTTCAAGTTTAACCTGGCTTGCATTAACAGTGACGTACTCACTCCCCATCAGGTACTCGGCACTGAATGAAACTTGGGGAGAAATTTGATAACGTACCAACGGCAACTTCATTTTTGAACGTGCACTATTTACCGCATCCACCCAGTCAACCCGTTGCTTTTTATCAAAAACGCCCTTTTCCTCCAAAGCATTAAACTCAGCCAGATACAGTGCGGTAAGACGCTCGTCTTCTCTTAACTTCTCAAACGCCATCTCCACATCACCAAGCTCAGATTGCTTTAAATAATAGAGCTGAGCCATCTTCTTACGGAAGTCCGTCCCCAAAAACATCAGCGCACCCGAAAGACAAACAGCCAGAGCCATCACTACCAGTGCCGGGCGCAGATATCTCCAATCGATCTTAGACATCATGCTTGTCATTTTTCAGCCACACTTTTATTTCGAGTTTTGCTTCCGGCATATCACCAAACCGTTGCGACTCGCCTACCAGCGAGCTATTTGGATTAATTTCTAACGGCAAGGCCACTGCTAGTACATCCTGAACCCGGCTATCATTTTTCAAGCCAAACATGAATGCTTCAACCTGTTTAAAGGCTGTTTGATAGTTTGCTGGAAACTGTATTAGATGTGCTTTAATGACAGCCACCTCCTGAATACTGTTACTTTCAGCAAACTCTTCAGCCATCATCTCATTACCGGCGCCCTGTTCAGTCCCCCACTGAATTTCATCCAAGCGAATATTACTATGCTTAGCCAAAACGAGACTTACCGCCAGCAAAGCATCAAGCGCTTTCGGTTTGTTAAGCGTAAGTTGTCGAACGGAATCAACCGTCGCTTGCATTACGAGGGGTTGGTAGGGCAATGAAGGGAGTTTTTCAACTGCCCGATCGAACTCACCACTCACACGTTGAGTATCAGTATCGACCTGAGCTGCACGCAATTTATATTGTTGACCATCAAAAATATTATTAATGCTCCAAGCTGTGGCCGTCATCGCAAGCACCACACTTGCCGCCACCATCATTTTTCGTGCCTTAAATAGAGAATAATAAAGCCGCTCATTATTGGGGACGTAGTTACTGGAAGGTAAACTACGGCTCAGAAGATAAGCAAAACATCGTTCACTTTGATCCGCCGTTAACGACTGCTTCACACCGACCTTTTCAGCCGCATCATTAATATCGATAAACTTAAAATGAAACTGCTGGCTATCAACACAGCCTTGCCGAAGTTTCTCCAACTGTTCGCCTTCACTGATAAGCACCACTTCAGTCGGCATGTTGAAGGTCAGTAATTGCAGGCGACCAAGATAGCGTTGGTTTCGATCAACCTCATGCAGCACCATTGCCAGGCAACTATCGATATCAGTCTCTTGCATAGGTGATAACCGACTGATTTTTAGCTCACCGTCATTTATAAAACTTTGGCGTAACAAATCTCCTTGCTGGATACTCAACACCAAGGTATTGGGGTGTTTAATATTTAGCCGCTTCATCAAACTTTGGGTCAAGATCGGCAGTGAATAGATCCCTACTAACGGCACCTTTTGGATGCGCGTCTCGTTCAACCAGAGTTCAATCCCTTCCGGCTTGGTTAAGCCAGAAAAAAGCACCTTATCACGGCGTTCACCGGAGCGTTCGCGACCGGACACGGTTGCCGTACGAAACGGTGTTGAACGAAACAAGGCTGCCATTTTCCGAGCGAGTAATTTACTGCGATCCGAACCTATGACATGGGGCAATGTCTCTGTGCGGAACTCTTCCTCCACTACATCCATAAGCACTGCACTGGGCAAGTCTGGCTGCTGCTTCACATGAAGGCTAAATGCTTCAACACCCTCTGGCGTAGCATCGAATTGCCCCAACTCATCAACCCGCCCTTTATCGCAGTAAAGAACCGTTAGCCCAGAGGCAGTAATGTAAAAAATTCGTTTCGTAGCCATCTCACATCTTTATTTTGCTTACGATATCGTAGATCGGGCCCAGCACTGAAAGCATAACCCAGCCCAAGATCAAGCCAAGCACCACCGTGATCATGGGCTCGAGCATGCTCTGCAATTTTTCAATGGCGTCTTTCACATCGCGATTATAAAAATAACTCACGTTGATCAACGCGCTATCTAGGCCGCCAGTGCTTTCGCCTATCTTGATCATTCTTAACACCAGCGGTGGAAACATTCCCACGCTACGGAAGCTCTCGCTCATATTTTGGCCATCTTCAATCTGCCGGCGTACATTACTTAAGGCTTTGGCAATCACCAAGTTACCCACGATATCCTCACTGATCTGAAGGCTCTGTAAGACGGTTACTCCCGATGAATAGAGCAGCGCAAAATAGTTGGCAAAACGACTAAGAATTATTTTTCGCAAAATTGGCCCTATCAGCCAGAAACGCAAGATCTGTGCATCGACCTGATAAGCGACTTCCGGCCGCAGCTTGATCAGTAGTTTGAGTAGGAAAAACAGTGCCAATGGCACGGTCAGGATTAGATACCAATAGTGCTCAAAAAAATTCGATACCAGAATAAGAAACTTGGTATGCGCGGGAATTTCGTGTCCCATATTTTCAATAAAGCCGATCATCTGCGGCACCAGATAAAGCATGAGGAAAAATATAACCCCCATTACTACCGCAGCCATAAAGGCCGGATACATCAGCACCTTCTTGGTTTGAGCGGCCAATTCATCCTGCCATTTAAGTGTTTCGGTGATATTTAACAACACCTTGTTCAGTTCACCAGTGTGCTCACCAACACGCACCAAATTGACAAACACCTCATCAAACACTTGTGGAAATTCGCCCAACGCTTCGGAGAGTGTTTTGCCACCTTCTATGGATGCGACCATAGCCGAGATAATCTCACGGAAGCGGGGGTTATCCACACTATCACGCAGGTCCTCCAAGGACTCAATTATCGGTACACCCACCCGCGTCATTTGCTCCATATGAAAACAGAAGTTAATCAAATCCTGGCGGGTTATTTTCTTACCTCGAATCGAGGCTCCAGCACTGGTAATCTCTTTGCAGGTGATCAGCTCCAGGCCCATTGCCGCCAGACGCTGTTCCAGATCCGCTTCATTAACGGCGTCAATACGACCATGAGCCGTTTTGCCAAGCGTATCAATGCCCTTATATTTGAAGATAGCCATTAAAGCACTCGATCCGTCAAATCAATCACGCGAGTCACTTCATCCAGACTGGTAACACCCTTCAAGATGTATCGGACACCATCTTCTGCCAGTGGCTGAAAACCTTTGTCGACGGCTGCCTCGTAGAGTTCACGATTGGATGCCCGACAAGAGATCATGTCATCCAGCACCTTATCCATCTTCAATACTTCCATCAGTGATAACCGCCCCTTATAGCCACGGTAATGACATTGCGGACAGCCTTTCGGCTGAAAGATTATCGCTGGCTCGCCATCATTTACCCCCAGTAGCAGGCGTTCCAATTCGTCCGCCTCTTTGGCTTTCTTGCAGTGTGGGCACAAACGGCGCACCAAACGCTGCGCCACGATACCAATAATGTTGCCCGACATAATGTCAGGCTTGACGCCGATATCCAGCAAACGTGGAATCGCACCGAGCGCTGAGTTTGTATGTAGCGTGGTAAATACTTGGTGGCCGGTCATCGCGGCACGGAAGGCCATGGTTGCAGTATCTTCATCACGCACCTCACCAATCAGGATGATATCGGGGTCCTGGCGCATCATAGAACGAATACCATTGGCAAAATCAAGCTTCACCGCCTCATTGACCGAGGTTTGGCGAATCATGGTCATGGGGTACTCAACCGGATCTTCGAGGGTCATGATATTGACCGACTCGTTGTTCATATGGCTGAGCATGGAATAAAGTGTGGTGGTTTTACCGCTGCCGGTGGGGCCGGTCACCATAATGATTCCCTCGGGACGCGCCATCATCAGGTTAAGCACGGTCATGGTCTCATCAGTCAAGCCCAGTTTTTCCAGCGCAACGATCCCCTTCTCCCTATCCAGCACACGCAGCACGATATTTTCGCCATGGGTGGTCGGCTGGGAGGCAACACGAAAGTCCACCGCCTTACCTGCCAGAGACAAAGAGATGCGACCATCCTGCGGTGCCCGTGTTTCAGCAATGTCCATGTCAGACATAACTTTGAGCCGTACCGCGATACCTGACCAGTAGTTTTTGTGTAGGGTCTGGGCCTGAATCAATACGCCATCGACACGATAACGAATCCGTAAAAAGCCGTCTTCCGGCTCAAAGTGGATATCCGAAGCGCTTTGTTTAACCGCATCCATCAACAAGGCATCGACCAAGCGTACCAGTGGCTGGCTATATTCATCGCTGCCCGTGCGTAAGCTGGTGTAATCAATTTCGCCAGTATCGAGTTCATGGAGTATGCCCCCCACCGAAAGTTCGTGGCCGTAAAAAAGATCAATCGCCGACTCAATCTCACCCTCGGCCGCAAGCATGGGTTTAAGTTCTATACCTTGGCCAATCAGGGCCGCGGTCTGATCCAAAGCGACAACATTAAAGGTGTCGACCATGGCTACCGTCAGGACATTTTTTTCTGGGTCAAAGGTAATCGGCAGCAAATGGTAGCGACGGGCATGATCTTTCGGCACCAGCTTGATTGCTGCACTATCGGGCACCACTTTGGTCAGATCAACACTTTCCTGGCCAAGCTGATCGCCAAGCACATCGCGCATCACCCCTTCACTGATAAAACCAATCTGAACCAGAATTTTTCCCAGCGGCTGGTTCTGTTTTTTCTGCTCTATAAGCGCAATGCGCAATTGATCCTGACTGATCAAACCTTTGTCGATCAGCAAATCACCCAGACGCACGGGACTTTTCTCTTCGGCCACTTATCTGTCCCCCGCCTGGTTGATTATATCGATGCGCTGCATGACAGTTACGGGATCAAAGCCCTCAGCGCTGCCCGAAGCCAACTCCAAGGCCCGGCGATAATAATCCAGCGCCGCTTTTGGCTGGCCAATGCGTTCCAGACTCACCGCTAGATTGTAGGCGTAATCACCATTGTTAGGGGAAAAGCGGTAAGCCTCAAAGTATGCCTGCTGCGCCTCGGACCAGTGTGAATGGCTTGCATATTCATTACCCAGGGCAAAGTGTAAATGGGCTGCAGAAGGTTCCTCATTCAACATCAACTTGAGTTGCGTAGCATTGCCTGTGGACAAGCCCTGTCCCGACAAAGCCATCAACCCTGCAGCAGCCATGCTGTCTTTGGGGTTAAGGGTTAGCAGGCGGCCATAAAGAGTGCGGGCATCGGCCTGCCTGCCTTGCTTGCGGGCAATCGCCGCCTGGCCCATTAAGGCATCACGGTTACGGCTGTCTCGCTGCAAAACCTGAAGGTAGAGCTGCTCGGCCGATGCCAGTTCACCAGACTGGTACTTAGCATAGGCCTGTTGCAACACACTAAATAAAGGGTCTTCAATTTCAGTGCGCTGAATGGAAAAGGTTCGGGCAGGTGTTTGTGTTGGCCTTTGTGGCAGAGCCTGGGTCTTGGCTGCCGGCGTTGCTTTTTCCGCCACCGCAACGTCAGGTGTCGAGACTATCTCCTTAGCCATAGGTGCCTGCACTGAACGTATGACTTCTTTATCAGCCACGGGCGCAAGCTGTTCTGTCGGAGCAGCTAGTACCGGTGCCACGGTTTCTACCTCAGCCACTACTTCTTCGCTGATCTCCTCAGACTGCCAGTCGTTTGCTGACAGCGCTAGCGTACTTTGGCTCTGGGTCGACTCAAGCATCGCCATCAAATAATAACCAAAACCAAGCAAGGCCAACACTATAACCAAGCCCGCCCACAGGTAGGTACGGTTGAACTTGTGCTTGCCAATCGACATTGGCGAGGTGCGCGGTGGTGTCAGCACCTTTTTAGCAACAGGTACTTCTGCCTTAACTTTCTCTGCACTTACTGGCACAGGAGACTCCGGTTGAACAGGCGAGGTACTAGTAACTGGGGGCTCAGGTGATATAACTTGTTGTTGTGGCTCAACTGTAGGCTCAGGCTCTGGACGCGGCTCCATTGGGGCTTCCACCAATGAAGCGCTATTATCAATTCCGCGGGGCTCAGCCGAGGTACGAATAACAGACTGTTCAGATGGTATAGCTTGTTGTTGTGGCTCAACTGTAGGCTCAATCTCTGGCTGCGGCTCCATTGTGGCATCCGCCAATGAAGCGCTATCATCAATTCCGCGGGCCTCAGCCGAGGTGACACTCTCTTTCACCTCAGGTTCTTGCATCTCAAGATTAACGGGCTCTATCATCACCACTTCATCAAGTGATAGCGTCAACTTGCCATCGGCAGGTAAGTCTACTGATTCATCGACAACCTCGGAATTTGCATTTGCCAAACCATCTTCTGGCTCATTAGCAACATCGACAACGTCCTGCACCTGCGCTTCAAGTTCTTCATGGCTACTCGGCTTTTCGGGCTCCGTTGGCGCTGGAAGCATGCCGTCATCGCTCTTGGATTTTGCCTGCTCCGCCTTTTTCAAGGCATCCATTAACAGACTCATTGCCCGTTTCCGCCAAGATTCCGAGCGGCATCAAAATTGGGCAGCAAATCATTGTAGGCCTGCAGACTTACATCGACACCCCCGCCTTTGATAACGGTAGGGCGCAGGAAGATAACCAGCTCTGATTTTCGATGCTCATCATCTTTGTAACGGAACAGTGGTCCAACCCACGGCAGGTCAGACAACAGTGGTACACCTGCAGTGGTCTTATCGACCTTGTTCTGCATCAAGCCACCCATGACTACCATCTGACCATTGATGATTTGCAACAGGGATTCCATTTCCCGCACCTGAATTTCCGGGATCAAATTATCAAAAGTTGAGTTGGCCAAACGGGGGGCAGGGTCAATGGCGTAACCGGTAATGCGGGAAATCGTCGGGCGGATATTAAGCGTAATCTTATCGACATCGTTAACTTGAGGGGTGACACTCATCACCAAGCCCACCGGCACGGTGTGAATTTCACTGGTATAAATACGGCGATCGGGCTCCCCTTCATCGCCTTCTTCGATTTCCAGGTCGACGGTGAAATAAACCTTTTCATCCACCACCTTGAGCAACGCTGTCTGATTATTGAGCGCCATAATTTTGGGACTGGAAAGCACTTTCACATCACCGAAACTTTCCAGCATACGCAAGGTAGTAGAGACACTGCGGCCGGAGCTGGTATTGGTTTGATAGTTAACGGAAAACACCGGCGGCGTTGATAAGTTCGAGCCGGTCAAGGTGGACAATACATTCAAGCCACTACCGCTGGCCAGACTTTGCCAATCTACACCTGCTTGGTAACGATCACTCAAATCCACTTCGACGATGGTCATTTCAATTAGCACTTGGCGCAAGGCGCTACTCAACACCTGATCCAAAAAGGCCTGAACCTCACGCTGCTGGGCATGGGTGGCTAGCACCGAAATCATGCTACTCAGCGCGTTAACCGCAATCGGCGAACTCTCGTCCCCACCCGCCGAGCCCTGACCGATGATGGTGAGGATATTGTTCTCCACCACTTTCCAGAAATGGTTGCTGGAGCTGTTGTTCACTTTGGTGTTAGAGACATTGCCACTACCACTAGCACCACCGCCGCCACCAACACTACCACCGGTGGTCGAGATCTGGGTCGCGACCCCTACTTCGCTAACAGTGTCACGCGCCATGTTGACATAATCGACAGCGTAGTTTTTCCAGTAAGGTGCATCCGGTTGAAGTACTAGGGTAGAGCCATCTAACTGATAACGCAGCGACACCTGCTTGGCAATGCGATCGAGTATCTGCGGCAGAGTCTGGTTGATGGCATTTATACTGACAAGGCCCTCGATATCTGGATGAATATCAACATTCAACTTGGCATCTCGGGCCAGGCTAAACAACAGTTCACTAGCAGACACCTCGTTAACTACGACCGTGTAGGTCTCCTGCTTTGCCGGAGGCTGAGGTGGCATCAACATTGGCGCATTCAATACCAGCGAGGGGATTTCTCCAGCCGTCTCGACCGGAACCGCCTCCAGATGCCGCGCCGACATTGAGGGTGGTTTGGTTGCCGAACAACCCACCATTGTTAACACCATCGTGACGATGGCTATACGCTTGCCTGTGTTCATCATGACTCGCTTATTCGATTCAATTTCAACCAATATTTATCTGCAAAATTTACTTACGAAGCCTTTAATTTTGCTTCCGCCAATACGCTGCTAACATTGCGCAAAAAGGGCTGATAATGTTTCAGCGACTGCGGCAAAGACTCAAGAGCCACTTTTGCCAGGGCATACGAAGAAAATTCACCAAACACCACGTTGATGGGTCCTGCAACATCTCCTCCCGCACGATAGACAAACAACTGATCGAGCTCTTTATTCTGCTCGGCTTCACGCAAAAACGCCTCCAGCGCCGATTGCTCATCTGGCTGCGCCCATAACACCTGAATGGTAAAATATTTCGGCTTAACCTCGGCCAGCCAATTTTGAGTAAGGGCCAGGCGATGTTCGAGAATATTTTCAGGTTCAAGGCTGACCTCTTGTTGATCATTCTGAGCAGTTGTTTCATGCGAAAACAACTCTGAAGTCTTTTGTTTGACAGGTGTCATTGCCACACTTTGCGCCGGCAACGGCTCGCCAATGCTTAACTGATTTAACGCGCCAAACGCCAATGCTGCGACAGAAATTGCAGCAGTCACCAGCAGCGGGCGAAGCCATCGATTGAGACGAACAAATTCACAGTCGCGGATAGCGGACCAGGCGTGCCGCGCCGTTACCACCCGGCTGCCGGAGCTGAAAGCGGCCAGCATCGCTTTATCGGCAATAATATTGATCCTCCGCATCAAACCGCCGGAGAAGCGTGTAATCAACCAAGTAGCCGCAGCAGAAAATACAGAGGTACCACGAAAACCGGCCAAATGGAGACGAAAGGCCAGGTAGTCACGGATCTCAACGCCCCGCAGTGGCGCCAAATAAAAACTGTTGGTAATGCGTTCCTTGATCTGACGGACACTGCGCGCCTTGAGGCCATCATCCAGTTCCGGCTGACCAAACAGCACTACCTGTAATAGTTTGTGGTGCTGTGTTTCCAGGTTACTGAGCAGCCGGATCTCTTCCAGAGTCGCTAGCGGCATCCCCTGAGCTTCCTCAACAAACACAACTACTTGACAATTTTCTGAATGGCGCTGCAACAAGTAATCCTGCAACAGCTTCATCACGTGCAGGCGGTTGTCTTCAGCATTAATAGGTAAATCAAGTTCAAGTGCAATAGCGTGGAGCACGTTTTCCGGTGGCAAACTGGGATTAGCAAGATAGACAATTTCCACATTGTCGGGGAGCTTGTGTTCAAGCATACGGCAGAGCATGGTCTTACCACTACCGACTTCACCGACAACCTTAGTAATAGCTTCGCCACTGACAATGGCGTAGGCCAACGCATCGAGAATATCGCCGCGCTCAGCTCCACCGTAAAATAACTCGGTGTCAGGCGTTATCCGATAGGGCGCCCGTGCCAACCCAAAATAATTTAAATACACTGATTTGTTCCCAGTACGTGCAAAAAACGACGCCAATTTAAATTGATCTGCAAGCTAGTCACTTTGAGAAATCCACTGCAGATCCAAGACACTCTCTAACGGAGCTGGTCTATATAACGCCATATTCTAGACAACATCGGCCAATGTCAGCATTCATTTAGCCTGAAGTATGGATAGAACGGGGTAACGGGATGAGGCCACCCACTGCGAAAAATAGGCATCATTGGATCTAGGCAGCTCTTTCATTGAGCACCTCTACACCGGGACAGTTAAGACTCAGCTAAGAAAAACATTAGGCGAGCTGGAGATCGCAGGCAAAAGCCCGCGCATCGTGCTCACCACAACAATACTCGGCGAACAACATAACTTGGGATTGATAAGGTAATCAATAATTGCTTAGCTGTGCCTGTAATTTATAACAAGTGTTTTGTGTATTTCTTACGCATTTCCTCTGGCAGAGCTACTAAAGCGGCTCGGTCATAAATCGCATCAACCATGCCAATAATCTCACTAGATAACTCAAAAATATCACCAACAAATATATCGATATTTTCTGCGCTGTAGTGAGCAGTATTACCAAGCGTTGTGACTACCGGATCGACTCCAAGCTCTATGAATAACGGTTCAATCGCGAATTCACTTAACTCTGCTCCAGCAACTCGATACCCTTTAGAAAATAACCAGGCAATACCTAGAGTTGTACCGCACAAAGGTAAAAATACCTGACTTTTTTCCACTTTTGATTCCAAAAATCTACATTCATGCGACGTCCTATCAATATCTATTTACAGGTGACGATACCTTTTCACGATTAATGTTTCTCGTGAAAAGGGCTCGTGACAAAATATTACTTGGAATGGCTGCCATCGCAAAAAGGTTGATTCGCCGTTTTTTTACAACCGCAAAGATAAACAGTTTCACTCTTCTCTGCAGTATACAGAACGGGTTAAAACTCCCCGCCCCTTATACTAGCCATCACAAAATGGCTGCTTGCTACTCTTACCACAATAATACCTGTAATAGGTTTATCCTTCTTCTACCTCTGCCGCATCAGGTTCATTTTGTGGGCTTGTTGGTTTAGGTATCTGAATATCCTTTTGAGAGTGAAATAAACATTATTTGTTATTCAATATTCTCACGCCCGTGCGGAATCAAAAAATCAATTTCAGGCCCTTTAGGGACGATCCCTGTTGGGTTGATAGAATGATGACTGGCAAAGTAGTGGTATTTAATGTGATCCATATTAACCGTCTCCGCTACACCTGGTACTTGATACAACTCGCGGGTATAGGCCCATAGATTGGGGTAATCGATTAAGCGTTTTTTATTGGTCTTGAAGTGGTTGTAATAAACTGCGTCAAAGCGAACCAGTGTCGTAAACAGACGCCAGTCTGCTTCTGTGATTTGATTACCCACCAAATAACGCTGTGAAGATAAGCGTTGTTCCAATTCATCGAGTGCATTAAAGAGGCGATCAAAGGCACGATCATAAGCTAATTGAGTGGTGGCAAATCCCGCGCGATAAACCCCGTTGTTAACGTCTTCATAAACCAGCTCATTGATCGCATCAATCTCGCTTCGTAGCGATTCAGGATAATAATCAACAGCCGAATTTGCATAGTCATCAAACGCTGAATTAAGCATTCGAATAATCTCTGAGGATTCATTATTTACGATGGTGCGCTGTTGTTTATCCCATAACACGGGCACGGTCACTAAACCATGATACTCCGTAGCGGATGCCTCATAGGCTTCGCTGAGATATGAAAAATTATTCACTGGATCACCTGTTGCCTCTGGGTAATCATCAAAGCTCCAGCCTTGTGACTCCAACAGGGGGTGTACGACAGAGACGGTGATCACATCATTAAGCCCCTTTAGCTCTCGAAAAATAAGCGTACGATTTGCCCATGGGCAAGCATGGGAAACGTAGAGGTGGTAACGCCCGGCTTCTGCCTTAAAGCCCCCCTCCCCCGTCGGACCGGCTGAACCCTCTTTGGTTACCCAGTTTCTAAAGTCGGAAACTGACCGGATGAACTCACCTTTTTTATTGCGCAATAATTCTTTCATGACTTAACTCCTGATTTTTTAGCGGCCTTTATCCAAGCGCGTTTTCGTACAAAGTTATTCGATTGATAATCACTCATCGCCTGGTCAATCTCTTCACGGGAATTCATCACAAATGGGCCGTACTGCACAATTGACTCGTTGATCGGTTGGCCACTGATGAAGATAAAACGTGCGCCTTTATCATCGGCAACAAAGTCTATCGCTTTGTCCGTGTCACCTAAGGCGACCAAGGTATGTTCCGGCGCGCGTTTACCATTGAGTTGACCACTGCCCTCAAAGATATATAGAAAGCTGTTGTGAGAAGCTAAGGACTGATATTGAAAATGCTGACCTGCTTTCACCTCAACATCAAAATAAGCAACCTTGGTAAGCTCATCAACAATCGGTGAAGCAGCATCACCGTATTCACCTACGACCACTTTGAGGTGGTAAGCCTCGGTCTTCACCAGTGGAAATTCATCGGCTGGATACTCTTGATACTCCGGGTCATCCATCTTGTTGGCTGCAGGAAGATTGATCCACAGCTGGAAGCCGCGCATTAAACCGGCCTCCTGTTTAGGCATCTCTGAATGAATAATGCCGCTGGCGGCCTTCATCCACTGGGCTGATCCTGGCCCCAAGTTACCGGTGTTACCCATGCTGTCTTTGTGCTCCATACGGCCATCAATCATGTAGGTAAAGGTGTTGAAGCCACGATGCGGGTGGGATGGAAAACCGGCGATGTAATCATCGGGGTTATCACTGCTAAAATGATCCAGCATCATAAAGGGATCATAATTGCGTAATGAGGGTGTGCCGATGGTGCGATGTACCGTCACACCCGCGCCTTCCGCTAAGGCCAAGGCAGGCACAAAACGCGTGGTTTTTGTTGAAGCATTCATGTTGTCCTCCTTATCTTCACTCATTTGTATTTGTTGGCATTATCTTTTGCGTTGTTGTTGGATAGAGTATTGACGTTGCGGCAAAAAGAATAAACATAGATAATTAGAAATGATCGTTCTCGGTATAAGAACAATGTAGGGAGGTTGGTATGAATCGCTTTGAAAATATGGACACCTTCATCCGGGTGGTAGAAACAGGCAGTATCAGCGGTGCAGCAGATCGAGCTGGGGTGGCTAAATCAGCGGTGAGCCGACGTTTGAAGGAGTTGGAGGAGCACTTAGGGGTTCAGCTATTTCATCGCACCACTCGGCAGATGAACCTGACCGACTCTGGGCGTGCCTACTATCATCAGTGTGTGCGTATTCTAGAAGATGTGCTGGAAGCTGAGCTGGCAACCTCCCAGGCCCACGGCACCTTAAAGGGACGCCTTAAAGTGGCTCTGCCCCAAACTTTTGGCCTGATGCATATGGGGCCGGCCATTAATGAGTTCTTGTTAGCGCATCCACAGATTGAATTTGAACTGGATTTTAATGACCGTTCTGCAGATTTGGTGCAAGAGGGTTTTGATCTGGCGGTTCGCATTGCCAAGCTGCCGGATTCTAGTTTGATTGCTCGTCGCCTGGCACCGGTAAAACATGTGCTATGTGGCAGCCCAGCCTATCTTGAAGAGCATGGTGTGCCACAAAGCTTGGATGATCTGGCCAATCACCAGTGCTTGGTGTACAGCTTGATACGCGATAGCGAACATTGGCTGTTTAATAGTGCTGAAGGTGAGTTAGAGAAGGTTAAGATCCACCCTTATCTAAAAACAAGTAGTGGTGAGTTTTTGCGGAGTGCGGCGGTAGATGGATCGGGGCTTGTCTATCTGCCCCTGTTTATCGTCTTCAAGGAAATTGAGCAGGGAACCCTGGTTCCCCTGCTCAGCGAACATACGCGCTCAGAGCTGAACGCCTATGCGATCTATCCACAAACACGCCACCTCTCCCGCCGAGTCAGAGTATTTGTCGACTTTCTGGTGAAACGCTTTGAAGGCGTCCCCTATTGGGATCGGTGCTTACATTCCTGAATAAGGTATGCCCGACAGATCAGCCATCTCTTTTTTCCAAGTGGCCAGATCTTCTCGATTAAATTGATCGAGATGATCGTGCCCACTGGCACGTGCCATCACTTGCATGAGTTCAGTAGACGCATTGATAAAATTACACAGTTGATTCGCCGCTTTATCAACATCCAATTTTTTGCGCAGCTCTTCTTTTTGCGTGGCAATACCGGCTGGACAATTGTTGGTGTTGCACATCCGCGCAGCAACACAGCCGATAGACTGTAGTGCACTATTGGCAATAGCGACGCCATCCGCACCTAGTGCTAGCGCTTTAACAAAGTCCATGGGTAAACGTAACCCACCGGTAGCGATTAAGGTCACACGACCACTTGCACCTTGCTGATCCAGATAGCGTCGCGCCCGAGCCAAGGCAGGAATGGTCGGTACGCTGATGTGGTCTCTGAAAATTTCGGGTGCCGCTCCTGTGCCGCCACCACGCCCATCAAGGATGATGTAATCCGCACTCGCATCCAATGCGAACTGAATATCTCGTTCTATATGATTGGCACTGAGTTTAAAACCAATAGGAATACCCCCCGTAATTTCACGCACACGATCCGCAAAACGTTTAAAATCAGCAACGGAAACCAGATCACTAAAGGTTGGGGGTGAAACGGCAGGTTGCCCTGCGGGAATGCCACGCACTTGAGAAATCTTGCCGATGTTTTTATTGCCAGGAAGATGACCACCTGTGCCTGTTTTTGCACCTTGGCCACCTTTAAAATGAAAGGCCTGTACGTTATCGAGCAAGGCTTCGTCATAACCAAACTTAGCGCTGGCTAACTCATAAAAATAACGGGAGTTTTCTGCTTGCTCCTCAGGCAACATGCCACCTTCCCCAGAGCAAATACCGGTACCTGCCATCTCCGCGCCTCTTGCCATCGCCACCTTGGCCTCTTCAGACAGTGCACCAAAACTCATATCAGAAACAAACAGCGGGACTTTTAAAACAAGTGGCTTCTTCGCCTCAGGGCCAATGACCAACTCAGTCCCTACCGCGTGGTCTTCCATGAGCGGACGTTGCGCCAGTTGCGCCGTCATAATTTGAATATCATCCCAATGAGGGAGTTGATTCCGAGGAACACCCATCGCCGTCATTGGGCCGTGATGCCCCATCTGCGTTAAGCCTTCTTTTGCCAACTGATGAATCAAAGCGACAGTTGGCTCTTCGGGTGTTGGCGTTACTGCTGGCATCTCTTGGTTATTGCTCGTAGAGAGCCCCGGCCCTTCCTGCCCGACTTGATCTTGAGAGAATTGTTTATGAGTGCCATCACAGAATGGTGTGTTAGCCGTGTGTTTGCAGGCACACAGGTAGGCCGTTTCGTCTTTATCGGCTTTAAACGGCTTGGGTGTAAAATCCGTGCCTTTATGCGAACCATCACAAAATGGCTGTTTCGCTGAACGGCCACAAGTACAGAAGTAATAGTCTTCCCCTTTCTTTAACTCGACCGCTTTAGGCTTATTGTCTGCGATAACTGGCTTGCTCATACCCTTTTCCCCTTGGCTTCACTCATTCCGTTCAAACACCGAGCATTTATAAAAACATACCTTTTAAGTCTCTAACAGGTTTTTCGATATCACACCTACGGAGTACTACAATAGATGTTTATAAAAGTCCGCTTCTGTTAAGGCTTGTCAGATGCCTACCCCAGCAACTGACCTGTCAGCCGGCCTCGCATTCAGCGAGTAGGCATCTGACAAGCCTTAGCAGAAGCAGACG
>Ga0316204_10005294_pt1 | contig 21575 bp, 19 predicted proteins | sample 6monrhotite_MG_2_FD_205661 | JGI IMG/M metagenome (GOLD analysis project Ga0316204, IMG submission 205661) | Microbial mat bacterial communities from mineral coupon in-situ incubated in ocean water Damariscotta River, Maine, United States -... | ecosystem: Environmental > Aquatic > Marine >... | reverse complement strand
ATACCGGCACCGCGCTTCTTCTTCGCCCAAGGCAAAAACCTTCTGTGCTTTACCCGTGGCCTCGGGCCCCAGCAATTCAAGATACAGCCCATAGCCAACCAGTTCTTCGGCCTCGGCCACGAGGCGGCTGGCCTCGGGGGTGCGCCATTCCGCCTGTCCCGGCCCGATGCCGACCACGGCCAATGATCCGCGCGCGCGGCCTGCATTTCCCTCCGTGCCAATGCGTGCCAAGGCACAGGTGGCATTGGCGGATTTGGTTTTTTCAACGACCAATTCACCCGTCGCGCCGGCCAGGGCCAATGCGGCCCCTTCACTTACGCCGGCCACGCCGACCTCGGCCAAAACCACATCCGACGGGTTGGCCAGACGGGTGGTTTGCGCCGCCAGTTCACCTGCCTCAAAAAACCGCGCAGGCACGCCCAAATGCCGCGCCACCGCATGAATGGCCGCCTCATCCGCCTTTAAATCGATCGAACCGACCACGGCGACTTCGTGCAGGGACCGACCATTTTCAGCCAAGGTTTTACCCACCAGCGCGATCATTTCATCCACATCACAGCCACGCGCACAGCCCAAGCCAAGGGCAAAAGACTGTCGCCGATAAATCAGGGGCGCTGTATCCGCCACGGCCAATACAACGGGCGCATCGGCATCAGATGCCGAAATTTCCACACGACCCGCCAAGGGTGACAACCAATCAGCCTGCCCCGATTGCACGGCCTTGGCCCCGCCCAAAAGCGCGGCCATCGCCGCCTTTGCATCCTCGGGGTTTTCCAGCTTCCAGCCCTTGGGTGGCTCATCCAGCGCCACGCCCAAGGCCACATCGCCCGAGGTTGTCACCAAAGCGGTTGTGGCCAAACTCTCGGCGATTTGCCGCGCCACGGCATTGGCCCCATGATGCCCGCCCAACAGGGGCACCACGGCTTTGCCATCTTCGGATACCACCAAAACCGGCGGCTCGGCGTGTTTATCCCCCAAAACGGCGGCCAGCGATCGAATGTAAATCCCCGCCGCGCCGATACCAACAATCACATGCCCGGCCAAAAACAAGCCACGCAAATGCGCGCCTGTATCGGTATAATCACGGCCCCGCAAATCAACACGCCCGCCAATTTTTTTGGCAATTTTATCCGCCAATTCAACACTATGGGGCAGAATGGCAACAACAACGGGGTCAGACATGGGCATCCCTTCCTGGGATAACGATCATTGAAAAATACGGGGCGGTATCAGGCGCTTGCGCCAATGGGCAGGCGTTTTGATTTGGCAAGGACGCGTGCGATACAAAAACCGCGCGATCCGCCAGCCCCGCCGCCGCAATGGCGCGCTTGGCCTTGGCAAAATGACGCCCGATTTTCATCATCGCCACCGCATTGGCGCGGCTTAAGCGTTCAATCAATTCGCCTTCATCCAAGGTGGCGGGCAAAACCGACAGGGTTTCTTCGCGGGCGCAAAGCGGCGTTTGCGCCGCCGCCGCCACCGCCCCAAGCGAACTGACGCCGGGCACAACCTCTATTTCGACATCACCGGAAAGCCGCGCAAAAAGATACATGAACGAGCCATAGAAAAACGGGTCCCCCTCGCACAGCACCACCACGTTTTGCCCGGCGCGAACCGCGGCCAGTATTTCCGCCGCCCCCGCATCATAAACGTCTTGCGCCGGAAAACGTTCCGTGCGCATCGGCACCACCATGGGGATTTCGCGTGTACCCGCTGTGATATAATCCGCCACAATGCGCCGCGCAAAACTGTCGCCATTATCCGGTGCAGGATAGGCAATCACATCCGCCGCCACGATCAACCGATGCGCCTTTAGGGTCAGCAATTCGGGATCACCCGGCCCCACCCCGACGCCGTAAATTTTTCCACTCATTTCACGTATACCCATTGTGTGACCGGCATGGCCGGTTTCCAGCCGCGTTTGCCGCCAATTTGAACGGCACGGGATACCGCCAAACGGATCAACTGGCCACCATGTTTTTGATGCAAGTCCGCCAGCGTGCCTTCGCTTTCCAAGGTCACGGCATTTGCCACAAGGCGACCATGGGCGGGCAAGCGGATGATCACCTTTTCAGCCAGATCAAAATCAAGCCCGCCGCCGATAAACACAGCATCCGGTTCGGGCAGATCATCGATTGCGTCGGCCACGTTGGCATCAATTTGTTTGAAAGCCGGTGCACCCAGATTTTGCGCATTTTGCGCCGCCAGTGCGCGGCGGTCAGCAGATCGTTCAACACCAATCGCCCGCGCATCACGCGCCGCGCGCATCCATTCAATCGCGACCGAGCCACAACCGCTGCCCAGATCCCACAGCATAGCACCGCGTTGCGGATCAAGCGCTGCCAGCGTTTGAACGCGCAGCTCGCGCTTGGTCAGCTGGCCGTCATGGGCAAAGGCTGCATCCGGCAATCCAACGCGCGGCAAAAGCGCGGCCTGCGGATCGGCAACACAGTCAACCGCCAACACATGAAACGCCGGTGACGTGGCATGCCACCGATCCGCCACGCCCTGAATGCGGCTTTCATCCGCGCCGCCAAGCGCGCCTAACACTATCATTTTTGACGCGCCATAGCCGCGCGCGGTCAACAGCGCGGCAACACTGGCCGGGGTGCTGGCGTCTTTGGTCAAAATCAACAGCCGCTGCTTGGTCCCAAAATAGGGAATAATTTGTTCCACGGGCCGGCCATGCACTGTTAAAGTTTCCACATCCGCCAACGACCAACCCAGCCGCGCGGCGGCCCACTGAAAGGCCGACAGTTGCGGGAAAAACTGGCAAGCATCGCCAAAATTCTTGGCGAAATACGCCCCGACCGAATACCAAAGCGGGTCGCCGGTGACCAAAATCGCCACGCGACGGGTTTTGTATCCGGCTATTTGATCACGCATCGCGGAAAACGGGCTGGGCCAGAATACTCGCTCACCGGTCAAATCCGGCGCCAACCCGTGATGCCGTTCGCCGCCAATGATCACCTCGGCGCTGGCAAGCGCTGCGCGCGCCGATGCCGACAGCCCATCCCAACCATCCTCGCCAATACCGATCACTGAAAGCCAGCTCATGTGCCGTCCCCCTTCAGGCCCAGCGTCAGCGCATTCACCGCCGCCGCCGCCATTGCCGACCCACCACGCCGCCCGAGCAAAGTGGCGTGGGGCAAATCGGTGGCCGCTAGGGCCGCTTTGCTTTCTGCCGCACCGACAAAGCCAACCGGAAAACCCAGAATGATCGCCGGTTTCGGCCAGCCCGCGTCAATACGTTCCAGCAAATGAAACAAAGCGGTGGGCGCATTGCCGATCGCCACAATCGCCCCATCGATATGATCGCGCCACAAATCCACCGCCGCCGCTGACCGCGTGGTGCCCAACTTGGCGGCCAAATCCGGCGTGCGCGAATCATTCAGCGTCACCAAGGGGGCAACACCTGTGGGCAAGGCCCGCGCAATGATCCCGCGCGCCACCATTTCCGCGTCGCACAATAACGGTGCCCCCGCCGCCAAGGCCGCAACCCCCGCCGTAATCGCCCCATCAGAGACCCGCAGATCATCCACCACATCAACCATGCCGCAAGCGTGAATCAACCGAATGGCCATATCCCGCGCCGCCACAGGCACCGATGCCAAATTCGCCTCGGCTTGGATTGTCGCGAAACTTTCAGCATAAATCATTGCCGGATCATGTTGATACGCGTAAGCCATCAGCCCTTAAGATGCTTTCGCACGGATTCAGGCCCCATCGGATGATCCGCCTGCGGATAGGGATGGTGGTGGTGGTCATGCGCATGATCGTGATCATGGCTGTGGTCATGGCTGTGCGGGTGATCATGGCCATGCCCTTCAGCGTGGTGATGATGGTGCTCGGCCTCCAACCGGCACGCGCCGGTGCAAAAATCATCACACAGCGCACAATCGGAAACATTCGATCCCGGTGCCGTCGCGCCCTGCCCTTCGACATGATGGTGGTGACTTTCTTGTGGCAAGCCGACCTCGTCCTCAAACCCCAAAACTTGCGTGCGATATTTGCACAGTGAACAGTTCATCAGGGCCTGACCGTCCAGAATTTCGGTCACCCGTTCGGCAAATGTGGCCAAAACCTGTGGGTGATCATTCAAATAACCCGCCTTTACAAACTGGGTGTCTGGATTTGCCGCCGCCACCATATCGGTAAAACCATAAATGCGGTCGATCAAAATGCCGGTGAACAGGAAATACGGGAAGACAATAACGCGTTTATAGCCCAGTTTAACAACCTGGTCCAAACAGGGTTCAACCAAGGGGAAGGTCACGCCGGAATAGCCAACCTCGCACCAGCCAAACCCCATGCCTTCCCATAACATCCGCGCGATTTTGTTGACGTTGGAATTGGCGTCAGGGTCTGATGCCCCGCGACCAATCACCACCAAACAGGTGTCATGGCGGGCAACAACGCCACCCTTGTCGGCCTCAACGATGGCTTCTTCAATCCGCTCGGACGCGGCGCGGATCATGCGCGGGTCAACGCCCAACTCGCGGCCATAAGAAACCTTGACGCCGTGTTCCTTGGCATAGGCATTCAACACCGATGGAATATCGTTTTTGGCGTGCATCGCGGCAAACAACATGCCCGGCACGGCTAAAATATGATCACAGCCTTTTTCGCGCAGATTGTCCAAACCCAAGCGGATCACCGGGTTGGCAAATTCCAGATACCCATAATCGATTTCCCAATCCTTGGGCAACAATGGTGGCAGCTTTTCCGCCAGAACCGCAAATTCCCGAACCGCCGCTTCGCTGCGCGATCCATGGCCACATAACATTACACCGATTTTGCTCATCTTGGGCTTCCTTTGCGCATATGTTCGCCAAAAGAGCCTCGGGAACACCGGCATATCCGGTTTTCCTGACGATGATCAATCCATGCCCCCAATTTGGGTCGGCACAATCGATCTTCCGCTCAGCCAATTGGCATCGTCTATGGCCAAGCGGTATCAAATGCCACGCAGGTCCACAAGCGATCAACGCGCCCCATCATGCTTTGCTTGCGACCTTGGGCGCATATTTCACTGGGATTGTCGGCAATGATTGGCTATCAAAAATCGAACAAAGGATGCCCACAATGACCCAAACCATTTCCGCCCCTGTCTCTATTGGTGAACTCTTGGACAAAATCACCATTTTGGAATTGAAAACCCAACTGATTCCCAATGCAACACAAGTTGTAAATGCACAAAAAGAGCTTGATCAACTGCGCAACGTGGCCGCCACACTGGGCGAGTATGAAACCACTTGCGCCGCAGAAATGACCGGCTTACGCGCCGCCAATCGCGCGCTCTGGCACATCGAGGAAGACATCCGGAAATTTGAAACTGCGGGCGACTTTGGTGAAATTTTTATCCAACTTGCCCGCGCCGTCTATAAAACCAACGACCAACGCGCTGCGTTTAAACGCGACATAAATCTGGCGATGGGCTCCGATCTGATCGAAGAAAAATCCTATTGATGTTTTTTTTGGGGGGGACCCCATAAATGACGGGCGAAGTTTAACGGCATGTACTGCACGACAGATAGAGCCATAAGCAACCGTATTGTATACACTGAACAAAACGGGTGGCCGGATAGTGCACACCCGGCCACCCATGCTCCTTATGCAGGAGTGTCGGTCAGGTCTTCGCGACGATCCAGCCGTGCTTGCAGCCAGTCCAACACTTCATCCTCAACCCATCCCACTCTGTTGGGGCCGAGTTGTATCCGCTGTGGGAACGTCCCGGCCTTTTCCAGTCTGGCCACGTGTTGTGACGAGTATAGAACCAACTCCTTGAGCTGGCGTTTTGATAGTATCCGCATCTCGATCTCTCCATGTTTGAAGAGCATCGCGATGCCCTAGGTTACAACAATACCCAGGCAGGGAGAGTGTAGCCGCAGGATTTCTGTTTGGCTACCTGCTGAAAATATGATGGAATCACAGCGAGCAATAAAAGGTGGGCTATTAGGTGTGCTGACAATTTAGTAAGGGGGATTTATCGCCTAAAATCAAATGCTTATAGGATTTTATTGGTGCCCAGGAGAGGACTCGAACCTCCACATCGTTGCCAATACTAGCACCTGAAGCTAGCGCGTCTACCAATTCCGCCACCTGGGCAGGTGTCGAGGTGCCCATTTAGGTCGACACGCCCCCCCTGTCAACGGGATTCGGTGTTGAAAAGCACAGATTTTTAGGGCACCGGCCCGGAACAACCGTCCATTGATTACTTTTTAGTTCTTGTCGCCCACGCCGCATCGGTTTAAATCGTTTCAACCCTTTATGTGCAGGAGCATCGCAATGTCCAAACTGGTCACAATTTTTGGCGGTTCAGGTTTCGCCGGTCGATATATCGCGCGGCGTATGGCCAAACAGGGCTGGCGCGTCCGGGTTGCCGTGCGGCGCACGGATGAGGCGATCTTTGTAAAACCTTACGGCACCGTTGGGCAGGTCGAACCTGTATTGGCCAATATCCGCGATGATGCGTCGGTTGCGGCGGCAATGGTGGGCGCGGATGCCGTGGTGAACTGTGTCGGCATTCTGGGCGAGGTTGGCCCAAATAAATTTGATCCCGTTCAACACGAAGGTGCGGCGCGTGTTGCGCGTTTGGCAGCGGCGGCGGGTATCCCTGCCCTTGTGCATTTGTCCGCGATTGGGGCGGATGTCGACAGCGATAGCGAATATTTGCGCACCAAAGCCCTTGGTGAAGCGGCAGTTCTGGCGCATTTTCCTTGCGCCATCATCCTGCGCCCGTCGATTATTTTTGGCGACGAAGATCAGTTTTTCAACCGTTTTGCGTCGATGACCCGCATCAGCCCAGTTTTGCCGATTACCGGCGCGGATACAAAATTTCAGCCGGTCTATGTGGATGATGTGGCCGCGGCGGCTGTGCAGGGCGTTCTGGGTCAGGCCGAGGGCGGGATTTATGAACTGGGCGGGCCAAAAGTCGCCAGTTTCCGATCGCTGCTGCAAACGATGTTGGGGGTTATTCAACGCCGCCGCCTGATCCTGAATTTGCCGGTTTTCATCGCACGCCTGATGGCTGGCGGTTTGGATCTGGCGCAAACAATGTCATTGGGTATGTTCACGAATTCGATTCTGACGCGCCAACAGGTGCGGGCATTGGCGCATGACAATGTTGTGGCGTCAGGGGCGCGTGGACTTGCTGATTTGGGCATCCAAGCCACACCGATGGACAATGTACTGCCAGAATATTTGTGGCCGTTTCGCCCATCCGGCCAATTCGCATCGATCACGGCATCTGCCAAAAACCTTCACACAAAAGGTTAGCAAAAGCGAAAGATAACCAGACCAACGCCAACTGTCGCTATCTTGGCTGTTGCTTCTTCTGGTGGGTATCAGGCCCGCTGATCATCGCGGTTTTTGTTGATTGGGCGGCGGCCTTTTGTGGCTGTCATCCATAGGCATACCACAACAAAAACACCCCAAGTGCCACCCGGTAAATCACATAGGGGGTAAAGCTGTAGCGTTGTAAAAAACCCAACATCAGTTTGATGGCCAGCAAGGCGGAAACCAATGCCAGCAACGCGGCGATCACCGCATCAGCCGCCAGTCGGGTTTCGCCGTTCATCAGAATTTCGGCGCTGATCAATGTGGTTGAGGCGATGATGACAGGGATCGACATCAGCATCGAAATTTTGGCCGCGTCCTTGCGTTTGTACCCCAACATCCGCGCCGCCGAAATGGTGATGCCCGACCGTGACGTGCCCGGGATCAGGGCAACTGCCTGCGCCAGCCCGATCAGGATGGCGTGCTTTAACGACCAATCGCTTGCCTGCGCATCTTGTTTGCCAAACTGGTCAGTCAAATACAGAACGCCACCAAACAGCAACATTGTCCAACCAATGACGGCGACGCTGCGCAATTGCTCATCCAAGCCGGTGATTTTCAGAAAAATCCCGAAGGCAATGGCGGGAATGGTGGCAATTATCAGCATCAACGCCAATCGCGCGCCCGGTTGATCAAGGCGCCCACGCATCAGGGGCACCAACCCGATCAAGGCCAAGCGAACGTCGCGCCAGAAATAGATCGTAACCGCACCCAGCGTGCCAAAATGCACCGCCGCGTCGATCGCCTGCCCCTGATCCGCCGCGCCGGTTAGCAAGGGGTAAAGAATCAGATGGCCGGAAGAACTGACCGGCAGAAACTCGGTAAGACCCTGAATGATCGCGACAACAAAAAGGTTAAATAGCTCCACGGTTTTCTCTTCCTTGTATAATATCGACAGGTAACTTATTGGAAAAGGTCCCTTTATTTCCACAAAGGTAATCTATACTGCCCTTTATCGCGGCAAAATTCCGCCACATCTTATCTAGGCGGGAAAATATTTCACATATAAGTCAGCATTGCTGTCTTTTATTGTTTTCCACATCAAGTATAACCATCTTTCGCACTGATTAAGAGGTTTGGAATGGCCAAGCAACCCATGTTGAAATTCATCACCGTTGCCAGGGATATGCCCGAAAAGCGTATGCCTGATTTACGGACCAAAGATTTTGGCGAGGTCTATGAGGCCTATGCCCGTGAAAAAAGCGCACAACAGGCCAGCCGGTGCAGCCAATGTGGTGTGCCCTATTGCCAGACCCATTGCCCGCTGCATAACAACATTCCGGATTGGCTGCGGATGACCGCCGAAGGGCGGCTGCAAGAGGCCTATGAGCTGAGCCAGGAAACCAATACATTCCCCGAAATTTGTGGCCGCATCTGCCCGCAGGATCGCCTGTGCGAGGGCAACTGCGTCATTGAACAATCCGGTCATGGCACCGTGACCATCGGATCGATTGAAAAATACATCACCGATACGGCTTGGGCCGAAGGCTGGGTGAAACCTGCCACTCCTTTGAAGGAACGTGCTGAAAGTGTTGGTATTATCGGCGCGGGTCCGGGTGGATTGGCAGCGGCGGATCGCCTGCGCCGCGCCGGTGTGCAGGTTGTGGTTTATGACCGGTATGATCGCGCCGGTGGCTTGCTGACCTATGGCATTCCCGGTTTCAAGCTGGAAAAAGATGTGGTCATGCGACGGATTGATCAACTGGAAAAATCTGGCGTTGAATTTGTGATGAATTGCACCGTTGGCGTCGATATTTCCTTTGCAGATATTCGCGCCAAACACAACGCGGTGCTGATTGCGACGGGCGTATATGACAGCCGCGATCTTTCGGCACCGGGATCTGGTGCCAGGGGGATTGAACGGGCGATCGATTATCTGACCGCGTCAAACCGCGTTGGATTTGGCGACAAGGTGCCGGAATACGACAGTGGCGAGCTGAACGCCAAGGGCAAACGCGTAGTTGTCATCGGTGGCGGTGATACGGCCATGGACTGTGTGCGCACCGCCATTCGCCAAGGCGCCACCTCGGTGAAATGCCTGTATCGCCGGGATCGCGCAAACATGCCCGGATCATTGCGCGAAACCGCAAATGCCGAAGAAGAAGGCGTTGAATTTGTCTGGCTGGCGGCCCCCAAAGCGTTCACCGGCGACAGGGTCACCGGCGTAATCGTGCAAAAAATGCGCCTTGGTGCGCCCGATGCAACGGGTCGCCAAAGCCCCGAGGAAATCGAGGGCGCGGAATACCATGAACCCGCCGATCTGGTAATCAAGGCCTTGGGCTTTAGCCCCGAGGCATTGCCAACCCTATGGGGCGAAGAGGCGCTGGAAGTGACCCGCTGGGGCACCGTTCTGGCCGACTATGAAACCCACGAAACCCGCATGCCCGGTGTCTATGCCTGTGGCGATATTCAACGCGGTGCATCGCTTGTTGTCTGGGCGATCCGCGACGGGCGCGAGGCGGCGGATGCAATGATCAACCAAATGAATGCCGCCGCGGCCGTGGCGGCGGAATAATCCCGGATAAGGCGGAAAACACCGATGTCTAACACTGTCACGATGATATGCCGAAACAAGGCGGCGGCACTGGCCCTATTGCCCGCATGGCTTGGCATGGCCGTTGTTGGGGCCGTTGTTTTGGCTGTGCCGCAACAAGGCCTAGCCCAAAGCGTTTTCACCCCGCCGCAGGGCTGTACCGGTACCTTGACTGTTCAAACCCGAAACTGTCAGGTTTCCAACTATTACACGTGTGAAACCGACCCCGCAGGCAACAAATGGCGCGCCGATTTTGAGGTGGACGGCGTCATCACCTATCTGGGGCTGATCGATGATCAGGCGCAATGGCTCGAAAGTTATGATTTCTTTCCCAACAGTCGTGAAACCACAACATTGCCCGCCAGTGACCCGATGTCTTTTGACGAGCTGACAAAAAACGGTGTGGACAGTTTTGATTTTCAGCAAAACCGCGATGATGGGCGTGTGACACGGGTAACAGGTATGGACCGGTTGACCGGAAAAACGGTGATCATCGACGGCCAGCCGCTGTTGCAAACCGAATTTGTGGCGCGCGAAACCTATCTGGATGGAACCCTGATTTACGAGGCCCGGGGCAACGAATTTATCCATCTGGAATTTCGCAATTTCTTCGCCGGCCAAGGCGTGGTCACATTGGGCGAAACCGGACAGGAATTTCAGCGAAACAACACACCGGTCGATTTCATTTTTCCGGGCGAAGAGGGTTTCTTTTCGCCCAATCCTGAATACGACTGCGATACCATTCTGTCGGGGCTGACCGCCCCAGGACCATCACCCACAAGTAAGGGACAAGCCAATGACAACCTATAATGATGCGTGGGCAAAAGCCGAAGAAACCAAGCGCCAGTGGATGGCAGAAAATGGGCTTTATGCCAAAGAGGATGAGCATTCATCCTGTGGTGTGGGCTTGGTGGTTTCCATCGATGGCAAACCCAGCCGAAAAGTTGTTGAAAACGGCATCAGCGCGCTCAAGGCAATCTGGCATCGCGGCGCGGTGGATGCCGACGGCAAAACCGGCGACGGGGCTGGCATTCATGTGCAAATTCCGGTGCCCTTCTTTTATGATCAGGTCGAACGCACAGGTCATACGCCCAAAAAAGACGAATTGATCGCTGTTGGTCAGGTTTTTCTGCCGCGCACCGATCTGGGCGCACAGGAAACCTGTCGTACCATCGTGGAAGCGGAAATTCTGCGCATGGGGTATTACATTTACGGTTGGCGCCATGTGCCGGTGGATGTGACCTGTCTGGGCGAAAAGGCCAACGCGACACGGCCCGAAATTGAACAGATTTTGATCTCCAACGCCCGTGGTGTGGACGAGGAAACATTTGAGCGTGAACTTTACGTCATCCGCCGCCGGATCGAAAAGGCGGTGGCCGACGCGCATATCGCGGGCATGTACATTTGTTCACTGTCGTGCCGGTCGCTGATCTACAAAGGCATGATGCTGGCCGAACAGGTGGCGGATTTTTATCCCGACCTGAAAGACGAAAGATTCACCAGCGCTTTTGCGATCTATCACCAGCGCTATTCCACCAATACCTTCCCGCAATGGTGGTTGGCCCAGCCGTTCCGCATGCTGGCCCATAATGGCGAGATCAACACGCTAAAGGGCAATCTGAACTGGATGCGCAGCCATGAAATTCGCATGGCCAGCGCCACCTTTGGCGATATGGCGGATGACATCAAACCGATCGTGGCCGCCGGTTCATCCGACAGTGCAGCACTGGACGCGGTGTTCGAGGTTATGGTGCGTGCCGGGCGCACAGCCCCGATGGCAAAAACCATTCTGGTGCCCGAAAGCTGGAGCCAGAGCGCGGTTGACCTGCCCAAACCATGGCGCGATATGTATTCCTATTGTAACTCGGTCATGGAACCATGGGATGGCCCCGCCGCACTGGCGATGACCGACGGTCAATGGGTTTGTGCCGGTCTGGATCGCAATGGGTTGCGCCCGATGCGCTATGTTGTGACCGGTGACGGTATGCTGATTGCCGGGTCCGAGGCGGGCATGGTGCCGGTGGATGAATCCCAGGTGAAAGAAAAAGGCGCACTTGGCCCCGGTCAGATGATCGCGGTGGATATGGGCAGCGGCAAAATGTTCCGCGATGCACAAATCAAAGATGCGTTGTCATCGCAACTACCCTATGCCGAATGGGTCGCAAGCATCGTTGACCTGGAAAAAGAAACCGCCGCGGTGATTGAAACCGCCAATTTTTCTGGAACGGAACTGCGCCAACGCCAAATCGCGGCGGGTTTTACGCTGGAAGAGCTGGAACAAATGCTGGCCCCAATGGCCGAGGATGGCAAGGAACCGCTGGCCTCGATGGGTGACGACACGCCCTCGGCGGTTCTGTCGGCCCAGTATCGCCCCCTGTCGCATTTCTTTCGCCAGAACTTTAGCCAAGTGACCAACCCGCCGATTGACAGCCTGCGCGAATTTCGGGTGATGAGCCTGAAAACCCGGTTTGGCAATCTGCGCAACGTGCTTGGCCAGGACAGCAGCCAGACCGAAATCCTGTCGCTCGAAAGCCCGTTTGTGGGCAATAACCAGTTCAAGGCCCTGCTGGAACATTTCGGTAAGGACGTGGTTGAAATCGACTGCACCTATGCGGCCAAAGACGGTTCTTTGCAATCCGCCCTGACCCGCATTCGCGCCGAGGCCGAGGATGCCGTGGCATCCGGTGCCGCGCACATCGTTTTGACCGACGAGAAACAATCGCCGGACCGGGTGGCGATGCCGATGATCCTTGCCACATCCGCCGTTCATTCGTGGTTGACACGCAAGGGGTTGCGTACGTTTTGTTCGATGAATGTGCGCTCAGCCGAATGTATCGACCCGCATTATTTCGCCGTTCTGGTTGGCTGTGGCGCCACCACGGTGAACGCCTATTTGGCCCAGGACAGCCTTGCAGACCGCATCGACCGTGGCCTGCTGGATTGCACCCTAACCGAGGCCGTTGGCCGGTATCGCAACGCCATCGACCAGGGCCTGTTGAAAATCATGGCCAAAATGGGGATTTCGGTGATTTCATCCTATCGCGGTGGGTTGAATTTTGAGGCCGTCGGCCTGTCACGTGCCATGGTTGCCGAATATTTCCCCGGCATGCCCAGCCGGATTTCCGGCATCGGCATCATCGGTATTCAGCGTAAACTGGAACAAGTTCACGCCCGTGGTTGGAAATCGACCACCAACATCATGCCCATCGGCGGGTTTTACAAAGCGCGGCGGTCGGGCGAAAAACACGCATGGGAAGCACAGACCATGCATCTGTTGCAATCCGCCGTCACCCGCGCGTCATACGGGATGTGGAAACAATATTCCAAGGCGATGCAATCCAACCCGCCGATCCATTTGCGCGATCTGTTGGCGATCAAACCACTTGGTGCGCCGATCTCGGTGGATGACGTGGAAAGCGTCACCTCGATCCGGAAACGCTTTGTCACGCCGGGCATGTCGCTTGGCGCGCTCAGCCCCGAGGCGCATAAAACCCTGAACGTGGCGATGAACCGTATTGGCGCAAGGTCTGACAGCGGTGAGGGCGGCGAGGATCCGGCGCATTTCAACCCTGAACCCAATGGCGATAATCCATCCGCCAAGATCAAGCAGGTGGCGTCGGGCCGCTTTGGGGTGACGGCGGAATATCTGAACCATTGCGAAGAACTGGAAATCAAGGTGGCCCAAGGGGCAAAACCCGGTGAGGGCGGCCAATTGCCGGGCATGAAAGTAACAGAGCTGATCGCACGCCTGCGCCATTCCACCAAAGGGGTGACGCTGATTTCCCCGCCGCCGCACCACGATATTTACAGCATCGAGGATTTGGCCCAACTGATTTACGATCTGAAACAGATCAATCCGCGCTGCAAAGTCACCGTAAAACTGGTGGCGGCATCCGGTGTGGGTACGATCGCGGCTGGCGTTGCCAAAGCCAAGGCCGATGTGATCCTGATTTCAGGCCATAACGGCGGCACCGGGGCCAGCCCGGCCACCTCGATCAAATATGCGGGTTTGCCGTGGGAAATGGGCCTGACGGAAACCCATCAGGTTCTGGCGATGAACAACCTGCGTGATCGCATTACGTTGCGCACCGATGGCGGTTTGCGCACGGGTCGCGACATTGTCATGGCGGCAATGATGGGCGCCGAGGAATTTGGCATTGGTACTGCCGCGCTGATTGCGATGGGCTGTATCATGGTGCGTCAGTGCCAATCCAACACCTGCCCCGTGGGGGTTTGCACCCAGGATCAAGCTTTGCGTGATAAATTCACCGGTTCTGCGGACAAAGTTGTCAATCTGATCACGTTTTACGCCGAAGAAGTGCGCGAAATCTTGGCGGGCATTGGCGCGCATTCCATTGACCAGGTGATTGGCCGCGCCGACCTGCTTTCGCAGGTATCACGCGGCTCGGCACATCTGGATGATCTGGATTTGAACCCCTTGTTGATCCGCGTCGACGGGTCCGAAAAGATCAAATATGATCGCAATCGTGCGCGAAATGCGGTGCCCGATACGCTGGATGCACAAATCGTGCAGGATGCAGACCGGTTTTTGCAGACCCGCGAAAAAATGCAGCTGTCCTATGCGGTACAAAATACCCACCGGACGATTGGCACGCGGATTTCCAGTCATATCGTGACAAATTTTGGCATGCGCAACGATTTGCAGCCCGATCATTTGACGGTCAAGCTGCGGGGTTCTGCCGGGCAATCGCTTGGGGCCTTTGCGGCACCGGGGCTAAAGCTCGAGGTTTCGGGTGATGCCAATGATTATGTCGGCAAGGGCCTGTCGGGGGGCACCATCGTGGTGCGCCCGCCGATGTCCAGCCCGCTGGTGGCGGCGGAAAATACGATCATCGGCAACACCGTGCTTTATGGGGCCACCGATGGGTATCTGTTCGCGGCGGGTCGTGCAGGCGAACGTTTTGCCGTGCGCAATTCCGGCGCCAAAGTGGTGATCGAGGGCTGTGGCAGCAACGGGTGTGAATATATGACCGGCGGGGTTGCGGTCATCCTTGGCAGCATCGGTGCCAACTTTGGGGCGGGCATGACCGGTGGCATGGCATATCTGTACGACCCGACCGGTTTTTCGGCGCAGTTGATCAATCGCGAAAGTTTGGTGATCAACCCGGTGACCGTGCCGCATTGGATCAACCAGTTGGAAGAGCTGATTGAACGCCATCTGGCAGAAACCGGCAGCCAGCGTGCGGCACAGATATTGCAAAACTGGGAAGCCGAACGCGCCAATTTCTTGCAGGTCTGCCCCAAAGAGATGCTCGATAAACTGCCAGCGCCACTTGATTTGGAACCTGAAGTGGTTTCTGCCTGAATTCCTTCGCCTATTGGTGGTAAATGGACATATTTCAGTCGAATTTGTTCGTTTTATCTTGCGTCTCCCCTGTGCCCTCGCCGAAAATAAAGTGGGGAGTGGAGTGGTGTAATGGCACGTATAAAAAGTAAGGCATATTTTTTGTTGTTTTTGGGATTTTTCCTGTCCTCAGCCACGCCAATCCAAGCTGGCGACTGTGGATTTGGTCATTGTTTTGGGGCGCTTGGGGTAACCAATGACGGGTTGCCTACTCGTGCAACAAATCTGCAAACGGCTACAAAAGCAGAAGAACGGATCAATGAGACTTGCGGCACAGACGGCTGTTTGTTGGTTGAAGTTTTTTCCGACGGTTGTGCCGCGATTGCTCGTTATAACAGGGATGGTGTCTTTTTCGGCTTCGCTGAAACCGAAGGCGACGCATCCGCCGAGGCATTGGCATTGTGCAGCCAAGACGGCAGCCGAACCTGCTATGTTTCAGCACAGGTTTGCACGCGGTAGAACCTTAAGAATTCAGCGAATGCTATCTTGACCCATTGCCGTGGTCTGTGGCTAATGCAAAAATCGTGTCGAAAAAAACCGAAATAGCCGAAGAAGCGCCATTGTCACCTTGGCGCGTCAAACTGAAACGCCGACTTTGGCGCAGCGTGACCTATGGGATATTGTTCTATTTTGCGTTGATTTTGTTGTTTTCCGTGCTTCATCCCCCGACAACATTTTACATGATGTCCGAAGGGCGGCGGTTGGGCGAAAGGGTCGATTTTCAATGGGTCGATTTTGAGGAAATATCCCCCGTTGCGGTGCGATCCATTGTGGCGGCAGAGGACGCGAATTTTTGTTTGCACTGGGGGTTTGATATGGCGGCAATTCGCAACGCCATTGATGATGGCGGGTCGCGTGGGGCGTCATCGATCAGCCAGCAAATGGTGAAAAACCTGTTTTTCTGGCAAGGGCGCAGCTGGGTTCGCAAGGGTTTAGAATCGATCACCACACCGCTGGTGGAAATGTTCTGGTCCAAGCGTCGCATTCTTGAGGTTTATCTAAACATCATCGAATTTGATGAGGGTGTTTTCGGGATAGAAGCCGCTTCGCGCCATTATTTCAATCGCAGTCCGGCAGATTTGACCCCCTCACAGGCGGCCAGTCTGGCTGTTGTTTTGCCAAACCCAAAAAACCGAAATCCGAACCGTCCCACCCGTGCGATGGCGCGAAAGGCGGCACAAGCGGCGGATGGGGCGGCGACGATCCTCGCAGATGGGCGATCCGCGTGCTTCGAGGTTGAATCTCGCTGAAAGCCGCGTCAATAGTACGGCAAAGAAAATCAGGTGTTATGATGAATCGTTTATTCCATGTCCCCCTTTCCCCGTTTTGCCGCACCGTTCGTTTGGTGATGGCCGAAAAGAAGCTGGGTGTTGAATTGGTTGAAGAAAAATACTGGGAGGCACGCCCGGAATTCATGCGGCGCAATCCGGCGGGGCAAGTACCAGTGTTGCAAATCGACGGGCTGACCCTGTGTGACAGCGTCGGAATTTGTGAATATCTGGAAGAGGCCCACCCAACCCCTGCCCTGATGCCGCAATCGGTTGCCCAGCGCGCCGAGGTACGCCGCCTTGTCATGTGGTTCAACGATAAATTTTATAGCGAAGTAACCCGTAATTTGCTGGGCGAACGGGTGAACAAGAAAATTATGGGCGCGGGCTATCCTGACAGCAAAAATGTCAAAATCGGCGCCAAACAGATCAAGTACCATCTGGATTATATGGGCTGGTTGCTGGATCAACGCCGCTGGCTGGCGGGCGACAGTATGACCATGGCCGATTTTGCCGCAGCCGCGCAATTGTCCAGCCTTGATTACATTCGCGACGTGGACTGGAACCGTAACGCGCAGGTCAAGGATTGGTACGCCAAAATCAAATCGCGGCCTGCGTTTCGCTCGATTTTGGCCGACCAAGTACCGGGGTTCCCGCAGCCGGAACACTATGCGGATCTGGATTTTTGAGCCTTAGGGACGATCTTTTCGACTTTGCGCTGGCCGCAGGCTTTACCAAAATCGGCATTTGCCGCCCCGATGCCACGCCCCATACTGCCACCCGTTTGGATGAATTTGTTACCGCCGGGTATCATGGGCAAATGGCGTGGATGGCAGAGCGGATGAATTGGCGGGGCAGTGCCGCCGCCCTGTGGCCCGAAGCAAAATCGGTGATCATGCTGGCCGAGGCCTATACGCCGACCCACGATCCCTTGACGGTTTTGGATCACCCCGACAAAGGCGCGATCAGTGTTTACGCCCAAAACCGCGATTATCATGATGTGGTGAAAAAGCGGCTGAAACGCGTGGGCCGTTGGCTGATCGATCAGGCGGGCGGCGAGATCAAGGTTTTTGTCGATACAGCCCCGGTGATGGAAAAACCACTGGCCGCCGCCGCAGGGCTGGGCTGGCAGGGGAAACACACAAATTTGCTAAGCCGCGATTTGGGCAACTGGTTTTTTCTGGGGGCGATATTTACCACGCATGAATTGCCCGTTGATACGCCCGCTATTGAAAACTGTGGCAGTTGCACGGCCTGTTTGGATGTGTGCCCGACCCGCGCCTTTGTTGCACCGTTCAAACTGGATGCGCGGCGGTGCATTTCCTATCTGACGATTGAACACAAAGGGCCGATTGATCCAGCCCTGCGCACCCTTATGGGCAATCACATTTATGGGTGTGACGATTGCTTGGCGGTCTGTCCCTGGAATAAATTTGCCGCCCAAAGTGCCGAGGCAAAATATACCGCGCGGCCTGATTTGATCGCCCCGGATTTGGCGGAACTGGCCATACTGGATGACGCGGGATTTCGCGCCAGATTTTCAGGGTCGCCGGTCAAACGTATCGGGCGGAATCGCTTTGTGCGCAATGTTCTATATGCCATCGGCAATTCTGGCGATGCTGGCTTGCTGGTAACGGCGCAAGCGTTGGTGGGGGACCACGATGCAACCGTGGCCGAGGCCGCGCAATGGGCGGTTGAACAGTTGCACGAAAACCGCCAAAACCAGCGGGCACGATCGCCAAGCACCTAGAAAGGCCATGCATGCCAGCCGCCCCGATGACAGGCATTCTTTTAAAGATCATGGCGATTACGGTTTTCACCGTGATGATGGCGTTGATCAAGGCGACATCGGGTGATGTGCCCGCGGGCGAAGCGGTTTTTTTCCGATCCTTCATCGCAATGATCGTGCTGATTGTCTGGTTGATATGGCAGGGCAATCTGGGTGTCTCGTTGCGCTCGGATCGGGTGATCGGCCATATGGCACGCGGCTTGGCGGGGGGCACTGCCATGGGGTTGCGATTTTTTAGTTTGGGTATTTTGACCTTCCCCGAGGTGACCGTTCTGGGTTTCGCCTCACCGTTGATATTGGTGGTTTTCGCGGCGCTTCTGCTGGGCGAACAAGTGCGCGCGTTTCGCTATTCGGTGGTAATTTTTGGCTTTATCGGGGTGATCATTATCCTGTCGCCGCGATTGCAATCCGTGGGTGTGCAACGCGATTTCATTCAAACGATCGCCGCCGTTCTAATGATCGCCTCGGCGGCGATGGCGGCCTTGGCACAGGTGTTTGTGCGCAAGCTGATTGCAACCGAAAGCACTGGCGCCATCGTGTTTTATTTTTCCCTGACAACGACATTGATGTCGCTGCTCAGCCTGCCATTTGGCTGGGTGTTGCCCCCATGGGATGCCTTTTGGATGCTGATTTTGGCGGGGGTTCTTGGCGGTATCGGGCAAATATTCCTGACCGCCTGTTATCGCTATGCCGAGGCCAGCGTGGTGGCACCGTTTGACTACACCGCAATCCTGTTGGCGTTGGGCATCGGGTATTTCTTCTTTGATGAACTGCCCACCGGCGTGATGCTTTTGGGGGCGGGGATCGTGGTTGCCTCGGGCATCCTGATCATCTGGCGCGAACACTGGTTGAAAAAACGCCTTGTCGCAGAATTGTAACGCGGCGGCCCTTGCGAGCCGCCGCTTTGGTTTTAGCTATGCACGCACCAGCTTTTCGTAATCCGCCGCGATTTCGCGGGTCAATGCGCCAACCTCAAACGTATAGTCACCGATTTGGCCAACGGGCGTTACCTCGGCTGCCGTGCCGGTCAGCCAGCATTGCTCAAACCCTTCCAGTTCCTCGGCCATGATGTGGCGAACATTCACCTTGATGCCTTTGGCCTCTAGCATTGCGATCACCGTCTGGCGGGTGATGCCGTTCAAAAAGCAATCCGGTTTCGGGGTGTGTACCTCGCCATTTTTCACGAAAAAGATGTTCGCACCGGTTGCCTCGGCCACATAGCCACGGTGATCAAACATCATCGCATCCGAACAGCCTTTGGCCTCGGCCTGATGTTTGGCCATCGTGCAGATCATATAAAGACCCGCCGCCTTGGCAAAACAGGGGATGGTTTCCGGGCTGGGGCGTTTCCATTTGGAAATATCCAGTTTTGCGCCCTTGGTTTTGGCATCGCCATAATAGGCACCCCATTCCCACGCGGCCACCGCCATGCGTACAGGGTTGCGTGCCGATGCGACACCCATATCCTGACCCGAGCCGCGCCAGCATACCGCCCGCACATAGGCATCAGACAGGCCTGAGGCCTGCATAACCTGATCTTTTGCCGCTTCGATTTGATCAACCGAATAGGGGATCGGAATGTCCATGTAATTGCCGCTGTCCAACAGGCGCTGGGAATGTTCGCGAGATTTGAAAATCTTGCCGTTATAGGCGCGCTCCCCTTCAAACACCGAAGAACCATAGTGCAGGGCGTGGGTCAGAATATGCACATTGGCCGACCGCCAATCCACCATTTTGCCATCCATCCAGATAAATCCATCGCGATCATCATAGGCAGCTGCCATAACGTGTTCCTTTGCTTTTCAGTGGCCCGGGGCCTGTGTGTTTTGCATTTATTGCGCAAAATATGGCCGTTTCGGACATAAAATTGCGCAAATTCGTGCAATTGGTAGTATTTGATTCTTGGAATGTCAACAAGACTGACATAAAAAGGAATGATAATAGTCGATGAATTTGGGTGAAGGGGCTGCGGGCATGAATAATCGGGTAACGCGTAGTGGTGGCGAGGGGCTTTTGTTTCTGACCGATGAACAGTTGCGCATTGGGATCGAGGCGATGTTTTTTGCCTATCGCGGATTTACGGCGGACCCTGACCGCATTTTGGGTGAAATGGCATACGGGCGGGCGCATCACCGCGCCGTACATTTCATTCACCGAAGCCCGGGCACAACGGTCAATAACCTGTTGGATATTCTGGGGGTCACCAAGCAATCGCTAAATCGTGTGTTGCGCACATTGATCAACGATGGCCTTGTCGAAAGTCGTGTCGGTACGCGGGACAAACGCGAACGGCATTTGTATCTGACCGAGGCGGGCGTGGCGCTGGAACAAAAAATTTCCGACGCCCAGCGCAAGCGTATGCGTGGCGCGTTTCGTCATGCGGGCCCCGAGGCGGTGAACGGGTTTCGCGCCGTGTTGGAGGCAATGATGGATCCTAAATTGAAACAGCAATTCGACAGCCTGAAGGAACAAAACCAATGACCACGCCCGAGGTACATCTGCTGATTGTCGATGATGACGAACGTATTCGTGGGTTGTTGCAAAAATTTTTGATCCGCAATGGATTTTGGGTTTCCGCGGCGCGTGACGCCGCCCATGCACGGCGATTGCTGGCGGGTCTGGAATTTGATTTGATCGTATTGGATGTGATGATGCCGGGGGAAACCGGGGTGGAACTGACGCGGTCGCTGCGCCAGGAAATCGCCACGCCGATCCTGTTGTTGACCGCCAAGGGCGAAAGCAGTGATCGCATCGCGGGACTGGAGGCCGGGGCGGATGATTATCTGAGCAAGCCGTTTGAGCCCAAGGAATTGCTGTTGCGGATCAATGCGATTTTGCGCCGGATGCCTGCCGCTGATCCGTCACGCGATGGGCCAAAACTGATGCAGCTTGGCCCGGCGCGTTATGATCTTGAGCGCGGCGAGCTGCGCCATGGCGATGAACTGGTGCGCCTGACCTCAACAGAAAGCCAGTTGATGCGGTTGTTTTCGGCGCAGCCCGGCCAAGCAATTTCCCGCGCGCAACTGGTCGAAGATTTGGGTCGTGATGGCGGCCAGGCACAGGAACGCGCCGTGGACGTGCAAATCACCCGGTTGCGGCGCAAGATTGAAGTCGACCCAAAACAGCCGCGATATTTGCAAACGGTTCGCGGCGCGGGGTATATGTTGGCACCGGATTGACGGGTTTTGCGCAAGGAAAGATTAGATGCCTCCGGCGGGGATATTTACGGCCTTATGTATCAAACGCACCAAGCCTTCCAGTATCCCGTGATTTCAGATATCT
>Ga0316204_10005293_pt1 | contig 21578 bp, 11 predicted proteins | sample 6monrhotite_MG_2_FD_205661 | JGI IMG/M metagenome (GOLD analysis project Ga0316204, IMG submission 205661) | Microbial mat bacterial communities from mineral coupon in-situ incubated in ocean water Damariscotta River, Maine, United States -... | ecosystem: Environmental > Aquatic > Marine >... | reverse complement strand
AAGCTATCAGAAGCGATGCCTGAGGCATCATAATAACCTTGCAGAAATTTATTCCATTGAGGAATGTTTTCCTTCTCCAGGCTATAGACCACTTTATCAATAAATGGTAATGCCTTGCCGGCATCTGTTAGGAAACCATTGGCTTCGTCATCGGCCTCCCCTTCTGCCGGATATAACTCCCCGTGAAAGTTAGGATTACGCTCCAGCACCATTTGCAAGTTAGGGTTATTTTCAGTCAGCATGTATGGCCCGGTGCCCACCGGGAACCAGTCCAGGGTGATGTTCTTTTTATCCATTCCTGCCTGGGAATAAAACCGGTCAGCCTCTGGTGGAATCGGGGCAAAAAACGGCATTGCCAGCCAGTATAAAAACTGCGGATATTTTCCCTGTATTTTTATTCGGTAAGTATACCGGTCAACAACCTCAACGCCTTCAAGCTCGTAGTTATCAAGATCAAGAAACGCATCTTCCCCTTCGAGTTTTTTGAGTTTTTCATCGGCACGCTTTAACTCGGCGCCAAATTTTTTTAAGCCAACAATATATTCCGTCATTAAACCAAATATGGGGGAATGCAGGCGTGGATGCGCTAATCGTTTTATTTCATACACGAAATCATTGGCAATTAATTCACGTGTACCCTGATACTCAAAATCAGCCAGGGATAATACTTTTTCAAGTTCTTCGGGGGTTAAATTTAAATAACGATACTCAGCATTTTCATCTTTGGCAAAGGCCGGATGGGGCTGGTATTCCACACCCGGCAGTATTGAAATTTCGTACACACTGTACGCAATTGATTCAATAGCACTGTTATTTGGTAAAACACGCCCCTGCTTATCGAGATAAACCACTGACGGAACCTTACTGGCCACCAATGGCACTAATTCATAAGGACGTTTCAGGAAGTGATACTGCAACGGCGGCTCGTAGATTTGCCCGGTAATGGCAATTTCATTAGATGAATAGGATTGGGCAGGATCCAGGTGTTTTGGTCGCGCGGAGAACGGGGAATATAAGGTATTTGCAACCCGCTCCTTTTCAGGATAGGGGTTATTCCATAGCCCATCCTTGCAGGCTGCAGTAACTACCACCATCAATAGGAGGATGCTAAACCGAATTTTTCTATTAGACAATTGAGCGCTTTTCACTGCTTTTACTTTTTTATACTTTCTACTTTTTATGATTGTCCGGGGACCATCTTACCGCAACATGCTACCATTTTCCCATCCTTGAATGCCGCTATGGTTATTGCTGCTGATGCAGGCTCGTTGAGAATCACGGTCAATGCTCAGCGTTACTTTGTGTAGCACCGTTATGCCACGGCTTTTCGCTCCAGACACTACTCATGCGTCATGCAAGTATAGCCTCTCAATTCACCATTTAGACACGTTACAAATATTTAGGTAACATCTTTTCCCTTAATAGAGGAATGGGGTTTCATTCAGGGATCGCGTATAATACGCTAACCTCAGTAATTGGTGGTAACAAATACTGGCAATAACAACCATTGCTCGTAACAATCTAAGTTATTCAATTATAGTTAGAAAATAAAGGAAAAGAATATGGGGTTTTTAGATGGCAAACGTGTCCTTATTGCAGGATTGGCTAGTAATCGATCAATCGCATGGGGAATCGCGCAAGCGATGCATCGAGAAGGCGCTGAACTGGCGTTTACCTACCAAAATGAGAAACTTAAACCACGTGTTGAAAAAATGGGGGCCGAATGCGGATCAAATCTGGCGCTACCCTGCGATGTAGGCAGCGACGATGAAATCGATAACGCCTTTAAACAGCTTGGCGAAAGCTGGGATAGCCTCGATGTTATTGTGCATTCCGTGGCTTTTGCACCACGAGAGGAATTAGAAGGTGAATTCGTGGATGCCACGACACGCCAAGGGTTTATGCAGGCCCATGATATTAGCTCCTACAGTTTCACCGCCCTGGCCAAAGCGGCCCGGCCATTAATGAAAGGCCGTAATGGTGCATTGCTCACGTTAAGCTACCTGGGTGCAGAACGAGTACTTCCCAATTACAATGTAATGGGGCTTGCAAAAGCGAGTCTGGAGGCCAATGTGCGTTATATGGCGGCGGGCTTAGGCCCTGAAGGCACGCGGGTAAATGCCATCTCTGCCGGTCCCATTCGGACGCTGGCGGCATCCGGTATTAAAAATTTTCGCTCCATGCTTAGTTACAACGAGAAAAACACCCCATTGCGCCGCAATGTCACTATAGACGAAGTAGGCAATGTAGCCGCCTTTTTGTGCTCTGATTTAGCATCGGGTATAACCGGTGAAATCACTTATGTCGATGCTGGTTATAACATTACCGGCATGGCCCATCTGGAATAATCACTGCATTTTTACCCATCGACTGAATGCAGCATACCGTGAGTTAAAACATAACACACCGTATCATCAGCGCATTAGTGATGGCGTTCTTGTTGAGTGAAGCAGTTAGTGAAAGGTTTAAATGAAGTGGTTAAGCAAAGCAGCAGTTAAGTGCAGGGATTAAATAATGGGCGTTAAGTGATTAGGTTATAGGTATGATTTAAACGTTTATATGACGCCGCCCCTTTTCCTTCAGTGCTGTTATGAGGATTGTACCGAGTTCACGCAACGCGTGAACTCGGTTATTTGCAGTAATCCAACACCATAATGATGTTATTTCTTTTTAACAGTATCCACGGCAACATTTACTGTCATCCTAGATTACTCAATTGAACGGCATAAAGAGTGTGGTTAATACCCTTTTGTAGCAGTCAACGGCAGAATCTAGCGTTATGCTTTTAGAATATTTTCCTCGCCTTCAGAACGCGCAATTATGACAGCGCCACATGAATCACTAAATACATTGACCGTGGTTCGGCACATATCCAAAACCCGATCAACAGCAAGAATTAACCCAATCGCTTCAACCGGCAATCCGATGGCCGCCAGAATAATGGATATGGCTACCAGACTTGCCGCGGGGATACCCGCAACGCCAATTGATGTTAACAGCGCCACCATCACAATAGTGAACTGCTCTGCAAACCCAAGTGTAATACCGTATGCCTGGGCGATAAATATTGCAGCAACACATTCATAAAGTGCCGTACCATCCATGTTAATGGTAGCACCCAGCGGCAAAACAAAACTTGAGGTACGATTTGATACACCCGCATTTTTTTCCACACACTCGATCGTAAGCGGCAACGTCGCCGATGATGAGCTGGTGGAAAACGCGGTTAATAACGCAGGCATCATTGCGCGGTAATGCCTTATGGGACTCACTCGGCCAACAAATCGTAACAACAGCGGCATCACCACAAAAAAGTGGATTGCCAACGCCAGTATCACGCTCACAAAAAACAAGGCTAACGGTTTAAATGCATCAAATCCGGTGCTTGCAACTACTTTTGCAACCAATGCAAACACACCAATAGGGGCAAATTTCATTACCCAATCGGTGATAAGCATCATTACCTGGTAAACACTGTCCCAGAATTTATAGATGGTATCAGCATTAGGGTGCTTAATTTTTGTCATGAAATAGCCAAACAGGAGACCAAAGAAAATCAAGCCCAGCATTTGCCCATTGGCGGCCGCTTCAACTATATTAGTCGGTACCATGCGCAAGAACACTTCTGCCACATCACCCGCGCCTTTGCCTTCCACTTTCGCTTTTATATCGTCTACATCTGCCGACAAACCAATTAAATCTTTAGCCGGCTGGCCATCGATGACACCGGGCGAAATAATATTGACAACAACCAATCCTATCAGAATGGCGATTAAACTGGTGAAGGCATAATAGAGAATGGTTTTTGTGCCCATGCGGCCCAGGGTATTGTGTGACCCCATACCAGCAATACCAATGATGATGGAGGACACGATCAGAGGCACAATGAGCATTTTTAGTGCATTGAGGAACATGGTACCAATAAACACATAGACGTCATAAAACGTAACACCTGCGATTCCCATCGTCTCACCGGTGATGGAGCCCGCAATCACGGCTAACACCAACGCAATAGCAATTTGCCAATGGAGTTTCAATTTAAACATGGGTCCATCCTTATTTTTATATAGGGCAGGTTATTTTTAAATGCGTTGTTTTGATTTCGTTAATGTCTGTTAGCTACGTTTAGTTAATTAACTAATGTGTGTTGATCGGTTTACATCAATACTGGCTAAAGAATATTGGCTGAAGAATATTGGTGCCCTGTGTTAGGTGCATTCTTCTGTACACATCGCTGAATAATCGCAAACAACAACCGAGAGAGATCGGTCATCCATGGAGAGAACTGAGTTGGCCCATGAATTAACCGAATAGCGATTATGTCATTGCCAGCATGGAGGGGCAAGCCCAATACCCGGCCTTTAACCGGGATTGGGCATTAGAGAATGAATTATAAGCTATCGTCCTGAACAACGATGCTGGATTTTTGTTTGAGACCCGTCAACATTTCCTGGAACGCCGACTCGCCGATAAGGCTGGATATATTTCGTTTTGTGGTAAGTCGCTTAGCTTCGTCAATCGCCGCCACATCACCATCGGTGACTTTATCAACAGCAAGCACCACATAATCACCGGAGGCAAGCGCCACGCCACCGTAAACCGTTTCAGTATCGGCAGGTTTACGCAGTTTAAAGGCTTTCTCAACAATTTTACTATCAATGCTTCGGTCAGTACGCTTTAATTCACCCGCGTCCTTCCAGTCAGGCTTAGCGTTGTCCGTGGCTTTGGCCGCCTCGTCCTCATTATTCGCGGTGGTATCTTTTGTTTCTGTCTCAGCATTCCCGTCCGCATTGGCTTCTTTTGTATCGCCGCCGCCTTGTTGAAGTTGCTGAATTAATTCATTACCGGCTTTTTTCACTCTATCACGGGATTTATCATTTACGATTTGTGTAACAATCTCGTCTTTAACCTCATCCAGGGGGCGTTGCTTGGCCTCCTGATGCGCCTTTATGCGCAATACAATCACATGATTTTCGCCAATCTGGATAGGCTCGCTATTAAAACCATTTTTCAATACCTCTTCACTAAAAGCCGCGGATGCGACCTTGGGATTGGCCATTATCCCGGCGCCACCACTACGACCGGACAATTCGCTGGTTTTAATACTTAACCCTGAAGCACCTGCTGCATCTTCCAGGCTATCCGGTACTTCGTAAGCCAGGTTAGTTAGTTTTTCGGATATCTCGAAAAACTTGCGATCAGCAATACCCTGCTGGTATTCCGCAACCAGAGTTGCCTTAACGTCCTCAAATGATTTGACCTCCTGGGAGCGAATATCTTCCAGCTTGATAATATGAAAACCAAACGCACTAAGAACCGGCTCGCTGATTTCGCCTTGTTTAAGCCCGTACATAGCTTCTTCATAGGCGGGATCAAGGGAGCCTTTACCAAAATAACCCAGGTCACCACCAGTGTCTGCCGATCCCGGGTCGTCGGAATGTTGTTCGGCCAGTTTTTCAAACTCAGCGCCTTCTGCTATTTGCTTGCGCAGATCGTCTGCTTTGCTTCTAGCGGCATCTATCTGCTCTTCGCTGGCACCTTCCTCAACTGATATCAGTATATGCCGAGTATGGCGCTCTTCCGGCACCATGTACATATTGGCCCGGTCATCATAAAATTTGCGCAGCTCCTCTTCTGAAGGCTCAGCATTTTTACCCAAATCAGTGGCGCTTAGCTCCAGGTATGACACACTGACTTTCTCAGGCGTCATGTAACGACTGCTGTTGTTCTCGTAATACTGTTTTACGGCCTCTTCACTTGCATCTGATGCCTGTTTGTAGGTGTCAGCTTTTAGCGTGGTATAACGAATGTGGCGGGTTTGCTCCTGCAGCTTCAACAAATTGTCAACATCCCGTTTGGTCACCACGGGCGTAGCGGTAATCCCGCTGTAAAGCTGTTGCGTAAGAATGCTGCGCTTTATCCGTTGCTCAAACACAACGGGCGATTCACCATTCGCGGTTAATTGCTGTTTATATAGCGCATTGGAGAATTTTCCATCCTCCTGGAATGCTTCAATTGCCTGGATTATGGTAACGATGGATTCATCAGAGACATAAAAACCGGCATCAGTGGCATTTTGAAATAAAATCTCACGGTTAATGAGATCGTCCAACGCTCGTTGCTTAAGCTGCGCATCAAACATATTGGCATCGAACTGGTTGCCCAGCATTTGCCGCATACGATCCCGTTGAGAATAATATTCACGTTGGTAACGCTGTTGGGAGATTTCGCTGCCGTTGACAGTAGCTGCCACCAGCGACCCGCCATTACCAAAATATTGGTTAATACCCCAAAGCGCAAAAGGAATGATGAGCAAAATGACTATTGCCCAGGCAATCCACCCTTGTATCCCTTCTCGAATATAACCCAGCATTTAATTTAAGACCGATTGTCAATGAGACAGATTGTAAGTATCTGATCGTTTATATGGAAACACTATGTGCGTTTGATTGCGTCATTATTCTTAATGACATACTTCCCGGACAACGTTCTCGGGACACAACACTTAGGAATTTAAACCAAACCATGTTCTATTGAAACTTAAACTTCGTTAAATCTAAATTTTATTAGCCCTAACGTTTTATTAAATCTAAGTCTCGTTAAATTCATGTCTAATTAAAATCAGGCCATAATCAGAACAAGCCTTACTAAATCATCCCTAAATAAAACGTTGTTGGATCACATCAGCGTGCCATCTTAAACAAAAGGCGTTCCGATTGGAACGCCTTAGGCTTATTGATGGCGGAGTGGACGGGACTCGAACCCGCGACCCCCGGCGTGACAGGCCGGTATTCTAACCAACTGAACTACCACTCCTGAACAATGGTGGGTGCTGTAGGGATTGAACCTACGACCCTCGCCTTGTAAGGGCGATGCTCTACCAGCTGAGCTAAGCACCCAAGAAGCGCGCTAGTTTACGGCATCCTTCAATGCTTTTCCAGCCTTAAATGAAGGATTTTTTGCAGCTTTTATTTCAATTGCCTCACCGGTGCGTGGATTTCGGCCAGTACGAGCAGCGCGTTCCCGTACTAAAAACGTACCAAAGCCCACTAAAGAAACCTGATCCCCATTACTAAGCGCATCGGATATGGATGAAAGAACAGTATCAATTGCGCGGCCGGCCGCCGCTTTGGATATGTCTGCACCCTCAGAAACAGCATCCACTAATTCTTGTTTATTCACTAACTACACCTCTCATTTTGGTTATTATGAATTTTTTTGCTCAACAACGATACAACAAAGCAAAGTGCGTGCACGATATTATAGGTTTAAGTCCATAATTAAGGTTTATTCTGGTTATACGAGGTGTCCGCCTCAATATCGGCCAGGAACGCTTTATACCAACCGGCCATTAGGCCCGTCAAGCAAGTGACAGGCTCTATACGGCGTGAAGATTCACACTGTACAGGGAATTGTATTAGTGGTTGGTTAATTTAAAAATTGGAGCGTTTTCTGAGCACGGCAAATCCGTTTGTTTTTATTAGCTTTTTATTTTATCACCCGAGATAAATATGGTTTTTATATAACTGTCTGGCCTTTAATCCATTCGCTATATCCGCATTCTCAATACAAAATTACTTTTGTGAAGAGTTTGTTAAATGTTCAGGGCAACGGATATATCGACCGTTTGGCACACCAATATACTCGCGCCATCGCCGGTAAAGATACCCGTAAACCATTGCCCTTAAATCATCATCAGCGTCCTAACGCCGTCTAATTAATGCGTTCTTATGGTCTTGCCACTTTTTCGAGGCGTGCCCTGTTCGACGCTCTGCACCCCGTCCTTATCCGTGCTAGGCAAGGCTTCAGGCATTTTAGTTAATGCGACTTGCAGTACTTCATCCACCCACCGAACCGTCTTAATTTCCAGGCTTTCTTTAATGTTATCCGGTATTTCCGCCAAATCACGGCCATTCTCTTCCGGAATCAGTACTGTTTTTATACCGCCGCGGTGAGCGGCCAATAATTTCTCTTTGAGCCCGCCAATCGGCAACACTTCACCCCGTAAGGTGATTTCACCGGTCATGGCCACATCTGAGCGTACCGGAATACCGGTTAAAACTGACACAATAGCGGTACACATACCGATACCCGCACTTGGTCCGTCTTTTGGCACAGCCCCTTCCGGCACGTGAATATGGATATCATAATTTTCGTAAAAGTCCGCCGATTCAATACCAAGCAATTTGGCACGGCTTCTTACAACGCTCATGGCAGCCTGTACTGACTCTTTCATCACATCACCCAGTTGCCCGGTGATGACATGCTTACCTTTACCAGGGACCAATACAGCCTCAATTGATAACAGGTCTCCACCAACCTCCGTCCATGCAAGCCCGGTCACCTGGCCCAGTTGATCTTTTTCTTCAGCCCGGCCAAAGCGAAAACGCTTCACACCACTGAAGGTTCCCAGGTTATCGTGAGTAACCACCAGCTGATCAGATTTTTTATCAGAATCATCCAGCAAAATCTTCTTAACGACCTTACGGCAAATTTTTGATATTTCGCGCTCCAGATTCCGGACACCCGCTTCGCGGGTATAATAACGAATAATGTCACGCACCGCCGATTCGTCAATCACCAGTTCAGATGACTTTAAACCATTGGACTTTATTTGTTTTGGAACTAGATAGCGTTCGGCAATATTCACTTTTTCATCTTCGGTGTAACCGGAAATTCGAATCACTTCCATACGATCCAGCAAAGGACCGGGGATATTCATTGTGTTGGCCGTGGCAACAAACATGATATCCGACAAATCATAATCCACTTCCAGATAATGATCGCTAAAGGTATGGTTTTGCTCCGGGTCAAGTACCTCTAACAACGCAGATGCAGGATCGCCTCGAAAATCCATTGCCATCTTATCAATTTCATCGAGCAAAAATAAAGGATTACGAGTACCTACCTTGGTGATATTCTGAATGATCTTACCGGGCATGGAACCGATATAGGTGCGCCTGTGACCGCGAATTTCCGCTTCATCACGTACGCCACCCAGCGACATGCGAATAAATTTGCGATTAGTTGCCCGGGCAACAGATTTCCCCAACGATGTTTTACCAACCCCCGGAGGTCCAACTAAGCAAAGAATTGGGCTTTTTGCCTTTTTAGCACGCTGCTGGACTGCCAGGTACTCCAATATCCGCTCTTTAACTTTATCTAAGCCATAGTGATCAGCTTCAAGCACATCTTCTGCCTCAACAAGGTTGTGACGTACTTTTGAACGCTTTTTCCAGGGAACATTGGCCAGCCAATCGATATAGTTACGAACCACCGTGGCCTCTGCCGACATTGGCGACATCATTTTAAGCTTGTTTAATTCTGATTCTGCCTTGGTTTTGGCTTCTTTAGACATGCCGGCATCTTCAATTCTTTTGGCCAGGTCATCAATTTCGTTATGACCTTCCTCCAGGTCACCCAGCTCCTTTTGAATGGCTTTCATTTGCTCATTCAAATAATATTCACGCTGGCTTTTTTCCATTTGCCGCTTAACACGACCACGGATGCGCTTTTCAACCTGCAATAAATCTATCTCGGCTTCCATTAAACCAATGAGATGCTCCAGGCGCTCACGCAAACTTTCGATTTCGAGAATTTTTTGCTTTTCCTCGATCTTTAATGACATATGTGCCGCGACAGTATCGGCAAGCCGACCCGGCTCTTCAATACTGGCTAACGAGGATAGAATTTCAGGCGGGACTTTTTTACTGAGCTTGACGTATTGGTCAAACTGAGCCAAAACAGAACGCATTAATACTTCGCTTTCACGCTCATCTAACTTGAGCGTTTCAGAAGATTCAACCTTGGTAATCTGTGCTTTGAAAAACGCATCATTGCTAATGAGATTTAATATTTTGGCCCGCTCACTACCTTCAACCAGCACCTTGATCGTGCCGTCAGGCAGTTTCAGTAATTGCAATATATTGGCTACCGTGCCAATACTGTAAAGGTCTTCAGCGTCGGGCTCGTCCTGGGACGCATTTTTTTGTGCCGCCAGTAAAATTCGCTTGTTGTCATCCATGGCAGCTTCGAGCGCCTGGATTGATTTGTCTCGCCCAACAAACAGGGGAATGACCATATAGGGATAAACCACAACATCCCGCAGTGGCAGAACCGGCAATATTTGAAGCTGGTCACTTACAATATCGGAAACTTTGTCTTCGTCAGACATATTAATCCCTCTCTCGTTAAGAAGGTGCGAATTGATTAAGCTGAACTCGGTTATGCGACCTTGATACGCAGTACTGTTACACGCTCGTTTTGAAGCAGGTCACGAACCTGATTGAGTTCCAGAATAAGTGCTTCGCACCCCTAAAATAAATCTGTGTAACGCTTATAAATTGTGCAATTTGTTTGCCACACTGCCGACTATTAACCTATGTGCGGGCAACAGACTAATACTTCAAGGGATCATGGGCTAATTGAGATGATACTGTCAGCGTACCACATCGCTGCCTAAGCCCAGCTAATCGATCGATTAGCTGGGCTAGCATACATAAAGTTGTGGAACCCGTCGGACTCGGGCAAAACTGACGACGGTGACGCGCATAATGAGGCTGCATATCCAGTTACTGTGCCAAACAATAATCGCCTGGCCTGTATAACCGGCCTCGATATCACCGCACACACAACGCCTTCCGATCCCTCAGTTTGACAAACGCCTAAGAGGACGAGTCTGACGCTAATCGACTTTGCTCGCCACCTTCGAAGATTAATAAAGGTTTGGATTTGTTCTGAATTACATCTTCGTCAACGATCGCTTTGCTGAGACCTTCCATTGACGGCAGATCGTACATCATATCTAACAGCACATGCTCAAGTATCGACCGTAAACCACGCGCTCCGGTTTTCCGATCCATCGCCTTGCGGGCAACCGCATAAAGCGCTTCGGTGCGGAACTCCAACTCACATGCTTCCATCTCAAATAACTTAGAATATTGTTTGGTAATCGCGTTTTTCGGTTCGGTCAAAATTTTGACTAACGCTTCCTCATCGAGCTCCTTGAGGGTTGCAATGACGGGCAAACGACCCACAAACTCTGGGATTAGGCCATAACGGGTCAGATCTTCTGGGGCAACGCTCTCAAGCACTTCACCAATACTCTTTTTATCTTTCTTGCTCTGCACTTGCGCAGAAAACCCAATGCCGCTTTTCTCAGAACGGTCCCGGATAATACGATCCAGACCATCAAAAGCACCACCGCAAATGAAGAGAATATTTGCCGTATTAACCTGCAGGAACTCCTGCTGCGGGTGCTTTCGTCCACCCTGCGGTGGCACAGAAGCAATGGTTCCTTCAATCAACTTCAGTAATGCCTGCTGAACACCTTCGCCAGAGACATCTCGGGTAATGGATGGATTGTCTGACTTACGCGATATCTTATCGATTTCATCTATATAGACGATACCTGTCTGCGCCTTTTCAACGTCGTAATCACATTTTTGAAGTAACTTCTGGATAATGTTTTCGACGTCTTCACCAACATAACCTGCTTCGGTCAGCGTGGTGGCATCAGCAATGGTGAATGGGACGTTAAGCAGGCGGGCCAGGGTTTCGGCCAACAGCGTTTTACCGCTACCGGTAGGACCAATCAGCAATATGTTACTTTTTGCTAATTCTACGTCGTCCTTCTTCTGGCCAGCTTCAAGACGCTTGTAATGGTTATACACTGCGACAGCAAGAATCTTCTTGGCTCGCGGCTGACCAATAACATATTCGTCTAAAATCTGGTTAATTTCGTGGGGTGTGGGTAATTTACTACCACCGAGATTGGAAGATTTTTCCTCCACCTCTTCTCGAATAATGTCGTTGCATAACTCGACGCATTCGTCACAGACAAAGACCGAAGGCCCTGCGATTAACTTACGTACTTCATGCTGGCTTTTTCCGCAGAAGGAACAATACAGCAGTTTTCCGCCGTCATCACCTTTATTGTGCTTATCGTCGCTCATACCTACCTCTTATACATAGACATCACAGGAAGCTATAGGTTTTATTGCCCTGCGGTCCCTCTATTGATATCGACTATCTCTGATCTTTACTTTAACTTTAAAGAGGATAATACTGCAACAACCTTTCGCAAAACCAATAAATATCAGTCGGTTAAGCAAAGTTATTCGTCATTAATTCCCGCACGACTCTCAAGGACTTTATCTATTATGCCAAATTCAACGGATTCCGGCCCACTCATAAAATTATCCCTGTCAGTATCAATCGCTATTTTTTCCAACGACTGGCCGGTATGATCAGCCATAATTCGGTTAAGTCTGTCCCGTGCCGATAAAATTTCCTTAGCATGAATCTCTATATCAGAGGCTTGCCCCTGAGCGCCCCCCAAGGGCTGATGAATCATCATACGCGCATTCGGCAAACAAAAACGCTTACCTTTGCAGCCACCTGCCAGTAATAATGCACCCATACTGGCTGCCTGCCCGATACACATGGTGCTCACATCACACTTGATAAATTGCATCGTATCATAGATGGCCAGTCCGGCTGATACCGATCCGCCTGGAGAGTTTATATAAAGGTGTATATCCTTATCCGGGTTTTCCGACTCCAGAAACAATAGCTGTGCAACAATTACGTTAGCAGTATAGTCATCAACAGGGCCTACCAGAAAGACAACCCGCTCTTTCAACAAGCGGGAATAAATATCGTAAGAACGCTCACCCCGAGCCGATTGCTCAACAACCATCGGGATTAAATTCAAATTCTGTATTTCATTTACACCGCTATTTCTCATGTGTTATTCACCATAATATCGTTTGGTCGTTTTTTGTTTCCATGTTCGGCACACTGCTTAACGACAGGCCTACAGCTATGTATAAATAAAAAATCAAGCCTAATTGTTACGCTCAAAGCTTAGCAGAGATTATTGACGATAGTACCTTAACTTAAAGGAACCGGGTTCATCAATTCATCGAAGGACATACTTTTGTCCGACACTTGCGCTTTTGAAACAACCCAATCTACCGCTTGATCTTCAAGAACGATATATTCAATTTCGGCTAGTCGTTGTTTATCACCATAGTAATACTTTACAACGTCTTCAGGTCTCTCATATGTAACGGCAATATTCTCAATAGTTTTACGTAAATCTGCTGGCTCTACCTTAATATTATTTTGTTTGATGATTTCAGACAAAATCAGCCCTAAAGAGACTCTGCGCCTAGCTTGTTGTTCAATTGCATCCGAATCCGGTTCCGGAGATTGTAGCTGTGTCGGTGTAGTCATTGCCTGTTGTTGTTGCTTTACTAATGCATCCATCTCGCCATCAATCAGCGCCTTGGGTAATTCGATCGGGTTTTGTTCTACCACCCCATCCAGCACTTGTTGTTTAAGTTGTGTTCTAATTCGCTGATCTGCTTCACGCTGCATATTTTGTTTAATTTGATCCCGAAAAGCATCGACGCCACCTTCGGTAATCTTGAAAATCTCTAAAAACTTCTCGTCCACTTCAGGTAAAACCGATTCTTCAACATCGTGCACCTTAATATCAAACTCAACGGTCTTCCCAGCCAAATCTTTAGCGTGATAATCTTCCGGGAATTGCACGGATATGGTCCGCTCATCATTCGCCGACATGCCAACAACCTGATCTTCAAAGCCTGGTATCATGCGTTTCGCACCAAGCTCCAACGGATACTGCTCTGCGGCACCGCCATCAAATACTTCACCATTTAATTTGCCATTAAAATCGATAACAACCCGATCACCCTCTTGCGATGCCCGCTCTACTTTACGCCATTCTTTATGCTGCTTACGGATGGTCTCGATCATTTGATCGATTTCTGAGTCAGCGATTTCCAATTTCGGGCGTTCAAGCTTTATTGCCTCGATGCCTTGCACGGTAACGTCAGGATAAATTTCAAACGTCGCAGTAAACTCGACTTCAGGCGCCTGCTCATCAACTTCTTTCGGCTGAATCTGTGGAACACCTGCCGGACGCAATTTTTCCTGATTGATGGCTTCATAGAAACTTGACTGCATCACCTCGCCGATCACCTCCTGCGTGACTTGTCCGGCATAACGGCGCTTGATTTCGCTCATCGGAACTTTGCCGGGGCGAAACCCAGAGATTTTGGCTTTCCCTTTCAGGTTTACAAGACGAGTCTGTACCTCGTTATCAATGCGCTCTTTTGGAATTTGAACAGTCATACGACGCTCAAGGCCACTCGTCATTTCCACTGAAACTTGCATAGCTAAAACTTCCTCATGATGAAATATATTGCAGACAAACTGTTGCTAGTGTGAGTGATCAGCGTGGATCACTACTGGGTAAGCATGGCATGCCCGGGGGAAAATCGGGTAATACGGTTAACGCTTTCCCACTATTACTCGAAAACCTAAACTACTCGAAAACCTAAATGACCCGAAAACCTAAACTCACAAGCATCGCTTATGAGCCACCCTGAATTGGGTTAGTGGCGCCGATGACAAACCTAGCCTTATTTAATTAATTTGGTGCGAAAGGAGAGACTCGAACTCTCACAGGTTACCCCACTGGAACCTAAATCCAGCGCGTCTACCAATTCCGCCACTCTCGCATATTCTGTAACTCTACATCCACCACCGCTGAAACAGCTTATAACACGGTATTAACGGGGACGGTACTGTTAATTAAGCACTACTTGCCCACTACAACCCAGCTAAAGCGCTTAAATCAGACAGCCCTACGCACTGCACTTTAGCCTCAAGCTTGCTGCCCTTTGATAACAAATTATGATGCCTGGCATCAATTGCCATCATACTCAGACCGCAATATCGATTAAGTCGTAATACTAAACCATGATGTCAAACCACAATGCATTGAGCATGGAAGCCTCGCCCCTAAACCCCCAGAATGATAGGGCCTTGCGTAGACTGATCTACGATACGTCCCGCCGATTTGGGCTGGGGCGTATCGTACACTAATCTACTGATTTTTACTATTCTGACAAACCACTTAGATGCCATTAATGACGACAGCCAACAGAGGTAACATCAGAAGATTTATTAATTTCTCCGGATACGATAAGCTGTTGGGTTGTTGGTCACTCAAACCAAATGGGTTCCAAGCAACCATATCAATTCGAGGATATAGAGCCCCGCAAGCCAAAATTCTCTTACTAGGCGCTTTAGGTGACCGATTTAACGTTAACTTACTAAGGATTGTTATACGATATGAGCACGTCAGGCAAAACGCCAACCGCTAACTTCATTCGGCACATCATCGACAAGGACCTGAAATCTGGCAAGCATACAGGACGAATTGCCACCCGCTTTCCACCTGAACCGAACGGATTTTTACACATCGGCCACGCAAAATCCATTTGCCTTAATTTTGGTCTCGCTGATGATTATAGCAATGAAAGTGGCAGCGCGAGCTGTAACCTGCGTTTCGATGACACTAACCCCGGCAAGGAAAATGTGGATTTTGTTGACGCCATCATGAAGGATGTTCACTGGTTAGGCTATCAGTGGAACGGACCGGTTCGATATACCTCAAATTATTTCGAACAACTATACGATTTTGCCGTTGCGCTGATCAAACAAAACAAAGCCTATGTATGTAGTTTATCGGCCGAGCAGATGCGAGAGACCCGGGGCACACTTAAAGAAGCAGGCGCTAATAGCCCGCATCGCGGCCGCACAGTGGAAGAAAACCTGGCATTATTTACCGCCATGCGTAATGGTGAATTTAATGATGGCGACCACGTACTTCGCGCCAAAATTGATATGGCGTCACCTAATATGAATTTACGTGACCCGGTTCTTTATCGCATTATGCATCATAAACATCACCAAACAGGTGATGCCTGGTGCATCTACCCTATGTACGATTATTCCCATCCTTTGGCCGACGCGCTGGAAGAAATCACTCATTCGCTGTGCACACTGGAATTTGAAGATCATCGCCCCTTATATGACTGGGTAATCGACAATACGGACATAGCCAGCCACCCACAGCAAATCGAATTTGCCCGTCTGGCACTGGAGCATACCGTCATGAGCAAACGCAAGCTCAATGAGCTGGTTGCCCAAAAGCATGTTGATGATTGGGACGACCCCCGAATGCCAACCATTGCCGGCTTAAGACGCCGAGGCTATACACCAGCATCCATACGTGATTTCTGTGACCGAATTGGCATCACCAAGGTCGACACGGTGATTGAAATGGGGGTATTGGAAAATTGTATTCGCGAAGACCTGGATCACTGCGCACCGCGGGCGATGTGCGTGCTAAATCCGTTGCGTGTGGTGCTGGAAAACTACCCCGACGGGAAAGTGGAGCAACTCAACGCCTCGCGCCATCCGAAAAACGCTGAAATGGGCAACCGAACCCTGCCCTTTAGCCGAGAACTCATCATCGACCATGATGATTTCAGAGAAACAGCGAATAAAAAGTACAAACGTCTGGTGGCGGGCGGCGAAGTTCGATTAAGAAACGCTTATGTCATTAAGTGCGAACAAGTCATTAAAGACGAAAATGGAAATATTACTGAATTACGCTGCAGTTACGACGAAAACACCTTAGGCAAAAACCCGGAAGGCAGGAAAGTTAAGGGGGTCATTCACTGGGTATCCGCTCAACATGCGGTAAAAGCACAAGTAAGACTGTATGACCGGCTGTTTCACGAAGTAGACCCGAACAAAATCGCTAAAGCGGAAGATTTAAAAGGTCAATTGAACCCCTCATCGTTACAGGTACTGAAAGACTGCTACGCCGAACCCAGTATTGCTGAGGCAAAACCAGGAGACCGGTTTCAATTTGAGCGCGAGGGTTACTTTTGCATTGACACCAAAGACTCACAACCTGATGCCCTTGTCATTAATCGGACAGTGACGCTGCGCGACACCTGGTTAAAAATAGAACAAAAATCATCATAGCGACATTAATATTTATTCTTTAGCGCAACCCTCAGTCTTTAGCGCAACCCTCAGCTAGCTAGCTCAGTTAAATGGAGTTAGTTAGCGCGGGTACCTGAGGAGCTATCAAGAGATTGGTGGGCCATGTAGGAATCGAACCTACAACCAATGGATTAAGAGTCCACTGCTCTACCAATTGAGCTAATGGCCCGCTTGGAATTGGGCATGCAAACTTGGCATGCAATAATACGAGGATCAAGCTGGATATTACAAAAAATGTTACTGAAAAATGGGGTGGACGATGGGGCTCGAACCCACGACAACCGGAATCACAATCCGGGACTCTACCAACTGAGCTACGCCCACCAACGAGCTTCTGACTAACATCATTATTTCGTGTAACTTGCGCCCATTCTACATCAACCCGTTAAAACCGGGCAATATGCTAATTAAAATGGAAACAGGACACTGGATTCCATCTTATTAAGTTTGGCACGCCCGGCAGGATTCGAACCTGCTACCCTCGGCTTAGAAGGCCGATGCTCTATCCGAATGAGCTACGAGCGCAGTACTGCCTGTAAAAACCAGACAAAACGGTTGAATGATTGATATCCACGAAATTGGCAGGTGTCCAATATTCCCGAAACCTACCAAGATAATTTTTAGTACTAATTTAGCACCAATATCTTTATTACTTTGTTACTTCACGGCAGTCCAAAATGAGTCGAATGACGTCCATTTTGGCATTACCACATCACGTTATACTTAGCCCACATCATAGCAAGCAGGTATAAAGCTTATCAAAATTGGTCGGGGTAGAGAGATTCGAACTCCCGACATCCTGCTCCCAAAGCAGGCGCGCTACCAGGCTGCGCTATACCCCGAAGTAGTCATTATAACGTCATTAACGCGGCTGCGCTATTGCAATACAATTGATCCACCCTATTATTTGATACGCCAAAGCAATTGATAAACCAATATTTTTGACAAACCAGGGCATTTTTGGCAAATCAACGTATTACCGCGAGTACCGCTTATTCTGGCGCTGGAAAAGTCCGGTGATGGAAAAGTCCGGCGCCGAAAAAAGTGGGCATCATACGTGTGTTACCCCAGGTTCGCAAGCAGTTTCACTGCCAGATTCGCTAATTCGGTATCTAGTGTAGTGGTCTTTCCATATTAGCAGCCGCAAGGCCCGAGACAGGTAGCCCTCGTACCAACCATGCCCAAGGGGGAGCAAATCCGCATCACTCATCCACCAACCACAAAGAGAAACCTTGGCGAAAAGCATCTGGCATGAGACTATAGCGGCGTGGATTCCAAACTAAAACACAGTGACTTTCACTCCCGATATAGCTAGAAATACCCGTTATGAGCGCTAAAATAATTGATGGCAAAGCCATTGCTGCCACACTACGGCAACAAATAAAAGAACGCGTAAATCAGCGCATCACCGGCAAATTACGGCCACCCGGATTAGCGGTTATATTGGTGGGCAGCGACCCAGCATCCCAGGTTTATGTTGCCAGCAAGCGTAAAGCCTGCGAAGAAGTGGGCTTTAAATCGCTCGCCTACGACTTACCAGCAACAGCAAGCCAGCAGCAATTGCTGAATCTTATTGATGATCTAAATGCAAACGATGCCATTGATGGCATTTTGGTGCAGCTGCCATTACCCGCCCATATCCCGGCAGAAGTGATCATAGAACGCATCCAGCCCCATAAAGATGTCGATGGCTTTCATCCCTACAATGTGGGACGACTGGCATTACGCCAGCCAGTATTACAGCCTTGCACACCCCGTGGTGTTATCACATTACTAACGCATACCAATATCGACATTAGAGGCCAGGACGCCGTTGTCGTCGGCGCATCCAATCACGTAGGCCGCCCCATGATGCTGGAATTATTACTGGCGGGTTGCACCGTGACCAGTTGCCATCGCTTTACCAAAAACCTCGAAGCTCACGTACGCCGGGCCGACATTTTGGTGGTTGCCGTCGGTAAGCCCAATATTGTTAATGGTGACTGGGTAAAACCAGGTGCCATTGTGATTGATATCGGCATCAATCGTTCAGCTGAGGGGAAATTAGTGGGTGACGTCGATTTTAATGCTGCAAGACAACATGCTGCGTGGATTACCCCGGTGCCTGGTGGCGTCGGTCCAATGACAGTGGCCACCCTGCTACAAAACACGCTCGAATCCGCCGATAAACTACAGGGTGACTTAACGAGCTGAAACAAACGTCAGGTGCCGGAGCCAGGGTTGAACCGCAAGCCTCAAAAGCCGGCTGTTATTCGCGACGCCAGGTTGTACGCCCAGCCTCATCCTCAAGCAACACGCCCTGCTCGGCCAGTTCATGGCGAATGCGATCAGCATCCTGAAATCTTTTCCCATGGCGCGCCTGATTACGTTGTTCAATTAGCGCCTCAATCTGATCGGCGGTAATTCCACCCGCCTCTGCAGCAACGACACCCTGCAAAAAGTCATCTGGTTCCCGCTGTAACAAGCCAAGCAACGCACCTAATTGTTTTAATTGCGCACCGAATTTCAAGGCTTGCGGCTCGTCACTTGTTTTAAGCTTATTACACTCACCGGCAATATCGAATAACACGGCAATGGCCGTCGGCGTATTAAAATCATCATCCATCGCCATGGCAAAACGAGAGGAAAATTCATTGCTGACACTATTGGTAACATACTGCTCCAGTGGAAGTCCACGTAGCGCAGTGTATAAGGTTGTTAAACTAGCTTTGGCAGTTTCCAGGTGTTGGTCCGAATAATTTAGCGGGCTGCGATAATGACTATTCACAATAAAGTACCGAATGACCTCAGGGTCATATTGTGCCAATACTTCGCGAATGGTGAAAAAATTACCAAGTGACTTGGACATTTTTTCGTCGTCAATCCGCACATGGCCATTATGCATCCAAAAATTCACAAAAGTTTCGTCCGTGGCACCTTCACTTTGTGCAATTTCGTTTTCATGATGGGGAAATTGCAAGTCCTGTCCACCACCATGAATATCAAAATGGTTACCCAGGCAGTGCGTCGACATGGCAGAGCATTCAATATCCCAACCTGGTCGCCCAGCGCCCCACGGTGAGTCCCAACTAGGTTCACCGGGCTTGGCTAGTTTCCATAACACCCGGTCCAGCGGATCATCCTTCTTCTCATCCACTTCGACGCGATCCACTGAGCGCAATTCATCGAGGCGTTTACCGGATAGTGCGCCATAGCGTTTAAACGCGCTCACATCATAATAGACATCGCTGCCAGGCTTTACATAAGCCAGTTCTTTTTTCATTAACACCTTAATCATACTGATGATTTCATCGATATGCTGGGTGGCGCGAGGCTCATGATCAGGGCGAAGCACGCCTAGCAAATCACCATCCTGATACATTTCCTGGATAAAGCGGGCCGTCAATTCATCACTGCTTTCCTGATTTTCGAAGGCACGCGCAATAATTTTATCGTCAATATCGGTGATATTGCGCACATAGGTGACATGCCCCTTGCCATAAATTCGGCGCAAATAGCGATAAACCACATCAAACACCACCATTGCCCGTGCATGCCCGACATGACAGAAATCGTAAACGGTCATTCCACACACATACATTCGTACATTATCAGGATCGATGGGCGCGAATCGCTGTTTCTTTTTAGTTAAGCTGTTATAGATCTGCAACATAATTAGGAATCCGTCGGGCTTATTTTTTCTGTCACAGCACTAATCCGGCCGGTTCATTAATTAGCCGTTAGTGCGAAGTTTGTTGCGAGCTTACTGCTATTTTGGCTCGCCATATTATCCTAATTGCAAGGTAAATCAAAACCGGCACAGGATCGCCGCTAAAATTTAACGCTAAGCATTTGGTTAAAAAAGCTTTTTCCAATAATAGCCTAAAATTTCGACTTTCGCTCGAGAACCAAACAATCTATGATTGAACTCTTACAATTAAATTGAGACTTACCAGTATATTAACAGCCGCCATCTTAGCGATAAACAATCAAGCGCAACGAGCACCCTAACCGCCTTTTTTTGCGTGAAGGGAGGGGCTTGGGCCTGAAACCGGTGATCTGTTTTCATTTACAAGACAACATAAATTAAGGATAAAAAAACATGCGTGCGTTGAAAAAATTCATTTTAGTAGCCAGTTCAGTACTCTTAATCTCACTGCAATCAGCATTTCAAATAGCATTCGCTGAAAACAACTTTCCAAAAGTTAAGTTACAAACCAATATGGGTGATATTATTATTGAATTGAATTCTGAAAAAGCGCCTAAGTCAGTGGAAAACTTTCTTGCTTACGTCAAAGAGGGGTTTTATAACGGTACTATTTTTCATCGCGTTATTGATGGATTTATGGCCCAAGGCGGTGGCTTTACAGAGGATCTGCAACGCAAAGGCACCCGTGCCGCCATCCAAAATGAAGCAAATAATGGTTTGAAAAACGACCGAGGCACGCTAGCCATGGCGCGAACCAACGCCCCTCACTCCGCAACAGCGCAGTTTTTTATTAACCTGGTCAACAATGACTTTTTGAATTACCGTTCACCCGATGCCCGCGGATGGGGATACACCGTTTTCGGCAAAGTAGTACAGGGAATGGAAGTGGTTGATAAGATGCGTAAAATCCCAACGGGTGCCGCAGGACCGTTTCGCACTGATGTACCGCAATCGCCGGTGATAATCGAATCTGTCATGCTCATGGAAGCACAAT
>Ga0316204_10005292_pt1 | contig 21582 bp, 15 predicted proteins | sample 6monrhotite_MG_2_FD_205661 | JGI IMG/M metagenome (GOLD analysis project Ga0316204, IMG submission 205661) | Microbial mat bacterial communities from mineral coupon in-situ incubated in ocean water Damariscotta River, Maine, United States -... | ecosystem: Environmental > Aquatic > Marine >... | reverse complement strand
ACCGTAGTGGTAGCATCTATTTCCACTGAGATATTCGGATCATCAGCGTTTTCCAGCTTCAATTTTACGGTGAGGCCAGCTTCTGGTGACCAGGAAGATATATTGAATGCTTGAAACTCACTAAAATCAATGGGTGCACCTAATCCAATGGCAGTCCCGGCAAAAATTTCAGCACCTTCTTCTTTGAAGAATTCGGCTACTTTAGGACTGGTATTTACACCGCTAGGATCAGGATTGTCAATGACAGCACTAATCGCGCCAGCAAAATCATTAAAGAAGTAGTTAATGGTTGTTGATTCAAAATCTAAGGGAAGCGCAATAGGGTCATCTATAACGACTGTTTCGATCACTTCGATGGTGGCTGATCCGCCACTGAGTGCGACCACTCTGAGCTCATAAGTTCCTACGGCAGGATAGGTATGTGTAATGGTTTCATCCACCATTAAGGGAGTGGGCTGCTCGTCGGCCACGTCTCCGAAGTACACTTCAAACCCAACGGCTAAATCGGCTTCAGCCGAAACATTGACAGAAAAATTATCTCCACTTACAGGAGTGACCGTAACCACTAAATTTTGAGGGGGTAAAAAAGAAACCACTACATCCTGAGAAAATTCGACGCTTTCTCCATTCAAATTGAGTGCTGTAAGGACTGCTGTATAGGCACCTTCGGCATATTGATGTGTAGCACTACTTCCAGGAATTACTTCTTCTATCTCAGAACCATCGCCAAAATTAATTCTAAATAGTGCTGAAGAATCACCACTAGGGGTTAAGGTAGCTGTTCCTGAATTATCCTGCGACAACTGTACTTGAAGACTTAGGTTTGCAGGAGTGAGTATGCTCTCAATAAATCCGATGTCTTGTTCATCTTCAGAACATCCCTGAAGTGATAGAAATATGGATAAAAATCCGATGATATATGTAAATTGTTTCATGTTCATAGTTCCTTTTATTAGTAACCTGGGTTTTGTTGCCAACGATTTCCAGTAAGTTGAATTTCAATATCAGGAATTGGGAATAACTCATGTTTTCCTGAGACAAAACCGTCTATTTGTCCTGCAGCTCGATTAGTTCGAATCAAGTCAAAGAAATGATGTCCCTCTCCAACGAGTTCCAGACGACGTTCTAGAAAGATGGCTTGTGTAAGCTCATTTCCGCCAAGTGACAAATTATTTAGTCCTGCTCTGCTTCTTACCCTGTTCACATATTGAAGCGCTAGGGCGTCGCTTCCATTTCCTCTATTATGGGATTCAGCAGCCATCAACAATACATCTGCGAACCTAATGGACCGATAATTATTTGGGTTTGTCAAGTTTTGATCTCCAATATTTGCGTCTCCCTGACGAGGAATGTATTTTCTGTTGAAAAAACCAGTGTGCTCAAAACCTTCCGTCCAGCTTACGCCAGCACCGTTGTTATAATCCTGATTTTCGATGGCAAAGGCTTCGATATCGAGAATAGAGAAATCACGTCTTAGATCTTCTTCCTGAAAGGCATCAAAGGTCTCCTGAGTAGGAACGTTAAAACTAAAGCCGGACTCAAATAATGGGCCATTGAAGTTTCTAGGTCCGCTAAATCCAACGGCTACATTTCCTTCACTACACTGTAAACAATCGAACCCAGCACCTTCTAAGTCAGTGTATTGGATTTCGAAGACAGCTTCGATTGTGTTTTCATTATCATTCTCGAATAGGGTGGAGAAATCGCTAATAAGGTCGTGTGGTCCATTATTGATAAGATCGTCTAAAACCACTCGTGCTTCATCAAATTTCCCTTGGTATAAGTACACTTTACCCAATAGTCCCTGAGCCGATCCTTTGGTCGCTCTACCTATATCGGCTTGCATATAAGGAAGGTTGTCAGCCGCGAAGATGAGGTCTTGTTCTATTTGGGCGTACACTTCTGCTTTTGGTGTTCTGTCGATGGTAGACTGGTCCCCAAAGAAAATTCGGGTATCCACGGCTAAAGGAACATCTCCAAACCACTTCACCAATTCAAAATAATAGTAAGCTCTCAAGAATCGGGTTTGCCCTATTACATTGGCCTTTTCCGGGAAGTCCGTCTTGTCTTGAAATTCCATAATGTAGTTTGCCCGGTTCACTCCGGCAAACATCCAGCTCCATATATCTCTAAGTTGTTGGTTATCTGGCGTATGGATCATATTGTCGATCTGCTGAATTCCAATTACATCTGTGGCACTTTCGCCACCAGCTAGTGTGTTGTTTGAGGCTATTTCTCCTATTAGAACATTCAGGTATGAAGATTGCAGCATGTCATAAGCCCCAATTAGCGCACTTTGATAGTCTTCGGCTGAATTGAAGTAATTTTCTGAATTTTGATCGTTCGATTCTACATCGACAAAGTCATCGCTACAGGAAGCGAACGAAATGGCACAAATGGCGATTACAAATTTTAATTTCATGACTTTTCTTTTTATAATTTTACATTAACCCCCAATAAATATGTTCTGGGGTTAGGATAGAGCCCCTGGTCAAAACCACCTCCAATATTACCTCCTACCGAAACAGTGGGGTCATATCCTTGATATTTTGTTAGTGTAAAGGCGTTGCTCACTGAAACATATATTCTAAAATTGCTCAATCCAACGTTCTCCAGCACCTTATCGCTTAAGGTATATCCCAGCTGCATGTTCTGAGCCCGCACAAAGGAACCGTCTTCCACATAAAAGTCTGAGAAGACTAAATTTGAGGTGGCTCCCGTGGTTACTCTTGGGAAGGAATTCGAGGTTCCCGGTCCGGTCCAACGATCCAGGTAAGAGACCGTACGGTTTGTGAAACGATCATTCCGCTCGTAATTTCTCACGATATCGTTCCCTACGGAAGCGAAGAAATAGGTTTGAAAGTCGAATCCTTTATAATCAAAAGAAAGATTCAATCCCATTATGAAATCAGGGATCGGGTTACCAATATCAGTTCTATCATTCAAATCGATGACTCCATCGCCGTTCACATCCACAAAGCGGATGTCACCTGCTTTGGCTTCGGATCCAAGTGCGATTTGGGTAGGGGCGTTGTTGGCTTCTTCCTGAGATTGAAATAGCCCATTTGTTTTGTAGCCGTAGAAATAACCTATGGGAAATCCTTCTTCCATACGAGCAGGAAAACCTTGTCCAATTCCAAAACCTCCACCGGGTTCAAATCCAATTCCATTATTGACTTCCAGCACTTCATTATCTAGCACTGTGAAGTTGAAGTTGGCATTGTAAGAAAACTCATTTTTAACTTTATCACGGTAGCCAATGGCAAATTCAAGCCCTTGGTTTCGCACGGAACCCGCATTGGCGAAAGGATTTCCGGATCCGGGTGCAGTGGAACCAGTAATGCCCGAAGTTTGTACTACTAATAGCAAATCTTTGGTTTCGCGATTGAAGTAATCCACTTCAACATTTATTTTGTTATTTAGGAAGCGCATGTCAATTCCCACGTCAAAAGTTTTTTGTTCTTCCCATTTAATATCAGGGTTGGAGATTGCTCCAATAGCTGTTCCGAAGTCCAATTCATCATTGATTACATAAACTCCTTCACCATTTAGTAATGATACAAATCTGAATGCGCCAATTCTGTCATTACCTATAATTCCATAGGACCCTCTGAACTTCAGAAAATCGATGAAGCTATTATCTTCCAAAAAGCTTTCATCCGAAGCTACCCAACCGGCAGAAAAGGAGGGAAATATTCCAAATTTGTTTTCGGGAGCGAAATTGGTGGATCCGTCTCTTCGAACTACAGCGGAAAATAAATATTTGCCTTTGTAGTTGTATTGTAGTCTTCCGAAGTAGGACAACAGTCTTGAATCGAAAACTCGATTGCTACGATTAATGAAGTTATTGAAAATGGTTTCGGCTTTGTCTACGCTCAATTCGGCAAAAGACAGGTCGGGTAAGTCGATGCCTGAATTGCTGTAAAAGTCCCCCGTCGATTTAAAAACCGATGTACCTAATGTCACAACGAGGTTATGAATGTCGTTAAAGCTCTTGTCATACGTCACAAAAGCATCAAAGGTATAGTCACGGAATAATTGTTCGTTTTCCGTAAGGGAATTTACATCCAAACGGTCAAATACCTTATCGGCGACACCTTTAACACCAAAGTCGGCAATAGGGGCGAAAAACTTACCGTTTACCTCGGCGTAGTTCCATTGGTAATTTACTTCGGCTGTGAGTCCCTCAAAGGGTTTGTAGCTCAGCCCGAAAACTCCACTGATTTTATCCACCTGGTTATCATTGAAGGTACTAGCGATTTGCGCTAAGGGGTTGATGACTTCTATAGGGAGGTTTTCTGCTCGAGAAAAACCATTATTATCACCTGTCGTGGGTAAGGTTGGGTTCATGTTCAACGCATTGTACAAAACCGACCCAATGCCGTTTTCCTGTAATGTTTTTCGCTTGGTTCCTGTGTAGATGAGACTGGACTTGAAACGTAGCTTCTCGAAGAATTCAGTATTGAAATTTATTCTGGAGGTATACCGTGTAAAATTTGCTTTATTGCCACCTACAATTCCATCCTGGGTCAACAAGGAAGCTCCTGCGGAGTAGGTTGATTTTTTCGTTCCGCCACGTAAAGTAAAACTATTGCTGAGGATCGGGGCTTTTGAGAACACCTCGTCTTGCCAATTGGTTCCTTGCCCTAGGCTATTTACATTGTTAAAAACGATGGGATCTCCATTGGCTGAAAAAGCTTCGTTGATTAACAAGCCATATTCTGTAGCATTCAAGACCGGTAGTTTGCGCGTAGTTTCTTGGAATCCGCCATAGGCTTCATATTCGAAGCTTAAGGGGGTTTCTTTTCGGCCTGTTTTTGTGGTTATTAAAATTACACCGTTGGCGGCTCTCACCCCATATATCCCGGCTGTGGCGTCCTTCAATACATTAATACTTTCAATGTCGTTGGGGTTGATCACACTCAGATCCTCAATAACGTTGCCATCCACAAGAATTAGTGGACGGCTATCGCCGTTTGTAGAAATACCACGAATTCGAATATCAAGTGCACTTCCTGGAGATCCGGATTGCGATGTAATCTGTACTCCGGAGACCTGTCCCTGTAAGGCTTGTTCTATTCGCACTGGCTTTAATTCTTCAATGGTTTCAGCGGTAACCACGGCCACAGACCCTGTAATTTCTTTTTTCCTCTGGGTTCCATACCCGATAACGACAATCTCTTCGAGTGTTGCGATGTCTTCAATAAGGGAAACATTTATAGTTCCACTTCCTGTAACGGCTACTTCCTTGGTGATAAAACCAACATAGGAAATAATAAGGGTGTCGCCTGCAACTAAATCGTCAATTGAAAAATTTCCATCGAAATCAGTAGTAACTCCATTCAAGGTGCCTTTTTGAATGACGGAAGCTCCTAATAACGGAACCCCCGAACCTTCTTCAGAAACCACACCGCTTACGGTCAAGGTTTGTGCAAATCCAGAGGAAAAAAAGCAAAAAGTGATAAGTGTTAGGTATAGTAGCCTCATAGTGCGATTCATTTATGGCAATGTAAAACACTGAGCGAGTGTATTGTTTAAAATTCACTATACAAAAAACATACATGACAAAAATTTAGCTGAACAATTACGAAATTAGTAGCTACAGCCCCTATAAATTATGGAATCATCAGCGAAAACGTTGTAGTAAAGCTTGGGCAGATTATTTCAGCAAAAACCACAAAACTCACTAAATGTTGTGGTAATGTTGTGGTAAAATTAGCATTTGTTGTAGGCGCTACAACTTAATAAAATAGTCGTTGAGATTGATTTTACGCTCCAGCGCTATCTTTTTCCGAAGTCGGTAACGCTTTATTTCCACACTCCTAGGTGAAATGTTGAGCAATTGTGCTATTTCTTTGGAGGATAAGTTTAGTCTCAGGTATACACAAAGACGCAGGTCATTTGGTGTAAGCTGCGGATGTAATTCTTTTACTTTTTTGAAAAAATCTTTATCTGCTAAATTGAATGCTTCTTCGAAGAATTCCCAATCTTGTTTGTTGTTTAAGCTGCTATCAATCAGTTTGATTACAGGTTTAATTTCTTTTGAATCGGAAAAATTTATGAGCTCGTCTTTTATGTTATTTAAAATAGTGTTTTTGCGAACCATATTCATCGTAGAAATTGCGAGTTCCCTATTTCTTGAAGCAATCTCTTGATTTAAACTGTTGTTTTTTAGTTGAATAATTTCTTTTTGAGAAGACAATTCTGTCATTTTAAGTTCGTTCGTGCTTTTTTCAAGCAACCGTGCACGTTGTTTTCTGTAGTAGCGTTTGTAAAACCAGTTGAGACCTACAAACAGTAGAATAGTAAGTAAGGCATAGACCGTGATGGCAGTATTAGATAATAGAGCGGGTCTTTTTATTACAAATTTATAATGAGCAGGATTGGCTATAATTTGATCATTGACCTTAGCCCGCACTAAGAAGTTATAGGAGCCGTATTTAAGGTTTTCCACCGTTAATGAAGGTGTTTGGTCCCAGGGACTCCACTCGTTGTATAAGCCCTCAATTTTATACTGGTACTTGGTAATAAGATATTTTTCATATTCAGGAATACTGAACCGAAAAATAAAGTTGTTTTGTTTGGCTGAAAATTCACCAACTTGGTCAATGGGGAGGAGCGTATTATCACCTGAGAATGACGTTGCAATTACTTGGTTTATTTTTATATCATATGATCTAGTTATGGTCGTAAAAGGATTCAGTAACAGGTAGCCATTAGATGTACCAACAATATAGTTTCCATCGTTAAAAGGCGAGATATTCTCGAAACCTTCTTTCCCATGCCGCATCTCTAAGGGTAAGACAAATTTGTCTATCTGAAAAGAGTCTCCTAGTTTCTCTTTTGATATAAAATAGATGTAATTTCTAGTAAAGGCCCATAACTTTTCATTACCGTCTGCTACTAACTTTCCTGTAAAGTACTCATCATTTGAGAAAATAACTGAGAGATTTTCATTCTTTTGGAAGGTTCGATCTAGCTCGTTGTAAACAAAGATTCCAGCTTTACTAGCATAGATGATTTCACCATCAAATTTTGCCAAGCTGGAATTGATCGCTTTTTCAAGGGACGGAAGTTTTGAGTAGCTTTCTACCTTTGAAAAGTTCTCATCTATTTGTAGCTCGAAAACACCTTTATATTCATGATTTACTAAAATATTGTTGGACGGAGTGATTTCAAAATGCCTAGAGGAAATATCAAAGCCTTCTAATTTGGTGGGGCTTTGCCATTCGCCATTTCGATTTTCGAAGGTATACAGCCCGTCATAAGTGCCTTGTACTATTAAGTTTGAATTTGGACCAACCTTTTTAAGGTCCCAAGCCCCTTCAATGGACGATAAAACTTCAATTTTATCTTTATTTACCAAAAAAGTACCTCGGTTATGACCGCAAAATAATTGATCATCAATCACCTTTAAACACCATACTTGTCCAGCTGTTTCTTCTATCAGTTTGAATTCTTCATCTGAGTTTAACGCTCGATAAAACAAACCTTGATTGGTCCCTAAATACAGTTGGTTTTTGTAAATAGCAGACGCGTAGGTAGTTCCCAGTCGACCTTTTCGGTCTTCAAAGTTGCGAAGTGGTGCTTTTACGTTGATGCAGTTAATTCCATTGTCAAGCCCAATCCAAATGTTTTCATCGACATCTTCAAACAAGGCGAGTGCAGTATTATTGGAAAGACCGTTGGACTGATTAAGATTATGGAGCAAGGTACCATCTTTTGAAAGGTGGTAAATTCCATTGGCGATACTGCCTAGTAAGATAGTTTCATTCTTAGTCTGTAGACTACTATAGAGGTTTCGGTTTTCCAATAAGGAATCTATAGGGCTCATCCACTTCTCAAGCAAGTCATTCTCAAACTTGAAGAAGCCGTCTTTTTCTGTAATGAAAGTAAGGGTTTTCTCCACCGAAATAAGCCCGATAATCCTGCTGTATTTGGCAATAGCAGAAGCATCAACCAATTTTTTCGCCCCATTTTCCAAGGCGTAAAGACCTTCATTTACGACTTGAAAGAATATATTGTCTTCAAGTTTGAACGTTTTGGTAATTGGGTTATTGGCCTTGATGCTTTTTACCTCATTGGTTTCGGTATTGAAGACAATAATTCGATCTAATGATTGAAACAGAATCCAACGATTGTGATCGATGATATTCCAGAAATGTTCGTCTTCAAGTAATTCTATTTGTAAAGAATCACTCAGAGAAGTGTATTTCAACGCCCCGGTATTATTGCGGGCCCAATATCCAAAATTGCGATAACTACCGGTATAAACCTTCTCATCTAACGCTTTTACACACCTAATAATACTTTCATTTGGAGAAGGGTATAAGGACCAATTAGCGCCATTGTATTCAAGTAGCCCTTTGTTATTCGCAACATAAATATGTCCATCATTAGCCTGACTAATCATCCAATTTTGATTATCGGCACCATAGATGTCTGGAGTAAAATGCAGTATGGGAGGTAATTCCTGAGCCCTTCCTGCAAATGATACAAGGAAGCTAAAAAACAGAAAGAATGATAATTTATTCAACATAAATACGAGTGACTATCGAAACTACAATGTAACTTTAAATTTCAAACTCCAATTCTTTTCAAATACTTAAATTCACCTTTATCGAGTTTTGCGGAGTGATTAAAATAGACTAGTTGCTGCCCAAAAAGTGCTTCAACAAGATAATAATTTCCTTTAAAATAAGAGGCTTCAACCACTACCTTCAAATTAGTCTCTTTTGAACAGACACTCAATTGGTGCGGTAGAACAACGAATTCTTCCGAAGAAAAAACACCTGCTGGAATGGTACTTGCGTCACCAAAGAACCCAGCTTCATAGGCCGTGGACATATTTTGGTATGCGGTTACCGTGGGTCCAAAGGCTACTTTTTGCCCCTCCTTCAGCATAAGGATGGTGTCAGAAAATGCAAGCGCCTCATCGCTATCATGAGTGACGGTGAGGCAGGAGATGGCATTGGATTTTAGATATGCAAATAGGTTTCTGCTCAGTTTGCTTTTCCTAAAAGCATCGATACTACTAAATGGTTCATCTAATAATAATAGCTCAGGTTCTTTTGCCAAGGCTTTTGCTAGAGCAACTCTTTGCTTTTGACCACCGCTTAGATTTTTGACAAGAGTATCTTTAAATGGCAACAGGTCTACAACGTTGAGTAGCTCTATTACACGCTCTGCATCTTGTTCCATATTGGTTCTAGGCAGGTGTGTGGCGATATTTTCGGAAACGGAGGTAAAGGGCATGATGTTATACTCTTGAGTGACCATTTTCATAAATGGTTCTCCTGGAATTAGGTTGTGCTTAGGGCCAAGAAGTTGTTGTTCGTTCCAGAAAATGGTTCCGTGCTCAAGCTGCAGTAATCCATAAATAAGGTGCAGCAAAGTTGATTTCCCAGACCCACTTTCTCCTAAAATTGATAAGTGCTCACCAGCATCCAAGGAGAATGAAATGTCATTCAAAATTTCACTGTTTGCGTACGAAAAGGAATCAATTTGGACCTGTAACATGTTGCGCTGTGCTTAAAATAGAACCTCCCCAGCATGGGGAGGTTTTTTATTATTTTCTGAATTTAGAAGCGTTTACTCTTTAATTCCGGCATTAATTTTTTCTGGCAACACTTCGTAACCCATATTGTATAATGTAAAGCCGAATATATCTGCATACTGTTCAATAGTTTTACTTACTGGGGTTCCAGCACCATGTCCGGCGTCGGTTTCAATTCGAATTAAGACGGGGTTAGGTCCTTTCTGCTTTTCTTGAAGCTCGGCTGCAAATTTAAAACTATGTGCGGGCACTACTCGGTCGTCATGATCACCCGTAGTGACCAATGTCGCAGGATAACTAGTTCCTTCCTTCACGTTGTGCACTGGCGAATATCCTTTGATGTATTCGAACATTTCTTTGCTTTGTTCTGAAGTTCCATAGTCGTAGGCCCATCCAGCTCCAGCGGTAAAAGTATGATAACGAAGCATATCAAGCACACCTACCGCAGGCAGAGCAACTTTCATCAAGTCTGGTCGTTGGGTCATGGTGGCGCCAACCAGCAAGCCTCCATTGGATCCGCCTCGAATAGCGAGGTAATCGGATGAGGTGTATTTCGCTTCAATCAAATACTCAGCAGCAGCGATAAAGTCGTCAAATACATTTTGCTTTTTCAGTTGTGTTCCTGCATCATGCCATTCCTTACCATATTCTCCACCACCGCGTAAGTTAGGCACTGCATACACACCTCCTTGTTCCATCCAAACAGCATTAGCAATGCTAAAACTTGGGGTAAGGCTAATGTTGAATCCGCCATACCCATAAAGAATTGTTGGGTTTTTACCGTTTAGCTCAAGCCCTTTTTTATGGGTGATAATCATAGGTACCTTTGTCCCGTCTTTTGATGTGTAAAACACCTGAGTACTTTCGTAATTTTCTGGATTGAAATCAATTTTTGGCTTCCGAAATAATTCACTCTGCCCTGTTTCAACATTGTATTTGTAAATGCTGCCAGGCGTTGTATAATTAGTGAACGAATAGTATAATTCTTTTTCCTCTTTTTTGGATCCAAAACCTCCAGCACTACCAATACCAGGTAATTCTACATCGCGAACAAGCTTGCCATCGTAGTCGTATTGCTTTACTTTTGAAACGGCATCTACCATATATTCTGCAAAGAAGTAACCTCCTCCAGTACTCGGACTTAACACATGTTCTGTTTCTGGAATGAAGTCTACCCAGTTTTCGGGAGCAGGGTCCGAAGCATCTACGGTTACAATTTTCTTATTAGGAGCGTTCATATTGGTCACGATATACAGTTTGGAACCTACATTTTCAATGATGTATGAGTCGGTGTCTGTATGGTCCAGAATTGTGGTAAAGTCACTGTTTGGGTCTTCCAGGTCCTTAATAAAAAGTTTATTCCCTGAGGTGGAGACACTCGCCGATAATACTAAATACTTATTGTCTTCAGTTGGTCCACCATAGCAATAGCGGTGTTTTTCCGATTCGGTACCGCCAAAAATTAGGTCGTCGTTTTGTTGAGAAGTACCTAATTTGTGATAGTAGACTTTGTGTTGATCTGTTTTTGCTGAAAGTTCACTTCCCTTCGGCTTGTCATAGCTAGAGTAGTAAAATCCGTCGTTAGCTAACCAGGAAATACCGCTAAACTTTACGTCCTTAATGGTGTCTTCAATGATTTCTTTAGTTTCTGCATTCATCACTAAAACCTTACGCCAGTCACTACCTCCTTCAGAAATAGCATAGGCGGCTAATTTTCCATTTTCTGAAAAATTAAGTCCACCAAGGGAGATGGTCCCATCTTCCGAGAATGTATTTGGATCTAGGAACACCTTAGCGGTACTTGGATCCTCACCAGTTTTATAACGGTAAATTACATATTGATTTTGAAGCCCATTATTCTTATAGAAATAACTATAATCACCTTCTTTAAAGGGAGCTCCCACTTTTTCGTAATTCCATAAGCTTGTTAATCGTTGCTTTAACTCTTCGCGGAAGGGAATGGTATCTAAGTAGCCGTAGGTAACCTCATTTTGAGCTTTCACCCAAGCCCCAGTTTCTTCGCTCATGTCGTCTTCGAGCCAACGGTATGGATCGTGAACCTCAGTGCCAAAATAGGTGTCAACGGTATCTACTTTTTTGGTTTGGTGATAAGTCACAGCAATAGGTTCTTTAGGGGTTTCTTGTTTGCACGCTATTAGACTTAGCGCGCACAAAGTTGGAAGGATTAGTTTTTTCATTTTATAAAAATTAGTCACGGTAAAAGTAATGAAATCGGATGATTCAAAATGTTATATAAATGTTAGTGTTTTTAATAATCAGACTGAAAAAGAGGCAGGTAGGCTCGCCAATACTTATAGATTAAAATAATGTGTATAGTGATGAGGAATAAAGCCACCAAAATATCGGATACGTCCAGAAACAAATGGAACAACAATATATTCACCGAAATCGGCGCTAATAATATAAGAGCGAATGGCACCCATTTTTTTAATAGAAGTAAGCTCCCTATCATAATTTCAAGAGCTGCGACTACATAGAAAACATAACCAGTAGTTTCTAGGGATTCCATAAAATTTGCAGCGGCAACCGGCATTTTAAACAATGCTATAAAATTGAATATTTTATTGAGTCCGAAAAAGAGGAGGGCGAGTGCGAGGATAATTCTAAGAATAGTAGTGAAGGAGGATTTCATACGTGTGATTGTTGGTTGGTGCCCTACAAGATAATGAAAATAAAAAACACCGTCAATATAAGTTACAGACGGTGTCTTAGGTGTTTTATTCTGAGAAAGAATCAGAACACTAGGGCATTATTTCTTAATGAATCGCTGTGTTTTGATGGTATTGTTATCAAATACGCGAAGCACATAATTTCCTTGTGCTAAGCCAGAAACATCCACTGAAGTTCCGCTCAATTTAGCATTCATTACACGCTTTCCAGAAACGTCAAAAACCGTATATATAGGACTGTCGAAATCTGTTAAGTTTCCTAAATTTAAAATAGCATCTGTAGGGTTTGGATATAAAATTAAGTTGTCTACCAATGTATCATCAACTCCAAGAACGGTAGAGCCTTCTATAATGTTAATCGTCTGATTTACATCTTGGTTTTCGAGCACATCAATGATTCCTGATGGCCAGTACACGGTAATCGACTCAATTTCAGCATCAGTTCCAAGCCCAAAATGTGTATTTAAACTACTCATCAACGAGAAACCTTCTCCGCTTCTTACATCTCTAATTTGTGTGCCTGAAGCTGTTACAATTTCAACACGAGCTCCAATTCCGTTGATATTACTTTCAACTCCTACCGTATTTAATTTTAGCCAATTATTACTAGTGCCATTGTTGTAATAGATGGTTCCGTTCGCAAAAGAATCGATAAATCCATCATTGTTTAAATCCCCTAAAGACCCGTTGTTTCCCGGAAGAATACCTGGTAAGGTAGAGAACGTCATGTTTCCGTTACCGAATAAGATATTTCCGTTTGAAATAATATCAATGTTTCCATCGTTATCGAAATCATGTGTTGCGTTTTCAATTCCGGTAGCATTGAAGCCTGTAAGTCCAGATCCAGCAATGACATCCGTAAAGGTGCCATCACCGTTATTTTGCATTAATCTGTGAAAACCATCATTTAATGTACTAGCTCCAATCCAAGCATCCATATCACCATCGTTGTCATAATCGGCCCAAGCAGAAGACCATGTTTGCATAGAGTCTTCTAGACCGCTGGCAGCGCCTATCTCAGTAAAGGTTCCATCACCGTTATTCTCATGCAATTCATTATCGCGTCTTTCTGGTCCACCACCACATTTTGCGATGAACATATCCGGGTCCCGATCGTTATCAAAGTCGATCCAAACACTTCCGTAATTACCTCCAGTAGGATAATCACCAATACCGCCTTGGAAAAATGTAAAGTTACCGGACCCATCATTGATGTAGTACACATTGGGTTCCACATCATGACAAACGAAAGCGTCTAAGTGACCATCGTTATTGATATCCACAAAGTTAGAACGTTGAGAGAAAACATATTCCGGACCAGACACTTCTGTAAACTGGGTTCCGTTTGAATTAGCTCTCATAAATGTCACACCATTTCCTCCACCGTAAAGCAAATCTGTATATCCATTTCGGTCATAATCTGCCGCAGCCAAACTCCAAGAAGGTGTATTGTCTGCTGGTGTTGTTGTGATGTTCACCTCATCAAGTGTACCGTCTGCTTGTTGATAGAAAATCTGAATATTCGTTGAAGTCACAGAAACAATATCATCTAAAAAATCACCGTTCATATCCACAAGAGCTCTATTTGAGCCTGAAGTTGATATGTTTTCGGTGGTGAAAGACACCTGTGCTTCTGCTAGTTGAAAACCAGCAATCAGCAATCCAAATAGCATAATTTTTTTCATAATAGATTAATTTAAATTAGTTTTTGATTAGTTACAGGTCTGGGTTAACGAATTAATCCATTCCTCTATAAGGGCAACACCTTCTTCGTGTTGTATTGTTCTTCCAAGCAGCGGCATACGGTATTGTTCCTCATTAGTTATCATTCTGAAAAACAATACGGAATTGTCTGGATCTCCCGGTTCGATTAACTTGGCGCCTTCGTAGCCAGGAATTGGCGTGTCTGATGTTACACAAACACCCATATTTTCAGGATCAGCAGTCAAATCAAATTGGAATCGAGGCGCTCTATAATTACAATGACCACCATCCGAATGACAACTGGTACAATTAATATCAAAATAAGATCGAACTCTCAAGTCCAACGATTTTGAGGTATCTGTCCAATCCACAACCGTTACAATATCGCCGGGAACATTACTTTCAAGGTAGCCTTGCTCAATCCACTTTGACAATTGATTTTGAGCTCCGTCTGCATAGTTATAGTCTGAATTTAGGCTCTGTGGTTTCATTCCAATGGGTGACAATTCAAAATCAGCTTTATGACAGGTGAAGCACTGCGAACTAGCTGGAATTCGATAGTTCACATCTCGGGTCACTCCATTTTCTACAAATTGTAATGGCACGGTTGCACCGTTCCCAGATTCATCTAAAAATCCTTCTGTTTGTCCTTCGTTCCAAATATAGTCAGCTGCAATCCATCCATCAGATTTTTTAATCATAAGTCTTGTCTCAATGATTTTGGGCGTATTTGTAGGTAGCACATTCTCATAAAAGAAGGTTTTAATCAAAACGCTTCCAACAGGAAAATTAAGCAAATCGGCATCTCCCACGTATTCTGCTTTCACGCCGTTTGGCATCCATACAAATCGCTTTTTGTGAGCGTAGTCAGAGAAAAGTGGGGTAATAGGTTCATAAGGCAGAACTCCAAAAACGGGTTCCTGATTGGCAAGTGCACCATCAAAAAAGTTGTAATCTGACAGCTTTAGATATGGCACCTGTGCAAGATCAACTACTACAGGCGAGAACGGAAGTACAGTAATGGTAACGTTAGCCGTGCTGCAACTCCTTCCTTCGTCATCGCAAACAGTGTATGTAAACGTATCGTCACCCGTAAAGCTGGCGTTGGGTGTATATCGAACCACATCGTCTAATAGTGAGCTAGTGCCATTATCTATAATGGCCACGGCACCTGTTTGCGGTGCTCCTACGCTTAAAGTACCGCTTGACGGTACGTTCGTATCATTTGAAAAAATTGAGACATCAACCGTCGCATTTTGAAATACTTGAGCAACATCGGTCGCAGTAGTAATATTCAACGGCACATAATCATCACCTCCATCATCTTTGTTACAAGCGGCTAGTACAATGAGTAGGGAAATTGTACCTAAAATTTTTAAGTAGGGCGTATTCATTTGAAAGTTTTCTATAGCAATTTTAAAATAATAGTGACTTCAACCGAAGGTTAAAATCCCCTAAATGTAAGAAAAACTTTGAATTTGCTGCTGTTAACCGCCCTATTTATGTGAATTTTATGAGAAAAGAGGACGGTACTTATCCCAGTGTTTATGCATCAAATAGCCGTTTGCGAGGGCAACGAAAATGGCAGGTCCAATATTAGGCAAATTCACAAATGCGTGGAAAAAGACAATATTGATTGAAATAGGCACAAGCATGACTAAAGCAAGTGGCACCCACTTTTTGATAATTAATAGCACACCAACAACTGCTTCTGTAAGACCTACTAATGCCATAATATATCCTTTTCCTGCTTCGGGGTTATATCCAGAATAGCGCAGGGCATTGAACAAGTATTCGGCTTCTGGAAAGCCCGCAAAATCGAAGTCGGGCATAAACCAAAAGAATTTGTTGAGACCAAACATCAAAAGCATTAATCCAAGTCCAATACGGAGAATAAGGCGAAAAATTTTCATAAGAGTTTTGTTTTCAGAATAGTTATGCACGGTTAGACGCCCAAACTACAAAACACTTACACGAAGGCGTATTTACACCAGCCTATGATTCAATAAATACTCTGCTATTTGAATGGCATTGGTCGCTGCTCCTTTCCGCAGGTTATCACTCACAATCCACATATTAAGGGAATTCGGTTGGGTTTCATCGCGTCTTATACGCCCTACAAAGACTTCATCTTTGTTATGCGCATAAATAGGCATCGGATACGTATTCGTATCTGGGTTGTCCTGAACAGTAACGCCTGGGGTGTCATGTAAAATCTTCCGAATATCGTTTAAATCGAAGTCACTGATAAATTCAACATTAACCGATTCGCTATGTCCTCCAGCTGTTGGAATCCGAACAGCGGTTGCCGAAATAGAGAAGGTGCGGTCGTCCAAAATTTTCTGTGGTTCTCGCGCCAATTTCATTTCTTCTTTAGTGTACCCATTTGCTTCAAACACATCACAATGTGGCAGTGCGTTTCTATGTATGGGATATGGATAGGCCATTTCACCTCGAACACCAGCAATTTCATTCTCTAATTGTTGTACTGCTTTTACGCCTGTCCCTGAAACAGATTGATAAGTTGAAATCACCACCCTTCTCATTTGGTATTTTTTATGCAAGGGTGCTAGCGCCATGACCAACTGAATGGTGGAGCAATTTGGATTCGCTATAATTTTATCTGCTTTGGTTAAGAGGTTTGCATTTATTTCTGGGACTACTAACTTTATGGTCGGGTCCATACGCCACGCGGAAGAATTATCAATTACGGTTGTACCCACTTCAGCAAACTTTGGCGCCCATTCCAAGGAGATACTTCCACCAGCCGAAAAAATGGCGATATCCGGCTTAGCAGCAACAGCTTCCTCCATGCCAATAATTCGGAGCAGCTTGTCCTTAAACACTAATTCACGGCCAACGGATTTTTGAGAAGCAACAGGGAGTAGTTCCTTTATTGGGAAGTTACGCTCTTCTAACAACTTAAGCATTACAGTGCCTACCATGCCAGTGGCACCTACGACGGCTATTTTCATTTTGGGGCTGTTTTCCATCAAATGTATGTGATTAAAAAATTGCGTTACAAAATTACAACGAAAAAAAAGACCATCCCGTCGAAAACAGGATGGTTTTGTTAAAATATGCAGTGTAGCGGGTGTTTTCTATTTTTTTAAAGCATCGCGAATTTCCGTCAAAAGGTCAATTTCCGATGGTCCTGGATCTGGCGCAGGAGCCTCTTCTTTCTTCTTTTTTGATTTATTGTATGCTTTTACAATCATGAATAACACAAATCCGACCGTGATTAGATTAATAATGGAGTTGATCCATTTTCCGTATAGGATAGCGTTTTCTGCTGTTTCAATCGTCCCGTCAGCGGCTACTACAGCGGGTGTAAGCACATGTTTCATAGAGGCAAAATCTAATCCCCCGGGCAATAAGCTTCCTACAAATGGCATCATAATGTCATTCACAAATCCACTTATTACAAGGCCCATGGCACCTGCAAGTATAACTGCAACCGCTAGGTCAATGACATTTCCTGTCATAATAAATTCCTTGAATTCTTTAAGCATAATTGATTGGTTTTAGGTGTTAATAGGTATCCAAATTAAGTAAATACAGTGGTTCCACAAAATCTTTTAAAGTATTGAACTTGGTTTTCGTTTAAGCACACGTTTTACGCGTTGAGAAATTGCCGTTAGGAGCTCATAGCTAATACTGTTCATGGCTTCAGATAGGGCAACCGCTGATTGGTTTTCACCTATGATGATCACTTCATCACCTTCCTCACAGTCGATATCGGTAACGTTGACCATAATCATATCCATGCAAACATTTCCAATAATAGGTGCTTTCTTTCCTTTTATGATCACATGGCCTTTTTCATTCCCTAGCTTTCTAGAAATCCCATCGGCATGTCCAATAGGCAGCGTGGCAGTTTTTTCATATCCTTTTGCTCGATATGCTCTGTTGTAACCAACACTTTCGTTGGGTTCAATTTGATGAATTTGAGAAATCACACTTTTAAGGCTTGCTACAGGTCTAAGATGCTGATCTTCTTCTTCTGAATTTCCATAACCATACAATCCAATCCCCAAGCGAACTAGGTCAAAATTAGCTTCAGGAAAATTGACCACTGCAGAAGTGTTGCTTTGGTGTAGAAATGGCTCGTAGCCTATTTTTTGTTTCATTTCTTCGGAAATGCCTCTAAATAGCTCTATTTGGTGAAGGGTAAATTCGCGTTCAGTAGCTTCTTCACTCGCAGCGAGATGTGAGAACATCGATCGAACACGTATGGCAGATGTTTTTTTTAGTTCCACCGAAATCCAATCAGTATCACGTTCACAAAACCCCAAACGGTTTAACCCAGTGTTAAATTTGAGGTGGACGGGATATTCAGACTGCTTTTGTGCTTCAGCAACACTAACAAAAGAGCTTAAAATTCGCCCACTGTATAATGCAGGCTCTAGGCATTTCTGAATGAGCGTTTCAAAATTAGCTGGCTGAGGATGCAAAACTAGAATGGGCGTTTCAATACCAGCATTTCTAAGTGCTACGCCCTCTTTTGTATAGGCTACCGCAAAATACGAGACCCCTAAGGATACTAACTCTTTGGCGACTTCCACGGCATCGCTTCCGTAGCCAAAAGCCTTCACTACACCCATAATTTTGACCCCAGGCTTTAACTTAGAAGCAAGGTATTGGTAGTTGTGTTTTAAGGCGTCTAAATCAATTTCAAGAACCGATTCCAAATGAGGTTGCGACGAGCGATCCATTATTGCGCACGTTTTTTAGGAACAATTTGTTCTGGATCTTTTACATCGATTTTACGGACTTTCTCCCGCAGCATGGCTTTGTAAAAAGCGGCTCTACTCAATGGCTCATATTCATCCGTTTCACCGAGCAAAACAAGATCTTCACTCTGTGCTTTGCGATAACTAAAATGCGCAAGATTACCCGTCCGTGTACAAACCGCATGTACCTTGGTGACGTATTCGGCCGTAGCCATTAATGCTGGCATAGGGCCAAATGGGTTTCCTTTGTAATCCATATCTAATCCAGCTACAATCACACGAATCCCTTGGTTTGCCAAGTCGTTACAAACTTTCACGATTTCGTCATCAAAAAACTGCGCCTCATCAATACCAACCACATCGCAGCCATCTGCGAGTATGGGAATATTGGCGGCGGCGGGAACCGGAGTAGATCTAATTTCATTGCTATCATGCGAAATGACTTTGTCATCATCGTACCGAATATCAATAGTGGGTTTAAAGATTTCTACTTTTTGACGAGCGATTTGCGCACGTTTTAAGCGCCGAATTAATTCTTCGGTTTTACCAGAAAACATGGAGCCGGAGATCACTTCGATCCACCCAAATTGCTCTTTTTGATTAACGGTATTTTCAAGAAACATAACTTACTTTCAGAATAAAAAGGAATTCTTTGACGTTTACATAAAGGATGCGTAAATTTAACAAAACAAAAAATAGTAAGGCGCTTTAATCTTAAAAGTTATGAAAAAGCAACTGCAGTCTCAAATAAAAAGTTTAGCAGAGCAAATACTCGCTGAAAGTGACGGCATGAACACCAGGAAAATGAAAGATACTGCTCGTAAACTATACGAACAGTTGACCGTACTTGATTATTTAGAAGTGCAGATTTTAGGCCAAGAATTACCATCCAAATCCGAAGGATCATTGGATTCAAAAAGCTATCGCGAGAACAATTGGTTTAAGGATCCAGAACCAGTGCCACAGCCGGAAGACCGGGAAGAGTTGATCGAACCAGTGATGGAGAAAATCAAAGATTTAGTAGCACAAATGCCTGAGGAGTCTCAAAAAGTAGATGCCTTATTGGAAGAGGTGTTGCCAAGAAAGGAATATCATAAAAATGATCTGGAAGAATTTGCCTCCAACTATCAGGAAATGCCAGTGTTTGAACGCAAAGATGAGGTGGCTACTTCAGTGAGTATTGAACAGAAAGTTGACGTTGGACAGGAGGATGAAATTAAAGAGGAAACGACAGATTCAGTTACATTTAATGACGTAAATAAACCCAAATCTATTAACGAATCCATCTCTAGAGGAATTCACATAGGGCTGAACGACCGCTTGGCATTTGTCAAACATCTGTTCGACGGGAAATCGGAGGATTATACGCGGGTACTATCACAAATAAATACGCAACCTACCTTTGAGGATGCTGAAAACTTTATCAAAGGAAAAGTAAAACCAAGCTATAATTATTGGCTAGATAAAGATGAGTATACCAAGCGCTTTATGAAAATCATTGAAAAGAGTTTTCATTAAATTGCCTATCACACAAGTTTTATGAAAATCCGAAGCATTATGTATTGGTCGGAAACGAATTCGTTATGCGGACTTATGGTATTCGCCTCGACAGCGCATCAATACACAGGGGATGGTGTTTATTTCCTAGGAAAATCAGTTGGCGTATAAATAATCAGGCAATATGGGAAAACTCTTCATCGTACCAACACCTATTGGAAATTTAAAGGATATGACGTTTCGTGCCGTGGAAGTCCTTCAAAATGTGGATTTAATTCTTGCTGAAGACACTCGTACCAGCGGTAAGTTGCTGAAGCATTATGACATTAGCACTCAGATGCATTCACACCATATGCACAATGAACATCAAACCACTGCCAACATTGTACAGCGTATCCGGAACGGTGATACTATTGCACTTATTAGTGATGCGGGAACACCCGCCATTAGTGACCCCGGCTTTTTACTAACCCGCGCTTGCGTGGAAGCTAATATTGAAGTGGATTGTTTGCCGGGAGCTACGGCTTTTGTTCCAGCTTTAGTGAATAGCGGCTTGCCTAATGATAAGTTTGTTTTTGAAGGTTTTCTTCCCGCAAAAAAAGGAAGACAAACACGATTAAAGCTCTTGCAGACGGAGACTCGGACCATGATCTTTTATGAATCTCCTCATAAACTGGTAAAAACGCTGACGCAATTCACCGACTATTTCGAAGCAGGTCGAAGGATATCCATTTCCAGAGAGATCTCCAAATTACACGAAGAGACCATACGTGGAACAATGACCGAGGTCTTGGAGCATTTTAAGAACAAACCCCCCAAGGGAGAACTGGTGATCGTTTTGGAAGGGAAAAAATAAAATCAATTTTAAAAGACATTCGAAACGGCAAGATTTGTAAAGAAGACCGAAGTATTAGGGCCTCGCCCTTTGGTAAGCGCTCATCAATCGTCCAGAAATGGGTTTTGACTCACCAAGAACCCTTGGTTTGTCTCAGAGGTGATTCCTATCCTTCAGAAAAAAGTAATCGAGTTATTATAAGCTGATAAATGCTTCCCTTTTTCCCAACCGTGCTTTCCTAAGTATTGGTCGCCACTTTCTACGGCTCCAGCTTCAGAAACAGGGACGCAAAGTTTTTAAAAATTTAGAAGTGAGAAAGGTCTTAATTTTTAAAAACAACCACCATTTCTCCATGGGTATATTGAACACTGATTAGATGTGTTTTCCTTTTTCCCAACCGTGCTTTCCTAAGTATTGGTCGCCACTTTCTACGGCTCCATCTTCAATGGACGTACCCATGGAGTCGTTCCAACGGTTGAGGTATCCAAATAAGGAAATAACGCCTAACATTTCTACAATTTCGCCTTCATCCCAGTGCTCATAAAGACGTTTTTTAATGCCCTCGTC
>Ga0316204_10005291_pt1 | contig 21587 bp, 14 predicted proteins | sample 6monrhotite_MG_2_FD_205661 | JGI IMG/M metagenome (GOLD analysis project Ga0316204, IMG submission 205661) | Microbial mat bacterial communities from mineral coupon in-situ incubated in ocean water Damariscotta River, Maine, United States -... | ecosystem: Environmental > Aquatic > Marine >... | reverse complement strand
GCGCCATACGGCTCGGTTGGTGCTGATCGGAGCCGCTCGGAAGCCGCTGGAGTCGCTGTGAAGCAGCCGCTCTGAAGCCGCTCCGGAGGAGAGGAGAGGAGCACCACTCTGGTGTTTTGAGCTGAGGCGCTACGCGCCCAGAGCTCGCTTCGTTCGCGCGTGGGGGACTGGGGGTTGGAGCGCTTCGCGCTCTGGGCGCTCTGGGCGCTCTTGAGGAAGCTCTCAGTGCGAGAGCTTCACCCGACCGCTCGGCCCACACTTCCCAAACACCCGCTGAACAATCAGATCGTCAGGGCCTCATCGACCAGCGCCGCCTGCTCCGCGCGGTGCTTGGACGGTGAACCAGTCGCCGGGCTGGCCGACGGCCGACGGCCGACGTAGCGCGGCGGACGGCCGCCAAGCACCCCACCCATCCACTCATCCATCATGGGCCAGGCGCCCATATTCTGCGGCTCCTCCTGACACCATACGACCTCAATCGGGGCGCCGTCATCGCCCGCATACCGCATCAGCTCGGCGGTGATCTCATCGGCGGGGAAGGGGTGGAGCTGCTCCAGCCGCACCAGCGCCACCCGCTTCTCATCGCGCTCCTCGCGCTCCTCCAGCAGATCGTAGTAGACCTTGCCGGAGCAGAAGACCACCCGCTGGACCCCCGCGCTCCCGATCGCCGGATCAGCCTCGGGCAGCACGCGCATGAAGCGCCCATCGGCCAGCTCTTCGAGGGTGGAGGTAGCGCGGGCGTGGCGCAGCAGACTCTTGGGCGCCATGACCACCAGGGGCTTGCGGAGCCGCTGGTGAACCTGGCGGCGCAGGAGGTGGTAGAAGTTGGCGGGGGTGGTGCAGTTGGCGACGAAGAGGTTGTCCTCGGCGCAGAGCTGCAGGAAGCGCTCCAGGCGGGCGCTGGAGTGCTCGGGGCCCTGGCCCTCGTAGCCGTGGGGCAGCAGCATCACCACGCCCGAGTTGCGGTTCCACTTCTGCTCAGTGGCCACGATGAACTGATCGATGATGATCTGGGCGCCGTTGGCGAAGTCACCGAACTGGGCTTCCCAGATGACCAGCGCCTCTGGCCGGTCCAGGCTGTAGCCGAACTCAAAGCCCAGCACCGCCGCCTCGGAGAGGGAGGAGTCCAGCGCGCTGAAGGTCGCGTCGCCCGCCGCGACGGACTGCAGCGGGTAGTACTCGGCGCCGTTGGTGGGGTCGCTCAGGACCGCGTGGCGGTGGGAGAAGGTGCCGCGGCCGCTGTCCTGGCCCGAGAGGCGCACGGGGTAGCCCTCGCTCAGGAGGGTGGCGAAGGCCGCCTGCTCGCCGACGGCCCAGTCGACCGGGCGGTCACCGGAGACCATGGCGAGGCGCTGCTTGAGCAGCCTGCCGATCTTGCGGTGGACCTTGAAGTCATCGGGCATGGTGTTGGCGCGGGTCACCAGCGCCTTCAGCTGCGCCAGGGGCACCCGGGTGTCCACGCTCTCGCTCAGCGTGCCGCCCTTGAAGGGGGCCCACACCGCGGCCATCACCGAGTCCGTGTTGCCCACGTAGGAGTCGTGGGCTCTGGACGGATCGTTGCTGGACTCCTTGACCCAGGCGTCCGACTCCGCCTCGACGGCCGCGATGGTCGCGCCGTCGATGAAGCCGTGGGCCTTCAGGGCGACGCGGGTGAGCTCCGCGACGGGCTTCTTGGCGCGGATGGTCTCGTAGAGCAGGGGCTGTGTGAAGGCGGGCTCGTCGCCCTCGTTGTGGCCGTACCGCCGGTAGCAGTACATGTCGATGATCACGTCCCGGTGGAAGGTCTGCCGCCACTCCACCGCCATGCGCGCGACCTCGGCCACCGCCAGGGCGTCCTCGCCGTTGACGTGGAAGATGGGCACGGCGAGCATTCGGGCGACGTCGGTGCAGTAAGGCGTCGACCGGGAGTCGGTGGGGGTCGCGGTGAAGCCGATCTGGTTGTTGACGATGACGTGGATCGTGCCGCCCGTGCGGTACCCGCTCAGCTCGGAGAGGTTCAGGGTCTCGGTCACCAGGCCCTGACCCGCGAAGGCCGCGTCGCCGTGGATGAGGATGGGCATCACGAACTCATGCTTCTCGTCCCGCCGCCGGTCCTGATGCGCGCGGCAGCGGCCCTCGACCACCGGGTCGACCGCCTCCAGGTGGGAGGGGTTGAAGGCCAGGGAGAGATCGATGAGCTGACCGGAGGCCAGCGCCCGGGTGGAGGAGTGTCCGAGGTGGTACTTGACGTCTCCGGAGCCCTGGAAGCTCTCGGACTGGACGTCCTCGAACTCGTCGAGCACGTGTCGGATGGGCTTGTCCATGATGTTGACGAGCGTGTTCAGCCGGCCCCGGTGCGCCATGCCCAGCACCACCAGATCCACGCCGTGCTCGCCGCCGCCCTCGATCAGCAGGTCGAGGAGCGGCACGAGGCCCTCGCCGCCCTCGATGGAGAAGCGCTTGGTGCCGGGGAAGCGGGTGTGCAGCGACTGCTCGAAGCGCTCAGCGTCGGTGACCTTGCGCAGGTAGCGGCGGGCGCTGGTCGCGTCCAGGGCCGGGCGCTGGGCGCGGGTCTCCATCTGCCGCTGGACCCAGAGCTTCTGCTCCTGGATCTGGATGTTCATGAACTCGGCGCCGATGCCGCCGCAGTAGATCGACCGGAGGAGCGCCTGGAGATCCCTGAGCTTCATGCGCGCGGGCGCGCCGAACAGGGGCGCCGTGCTGACGTCCTGGTCCAGATCGGCCTGGAGCTTGTAGTACTCCGGGTGCAGCTCCGGGTGGGGGGTGGAGTCCCGGGAGTCGAGGGGATCGATCTCGGCCTCGATGTGACCCCGGACCCGGTAGGCGTTGACCATCATGGTGACGCCGGCCACCCGCCGCTCCAGATCGGCGTCGCTCCCGCTGGCCGCGCCGCCGGCGATGACCGCCCCCGGTCCCGCGCCATTCGTCAGCCCCGCCGCGGCGTTCCAGCCCTCGAAGAAGCCCGCCCACTCCGGAGACACCGATGAGGGATCCTCCCGCCAGGCGCTGTATTGCTGATCGATGTACGGGGCATTTTCCCCCGTCAACAGGCTGGCCAAGGACATTCTGCCTCCCTCCAAGACTCGCTTTTCGGCACGGACAGCACCTATAACAGAGGAACTTCGCGGACCGGGCCGCGCTTGCTGTGGGGCGCGAACCGGTGCATTCAGTGGTGATGACCCCCACGCTGCTGAGTTTCCTGGTGATGAGCGCTCAGGCGCACCGGCCGCACACGCCGATGACGTCGCTCGCGCTCTCGACGGACTTCGAGGACAGCGGCCGGGCCTGGGCGACCCTGGATCGCTACGGCTTCACGCCCATGGTCTACAGCGATGACCACGGGGCTCACTGGCGCTACTACTCCGGCGATCCGATGGCGGAGTTTCTCATCGACGCCGCCTACACCGACGGGGGGGAGCTGGTGTTCGCCAGCCGCGAGGGCGGCGTGTGGATCTCCGCCGACGAGGGCGCCAGCTGGCAGCTCGACGACCGCCTGACGGAGCGGGGGCTCGCCATCGTGGACATCGACGTGCTGGACGACACCGTCCTGTCGGCGACGGACGGCGGTCTGTTCGGGCTGGCGCTCGATGGGGACGTGACGAGCCTCTGGCCGGAGGCGACCCGGCGCGTCGCCGTCGGGGTGGGGGAGGGCGCCCCGCTGATCGCGGCCACCGACGACGGGCGGGTGCTGGTGTCGGTGGACGGCGAGGACTTCGAGGCGCTGCCGGAGCTGCCGGACGGGCAGCACCCCTGGTCGGTCACCGCCTCCGGAGACCAGGTCTACGCGGGCTCGGATCGGGGGCTCGTCTACACCCTGTCGCTGGGGGAGGCCGACTGGTGGGCGTGCGCGCCCATCGACTACGACCCGGAGTCCACCTACGCCGATCGGGTCACGCTGCTTCAGGCGCTCCCCGACGGCCGCCTCGCCGTAGCCACCGGGACGGACTCGGTCTTTGAGGCCGACGCCGACTGCGAGGCGTGGCGCTTCACCGACAGCGGGCTGCCGGTCTTCTACGGCGGCGCCGGCGGCGCGCTCTCCACGGATGAGGGCATGACGGAGATGCAGTGGCGCGGTGAGCGGGCGATCATCGCCGGCTACAACGGCGTCACGCTGACCGCCAACGACGGCGCGACCTGGCGGGTGGGCAAGATGGTGCCCAGCGACTTCGATCGCGGGGTGGCCGTCGCCGCGGGCTTCCCCGCCGAGCGCAGCATCTGGCAGGCGACCTACGGCGGCGGCGTCACCTGGACGTCCGACGGCGGGCTCAGCTGGTCGGGCTCGGCGGTCGGGCTGGATGACTTCGACCTGGAGGGCAGCGCCATCTACTCGTTCGGGATGGCGGCCTCGGCGGATCCGGCGTCGCCGGGCACCCTCTACTACTCGGGGGCCTACACCCCGTACCGCTCGCTGGACGGCGGGGAGACCTGGGGCGTCATCGCGGACATCCCCTTCAACACCAACAACTTCCTGACGCAGGAGGGGCTGGTCTACGCCCTCCAGCGCAGCGAGGGGGCCGACGAGGAGAAGGTGATCGCGCTCCGGTCCCGCGACGGCGGCGAGACCTGGGGGGAGGTGCCGGGGCTGGCGGACGCCGGCGGCGCCAAGGGGGTGCTCAGCATCGAGGAGACCTGCCTGAACGGGCGGGCGGCGACCCTGGCGCTGGTGACCAGCCCCCCGGGCTTGATGGTGCAGTACGAGGGGGAGGGGCGGTGGGTCCGGCTGCTGGGCTTCAACGACCTCGGCAGCCACCTGGGCGGCGGGGTGTGGCCGCCGGACGAGGGCACCCGCCTGATGTTCGCCTCGACGGAGCGGGGGGTGTTGATCTCCGATGACGTCGGAGAGACCTGGCGGGAGGCCAGCGAGCCGCCGACCGACGACATCAACATGATGACCCAGGCTGACGACGGCACCTACTTCATGGCGAGCCGCACGGGCTGGGTGTTCCGGTCCAGGGACGGCGGCGACACCTGGGAGCGGATGGCCAACCGCACCGGCCCGCTGGCGCTCTCCATGGCCACCTCCAGCCGCTTCGAGGAGACGGGGCTGGTGGTGCTGGGAACCCACGCCGGGGTCTGGTGGGCCTGGGACTGGGAGGGCGTGTGGCGCCCGCTGCCCCGCTACGAGCGCTTCGAGGACGACTCCTTCCACCTCCGCTGCACCCCCGCGAGGGCGACCCGCGACGCGGGAGGGGCGGACTGCGAGACCTACAACGCGCCGCGCCAGGGGAACGGCGGCGGGCTCGAGCTCTACCACGGGGACACGCTGGACTTCAGCTTCGACGGCGACGCCTTCAGCGTCGTCGGGTGGATCAGGAGCGGCGGTGAGCTGGCGGTCACGGTGGACGGCGAGTGGGTCGAGACCTGGGCCGCCGATGATCCGCTGGCCCTGAGCGGGCTGGCGCCGGGCTGGCACGACGTGCAGCTCTATGTGGCGGCCGAAGGCGAGGCGGGGCCGCTCCAGGTGGACCGGGTCGAGACCTCCGGTCCGGGTGAGCCCATCACTGACTGGCCCACGCTGAGCGATCTGGCGGAGGATGAGCTGGCGGAGGATGAGCTGGCGCAGAGCGGCTGCCGCTGCGAGCGGGCGGACAGTGAGAGCGGCGCGCTGGCAGGGCCGGTATTGCTGCTGTTGATGGGCCTGCGTCGGCGCGAGGACTGAGGCGCAGTCGGAGCGGGCCTGCCTGCTGTCCCTGTGCCCCTACTCTTTGTAGTGGGCGGCGTCTTCGCTGCTCTTGATGGCAGTGCGCAGGCGGCGGATGGCGCGCTTCTCAATCTGACGGATGCGCTCTCGCGTCACGCCGAATCGGGGCGCGATGGCCTCCAGGGATTGCCGCCTCTCGCCCGCGAGCCCGAACCGGAGGCGCAGCACCATGGCTTCGCGCTCCGTCAGGTGCTCCAGGTGATCGTAGACCAGCTGTCGGAGGTGTCGATCCTCGTAGATCGCCTCCGGATCCAGCGAGGACTCGTCCTCGACCAGATCGCCGAGGGTCGACTCGCCGTCTTCTGAGACCGGCGTATCGAGACTCACCGAGTCCTGGGCCAGGGGCAGGAGCTGAACGATCTTGTGCTCCGCGACACCCATGCGCGTCGCGATCTCCGCCACCGTGGGCTTGCGCTCCAGCTTCTTCCGCAGGTGAGCCTCGACCTTGCGGTATTGGCGGATCTCCTGGTGGCGCTGGGAGGGCATGCGGATGGTGAGGGAGTGATCCTCGAGGGACTTCAGGATGCTCTGACGGATCCAGAGGCTGGCGTAGGTCGCGAAGCGCACGCCGCGCTCTGGATCGAACTTCTCCGCGGCGCGCAGGAGGCCGAGGTTGCCCTCTTGAACGAGGTCCTCGAGGCTCAGGTGCCGGTTGGAGTAGCGCTTGGCGATCGAGACCACGAGCCGCAGGTTGCTGGCGACCATGCGCATCTTGGCGGCCTCGCCTTCGGCCCCGCCCAGGGCGATGGTCCTGGCGAGGTCAACCTCTTCCTCGCGCCTGAGCAGGCGCACGCCCCCGACGGCGCGCATATACGCCTCGCTCAGGGGGTCTTTTCCACGCTGGGATTTCTTCTGGTCCACGGAACCCATGGTAACCCGGATCCTGATTGGGCGGACTCACTCTGACCGACCGACCCGATAGACTACCTCCATGATCGTCAATGACCACTGGACACTTGAGCTGGACAAGCTGGGAATGCGCGGCATCGCCGAGGAGCTCTCCAGCACCGCGCTGCGCGCGTGTCCCCCCTTCGCCATCGGCGTCTTCGGTAAGTGGGGCTCGGGGAAGACCAGCCTCATGCGCTACGCGATGGCGCGCCTGGGGGGCGCCCCGCTGGCGGTCACCCTCCGCAGCGCGCCGAGCGAGCCGCTGACCGAGCTGCCCCCCGAGCTCCGATACGAGTGGGATCAGCTGCGGGAGAAGGCCGCGGGCTTCGTGCTGGAGAACCTGCAGTCGCAGCTCCACGCCGGCGCCGATCCCGTCGCCGCCGCCGACGTCAACGTGCTGCCGGTCTGGTTCAATCCCTGGCTGCACCAGGCCAGCGCGTCGCCGCTGGTGCCGCTGCTCCACGAGCTGGCCGCGCAGGGCACGGCCTACCAGCGCTTCCAGGCCGGCACGCGGAAGATCAGCACCACGGCGCTGGAGAGCGCGGTGGATCTGTTGTTCAGCCTCGCCGAGTCCGCGACCGGCCTGCTCGGCGCGCCGGCGGGGGGGCTTGGGGCCGTGCCGGAGCGCGCCCGCCGCCACCTCGACAGCTACGAGCGCACCAACTTCCAGTCCGCGAGCGAAGCCCAGCGCTTCAACCTGCTGTTCGAGGCCGCCGTCGCCCGGCTGCTCGGAGAGGACGTGGACTCCTCGGAGGACGCGGTGCCCGGCAGCGCGCCGTCGCCCCGGCTGGTGACCCGCCGGCTCGTCGTGTTCGTGGACGATCTGGATCGCTGCGAGGAGCAGCAGGTCGTGAAGCTGCTGGAGGCCATCAAGCTCTACCTCCAGACCCGGAACTGCGTGTTCGTGCTCGGCCTGGACGAGGGCGCGGTCAGGCGCTCGGTGCGCCGTGTCTGGGACGGCCGCAGCTCCCAGGAGGCCCAGGACTACCTGGATAAGCTCTTCCAGGCCGTCGTCTATGTGCCGAGCGGCGACAGCTACGACGCCTTCGTCGACGAGCTGATCGGCTCCTGGGGCGTGAACGACGGGGTGCGCGGCTGCGCCGCGCTCATCAACCGGCTGGTCGAGCGCAACCCCCGCAAGGTGAAGAACTTCGTCAACAGCCTGATGCTCGCCTGGCGCGCCAGCGGGCTCGGCCGGGCGGACGACCTCTGGAGCGCGCCCTCGGCCGCCTTCCTCCTCTTCCACTACCTGCGGGTCTACCACCCGGACGTCAGCCGGCTGCTCCAGCACGACCTCGCCTACCTCGACGACCTGCACGCGGTGATCGCCGACCCCAACCAGCTCGCCCTCCAGAACGCCTCGCCGGTGGCCATCTTCATGAGCCGCCAGCTCCGGCACGCCCGGGAGGTGGTGGCCGTGAACAAGGATGACCAGGGCAAGGGGGTCGCCGATGAGCTGCTGGAGCGGCTCGACCGACACCGCGGCGACAAGAACTTCCTCGCCGCCTGGGAGGCCCGCTACGTGGCCCGGCCCACCGAGGGCGGGGTGGGGGTGGTCCCGCGCAATGATCCGGAGCTGGTGGACGCCATCCGCGCCGGCCGGAGGGAGCGGTGAGTGACGCCTCGCTGCCCGGCTGGATGATCCGCACGTCCTCGAACGTGCGGGAGTGGCTCGCGAAGTCCTACGAGACCATCAACGTGGTGGGCCTGGTCAGCACGCACGGCCCCATCTCCCTGCGGCAGATCTTCGTGCCGCCGGTGCTCTCCAACCGCAGGGTGGCCGAGCACGCCCCGGAGGCGGCGCTGCACGAGGGCGGGCGCGGTCTGCCGGCCTGGCTGAACCAGGCCCACGAGGGGCGGGGCCCGCCGGTGCTGGCCCTCTCCGGCCGCGCCGGGAGCGGCAAGACCACGCTGACCCACTGGCTCGCGCTGAGCCTCGCCCAGGCCGCTCAGGACGCGCTGAGCTGGGGCTTCCAGAACCGCCTGCCGGTGCCCATCGCCCTGCGCGACGCGCCGCTCGCCCGCCTCGACGGGCTGGAGGCGCTGGTGCGCTGGTGGGGGGAGTCCGTCAGCGGCGTGGACCCCGAGGGGCTGATTGAGTGGCTGGACTACCAGGGCACGCTGCTGGTGCTGGACGGCCTCGACGAGGTGGGCGGCCGGGAGGAGCGCGAGCGGGTGATGAGCTGGGTGCGGGAGCACCGCTGGACCTCCGGCGGCTCCGGGCTCCGGAACCTGACCCTGATCACCGCGCGGCCCTCGGGCTTCGACGACGTGCTCGCCTACGGCGAGTCGGACGTGCTCCGCCTCTGGATGGCGCCCTTCAACGAGACCCAGATCAAGGACTACGTCTCGCACTGGTTCGACCTGCCCGAGCTCCGCGGGCCCGAGTCCGAGCGCAAGTCCCGCACGCTGCTGGAGGTGCTGAGCGGCCCCCGCGCCAGCGAGTCCCTGCGGACCCTGGCCCGCCGGCCCTCCTACCTGACCGTGCTCTGCGCGATCCACCACACCCGCGGCGAGCTGCCCCACACCCGCGCGGCCCTCTACAAGGAGATCATCTCCGAGTACATCCACGCCCTGGACGCCGAGCGCGGCCTGAAGACCCCCTGGGGCGAGCGGCCCGCCTGGGATCACCCCACCGACAAGCTGGAGGTGCTCTCCGCCGTCGCCTTCCAGGCCCACGTGGGCGCGGGCGCCTCCGAGGCCCGCCCCGTCGGCGACCGGCACATGGTCTGGCGTCGGGAGGAGCTGCGGCAGGCGGTGCGGCGGGCGATTGAAGACCCCCGCGCCCGCATGCAGCGCGTCCGCCCGGAGCACGCGGAGGCCCTGACGGACTACTTCGTCTCGCGCACGGGGCTGCTGGTGGAGACGTGGTCCTCCCGCTTCCAGTTCGCCCACCTGAGCTTCCAGGAGTACCTGACGGCCCGCTACCTGGTGAACCTCGCCGGCGGCACGGTGAACCTCGCTGAGTTCATGGCGAGCAAGGTGCTGCCGCGGCTGGCCGAGGAGGGCTGGCCGGAGGTGGCCATGATGATGCTGGCCATCGACGCCGAGCGCGGCGCCAACTACGGCGGGGTGCTGGCCCGGCTGGCCCCGGATGACCTGAGTCACCTCCGCTTCCTGGGCAAGGTGCTGGCTGGAGAGGAGCTTCCCCTGAGCGATCAGGAGCGGCGGGCGTGGCTGCTGGCGTGGCTCTTCGCGGCGTCCGACCCCCGGCGCGAGCTGCAGCGGGTGTCGGTGTGTGAGCTGGAGAAGAACCGCGTGATCTTCGAGGACTTCACGCTGGCCGCGGCCCGCGCGCTGGCCGCCGGTCAGCCCGCTGAGCCGGCGCTGGCGGCGTGCTTCCCCAGCAGTCAGGCCCCGGCGGGCTCGCTCGAGGCGCTGCTCGGGGGGCCGTCCAGCGCGGACGGGCAGTCCTGGGAGGCGGCGCGGCGCTGGCTGGAGGCGCCGCGCGGGCGCTGGCGCACCTCGCCGCTGGCGGAGCTGGCGCTGGCCGCGCCGCTGCCCGGTCAGCGGCCCGCTGGGGCGGCCTGGGGTGATCCCCGGCGCGCGCCTCCGCCGGGCCTGGACGAGGCGCTGGAGGAGATCGCCGACGGCGTCGAGCTGGTGAAGCGCTCCAACGCCAGGAACCGCAGCGTCTCCGCCTCCCTGTGGTGGTGGGTGCTCGACGGCTGGCTGCGGGCGGCGGACGGGCGGCTCCCCCGGCTGGAGATCACCGTGTCCGGGGCGACCCCGCTCTCGGCGCTGCTGGAGCTGCCCGGGCGGGTGCCCGAGCGCCTGCTGCGGAGCCCCGACGCGCTGGAGAGTCGGCTGGTTCGGTGGCGGGCGCGCACAGCCAGGGCGGTGCTGGAGGCCGAGCGCGCCATGCGTACGGCTGGACTGGACCGCCTGTCGGATCTCGACGCGCTGACGCTGTGGCGTCGAATGGTGGACGGCCGGCACCCCACCCGCAGCGCCCTGAAGGATCGGCCCTCCCGCCGACTGGTCGAGGCGGTGCCCACGCCCACGGGGCAGCGCCGCCCCTTCGAGGCCTGGCGCGCCATCGAGGTCTACGCGCGCGGCTACCTGACGTTCGGCCAGCGCGAGATCGGTGAGCCGCCGGCGATCCCGCCCGAGCTCGCGCTGGAGCCGCTGATGGCGCTTCGATCGGATGGGGCCGACAAGACCTGGCGGGCGCGCTGGGGGTGGGGGATGAGCTCGCTCTGCTTCCTCGCGGAGCTGGAGCGCCTCTCGCTCTTCTCTTCACGGCCGGTGACGCGTCGGGAGGTCGAGGCGCTCCGCGAGAAGCTCGCTGATGAGGGGCGTCGGTACGAGGGGCTGGACGCGGTGGCCCGCGCCATCGCCGCGGATGAGTGGGAGCGGCTGGCGGCGTCGCCGCTGAACCCGATCGGGATGCTGGATGTGGCCTTGAAGGGGAAGTGGAGGATCCTCGCTGTCGACCTGGCCGCGCTGGATGAGCGCGTCCCGGAGATGATCGCCCGCCTCGGCGGTGAGTGATTTCCTGCTGCGGCGAGTGACCGGAGAGCGCCGCCCGGCTCAGCGATCGCGCCAGAACTGCCACTGGCCCGGGTGGTCCCGCAGCCAGCCCTGGTAACGATCGATGTAGTCGCGCTGTGGGTCTGAGCGCGCCAGGCGCCCGATCGTCAGCAGGTGTCGGTCATCGCGGCTCAGCGGCAGCAGCCACAGGAGCGGTGCGCCGGCCGCTTCAGCCAGTGAGAACGCGGCGGTGGGCCAGGCCGTGGGGCGACCCAGCAGCGGGGCCGTGCGATCCGGAGCCCCGGTGATCAGCCCCACGCTCTCGCCGTCGCCGCCGATGGTCAGCAGCTCCCCCCGGCGCAGGGCCGCCGCCGCGCCGCTGTGTCCCGCGTCGAGGTACCGCACGGGGAGAGCGTCCTCCATGGCCCGCCGCCGGGACTGACTCCACCCGCGCGCCGCGCCGAGCTCGCCATCCGGGCGCATGACCCGGACGACGTTCACGGGCCAGCCCAGCAAGCCGAGCGCCAGCGGCGGCATGGCGTGCACGCCGAAGTGCGCCGCGACCAGCACCGCCCCGCGCCCGCTGGAGAGGGCCTCCTCCAGCAGCTCGGCCCCGACGACCTCGACGCGCGCCCGCGCCGCCGCCGCCGTCCACGCGGGGTACCGCAGGCGCTCCAGGCGCGTCCGCAGCCGGAGCCTGGCCTCCTCCAGCGCCCACCGATCCAGCGCCTCCGGGGGCGCCTCGGGCAGCGCCGACGCCATCGCCGAGCGCACCCCGGCGGCCGGCCGCGCCAGCCGCGCCGCGAGCGGTGGGAGCCGCTCGCCGAGGCCGGCGGGCAGACGCCGCAGCGCCGGGCCGCCCAGCCCCCAGTACGCCCGCGCCGCCAGCGCCCGGCGGACTGTGTGGACTGTGTGGACAGTCACGGGGCGGGCTCGGCGGGCAGCGCCAGCGCCTCCCCGATGGCGCGCGCCAGGGCCGCCGGCCGGAGCAGGCTGTGCACCGGCCGGTGGTACTCCCCGTCGACGTACAGGAACATCGCCGGGAGGTGGAAGACCTCCAGCTCCCGGGCGACCCCGGGGCTGTCGTGGGCGTCCACCTCGAAGAGCGCGACGCCCACGCCAGCGGGCATCCGCGGGAGGGCGGCCCTGAGGGCGCGGCAGCCCCCGCAGGCCGCGGAGGTCACGCAGAGCAGCGCGGGCCCGGAGGTCGCCTCCAGCGTGTGCCAGGCGTCGTGCTCCGTGAGGCGGCGCATCTCCGGCTCAGTCCCGACCGCTCAGGCTCAGGAGCAGCGAGAGCAGGTTCCAGAAGAGGATGAGCACGCCCATGGTGATGGTGTAGGCGCCCTCGACCTTCATGTCCGTGCTCATCTCGTGCAGGACGGTGTTCATCTGGTAGAGGAGGCCGGCGACCGACACCACCACGAACAGCAGCGACAGCCCGATGCCGACGAGGCCGCCGATGGGGAAGACCGCGGTGACGCCCATCAGGATGAGCATGGGGAGGAACATCGCCGAGAGCCCGGCCTTCACCAGCGACAGCTCCTGGGGCCCGCTCCAGAGGTAGGCCAGGATCCCCACGCAGGTCAGCGCGGTGAGCCCCAGCGCGTTGCCGATGAACAGGAGGGGATCGCCGACGGCCGAGCCCATGACGAAGGCCATGAACAGCAGGTAGCCCATGGCGATGCCCTGAAAGACCGCGCCCATCATGAAGCCGAGCCACTTCTGTCCGCCGAACACAAAGCGCGGCGCGATGTAGTTGGCGACGCCGAAGCTGCCGAAGATGAGCGCGAGGCTGCCCCAGCGGGTGCTGAAGAGGGGCATCTGGACGACGGTCAGCGCCGAGATGACGCCGGTGATGCCGGAGATGATCAGCCCGAGGAAGGTCAGGCCGGCCACGGACTTCAGGTAGGAGAGGCGGCTCTCATGATCGGCGTGGGCGAGCGGGGTGCCGTTCGCGGCGGGGTAGGCCATTGGGCGCTCCAGGTGGTTCTGTGAGGGTCGGCGGGGTCAGTTCCAGCCCCGGGGGCGGAAGATGCCGAAGGCGGAGGTGTAGCCGTGGAGGTGCGTCGTCTGGTGCACCGGGCCTATCTCGCCGCTGCAGAAGAAGCCGCCGAGCGGGGCGGGCCCCAGGTGGCGCCGGAAGGCGCGGGAGTCGTGGTCCGGCGCGCCGTAGAGCCCGCGCCCCCGACCCATGCAGGAGAAGAGCAGCGCGCCGCTCGGCCGCTCGGTGTGGTCCCGGTGATGCTGGCTGAGCAGCGCGTCGAGCTCCTCGGCGCTGGCGGCGGCGTCGCGGAGGTGGAAGCGCATCCGGGTGACGCCGTCCAGCAGCGCGCCGACGCCCACCGCGCCCGCGCCGCGATCCAATCCGACCACGTCTCGCACGAGGTAGTCACCGGCTCGGGGGTGAGCGGGGCTCCCCTCGGTCAGGAGCCCCACCATGGGGGCGCGCTGGAAGAGCTCGCGCTCGGCGGGCTTGAGCTGGCTGAAGACGCGATCGAGCGCGTCGACGGCCTTGCCCCCATCCAGCGCCAGCAGCAGGTTGCGCTCGGCGCGGGTCACGACCATATCCGGGCCCACCGGCCGGCAGCCCTGGGCCACCACGCAGCTCACGGAGATGTCGCCGAACAGCGCCACGCCCACCAGGCCGTCCCGGTGCAGGCGGTCCTCCATCAGCAGGCCGTTTCCGCCGGGGTGTCGGCCCCCGCTGGCGAGCCCGCCGATCTTGGGCGCCCCGGGGAAGGCGGCGTCGAGGCCGCTGAGCAGGCTGCGCACGTCGCAGGTGTAGGGATCGGGCATCAGCAGGAAGGCCGGCTGGTGCTCCGGGGTGATCCCCAGGCGATGCCGCCAGCCCGCGGGGCCGCGGGGGGCCTGGCCGACGCCGTAGTGGAAGGGGACGATGCCGACGCTGGGCAGGGTCGCGGCGGTGAGTGAGAGCGCCGGCGCGCGCTCGATCTCGCGGCCGTCGCCGATCACGCCGTCCCCGGTGGAGCCCAGGAGCACGGCGTCGGGGAAGCGCTCCCGCAGCGCGCCGGGCAGCTCGTCGAGCCGATCGTCGTGGTGGGGGGAGACGAAGCAGACGACGAGGTGCGCGTCGCCGTCGAGCTGCTCGTCGATGGTGTCCGCCGCGGCGTCGACCGCCGCTGTCAGATCTCTGGACTCAGAGAGGCAGGAGGCCCAGCGCATGTCTTTTCCAACTCCCACGGTCCCTTGGAGCTGCTAGCTTAGCAGGGAGAGGACGTCCTGCAGGCGGCGAACACCGATGACCTCCAGCCCTTCGGGGGCTTCGCTGGTGTTGGAGGCGGGCACCATCGCGCGGCGGAAGCCGTGGCGGCGGATCTCGTTCAGGCGCAGCGCGGGGTAGGAGACGGCGCGGACCTCGCCCACGAGCCCCACCTCGCCGAAGAAGGCCATGTCGGGGGGGACGGGGTTGTTGGTGAGGCTGGAGATGATGGCCGCGACCGCGCCGAGATCCGCGGCGGGCTCGTGCAGGCGCACGCCGCCCGCGGCGCTGACGTAGACGTCGCGCTCGGCCACCGCCACCTCCATCTTGTCCAGGACGGCGAGCAGCATGGCGACCCGGGCGCGCTCCACGCCGAGGGTGGTGCGGGCGGGGTTGCCCTGGGTGGGGCGGCCGACGAGAGCCTGGACCTCGGTGAGCAGGGGGCGGGTACCCTCCAGCGCGGCCACGACCGCGGTGCCCGGGGCCTCCACGACCCGCTCGGAGAGCAGGCGCGCCGAGGCGTCGGGGACCTCGGTGAGCCCGGAGTCCACCATCTCGAACAGGCCGAGCTCGCCGGTCGCGCCGAAGCGGTTCTTCACCGCGCGCAGGATGCGCAGGGGGCTGCGACCGTCGCACTCGAAGTAGATCACCGTGTCGACGAGGTGCTCCAGGAGCTTGGGCCCGGCGAGGTTGCCCGCGCGGGTGACGTGCCCCACGAGCACCGTCGCGATGTCCTGGCCCTTGGAGATCTGCATGGCCTGATCGGCGACGGCGCGGATCTGGGAGATGCTGCCGGGCACGGACTCGCTCGTCGTCGAGCGCATCACCTGCACCGAGTCCAGCACGAGGAAGCGGGGCTTCACCTCGTCGATCGCCTCACGGACCGCGTCCATGTCGGTCTCGCTCAGCAGGTACAGCTCGTCGCCGCCGACCCCCAGCCGATCGGCGCGCAGGCGCACCTGCCGGGCGGACTCCTCTCCCGTGACGTAGAGGGTGCGCAGCCCGCGGGCGGAGAGGCGGGAGAGCGCCATCAGCAGCAGCGTTGACTTTCCGACCCCGGGATCGCCGCCGATCAGGCTCAGGGAGCCGGTCACGAAGCCGCCGCCGAGCACCCGGTCCAGCTCGCCGATGCCGGAGGCGACGCGCACTTCGCCGCCGTCGGAGGTGTGCTGATGGATGGGGAGGGCCCTGTTGGCGCGGCGGGGCTTCGCCTGCCCCAGCGTGTTGTTGCCGCTGGTCACGACGGCCTCTTCGAGGGTGTTCCACTCGCCGCAGCCGGAGCACTTCCCGGACCAGCGGACGTGATGTCGCCCGCAGCCGCTGCACTTGAAGACGGATTTGTTCTTGCTCATGAGGCGCTCCACCACGCGTTCGTGTCTTCATAGCGGGTCAGCGCACCGCGACACGCCAGAACCTGTCCGAGTGCCAGCCCCGCAATCTCGCACTACACTCCGCAGGTGCTGATCTTCCTGCTGACTGTCGAGGTCGCCGCCTCCGAGATCTTCGAGGGGCGCGCCTTCTACTTCGGCGATCTCCATGTGCACACGGCCGCGAGTCGGGATGGGCGCTCGGAGGACATGGGACAGGAGTTCGCGCGGGGCTGCGGGGTGTACGACTGCGGGGCGGTCGGCGAGCTGGCGGACAACGCCCGGGCCGAGGGGCTGGACTTCTTCGCCCTGGCCGATCACGTCAACGGCAACCCCACCGGAGACGAGGGCCTCTTCATGACGGCGCTGGACGCGGTGATGGCGGCGAACGACCCCGAGGGCGGCATGGTCACCGTGCCCGCGGCGGAGGTCCACTTTGTAGAGGGCGAGCGCCTGCTGGGGCACAAGAACCTGTACCTGTTCGGCGACGATGAGCAGCTCGCGGGGATCGGCTGGGAGACCTTCCGCTTCAACGGGGACTCCTCAAAGATCGATAGCTGCGCGGCGGGCTTCGAGTGGCTGGAGGGGGTGCGCGATCGCTTTGGTCCGCTGGCGCTGATCCCGCACCACCCGGCCCCCGTGACGCCGATGCCGGTGGACTGGACCTGCCACGACCCGGCGGTGGAGCTGGCGGTGGAGGTCTACTCCCACCACGGCAACAGCCTCACCGTCGATGAGGGCTACGATCCGCCCTACGCGGGTATTGAGCGCGAGGGGGCGGTCGCCTGGGCGCTGGACGTCGAGCAGCTGAAGCTCGGCTTCATCGCCTCCACCGACGATCACCTGACCTGGCCCGGCCGCACCTGCGTGGCCCCTCAGGACAACCGCTACGGCGGCGGGCTCGCCGTGGTGGTGACCCCCGAGGCGGAGTCCTTCTCGCGGATGAGCATCTACGAGGCGCTGGTGGAGCGCCGCACCTACGCGACGAGCGGGCCGATGATCCCCGCTACGATCACCTACTCCGACGCCTCGGGGGTGCTCGGAGGCATGGGGGAGCTGCTCGCTCCGACTGAGCGCGGCCCGGTCACCGCGGAGCTGAAGATCCCGCTCGGGGTGAGCCCCTTTGTGCTCGGCGTCGAGCTGGTCACCCCGCTCGGCGTCGAGGTGTTCGAGGCGGCGGCGGACGGCCACTGGCTGCTGACCTACGACTCCCCCGCGCCGTGGTTCTATCCGCGGATCCGCGTGGACGGCGCGGCCTGGTACGGCGGCGAGGCCTGCCCGGACAACGGCGACGACGAGGAGCGGATCTGGCTCTCGCCCACCTGGTATGACGCGCCGCCGGAGCCGACGGACGAGCCGAGCTGCGGCGGCTGCGGTAAGTCAGGCGCGGCCTGGCTGCTCGTGGGGCTCCTCGGGGTTCGGCGGCGGCGAGAGCGACGACAGAAATACTGTCGGTAACCATCCGGGGCGGTCAGGCATATCCCCTGCCAACCCAAGCGCGGGCTGCCCCCGCAGGAGACACGAATGCTGATTCTCATGACCATCCTCGCCGCCCCCGTCCACGCCCAGGGCCTCGCGGAGCTGGTCGACGGCACCCCGGAGTTTGAAGAGGACTGCTTTGAGGACAGCGCGACGTGTGAGGACCGCTTCCTGCAGTTCCTGACGCACTCCATGGTGGAGCAGGGCTTCACCTTCCAGCAGGTCTCCCAGCTCACCTCGCCGCTGGTGAACCGCCGGGACGGCGTCGTCCTGGGCGCGCAGCTCGACACCTTCCCCTTCGCCAAGCCCCGCACCAACCTGGCGGGCAAGGAGGAGAACACCGACTACTCGCCGGTGCTGCCGCGGATCATCGCGGGCTGGACCGGCGGCGACAGCGACGGCGTCCGCACAGGAGCCGGGGTGTTTTTCCTCCCGCCGGTGCCCGTGAAGGGAGCCAGCGCGCTGGTCGCCGGGTTTGATCTCGGGGCCAGCCTGCCCTTGAGCGGATCGACCCGGCTGGGTGCGGAGCTGGACTTCACCTACACCCGCGCCAACGCGCCCATCGTCGCCAGCGAGGAGCAGTACGAGAACCGCGAGGACTACGGCAACAACCTGCAGGAGGAGACCTACGAGGCGGTCTGCGCGCCGGAGGAGAACGGCTGCATCGACGTCTTCACGCTGATGAACCCGAGCCTGCGCGTGGGCGCGAGCTGGGAGCTCGGCGACTTCACCCCTCACGTCCGCCTCGGCGCGACCTATGTGCGCGAGCAGCTCTACGTGATGTACGACGACACCACCTGGCTCTCCACGGGGCTCCAGTACAGCGCCCACGTGGGCGGCGCCCTGGCCGTGAGCGAGGGGCTGCGCCTGGGCCTCGGCGCCTCGACCGCCTTCCGGCCCGCCGCCATCTCCGAGGACGGGAGCGCGGGCATGCTCCTCAAGCTCCAGGGCTCGGCGGGCTGGCAGTTCTGACAGTTCTGACAGTTCTGACAGTTCTGACAGTACGGATGAACGCCGGGCCGCGGAGGGCGACCCGGCGTCAGCGCTGTCGGGAGACGCGCCCGAGCGCGGCTACATGAGCGACGAGAGGTAGCCGCCCTCGGGGCCGGCGCCGCGCAGGTCGCGCCAGCTCCCGGTCGGCGCGGGCGCCTGCCCGCGCTCGGCCTGGGCGAGGGCCGCCAGGGCCAGATCCGCCTGGGCGTCGCCAGCCCGGGCCGCCAGCCACGCCGCGGCCTTGGTCACGGTGCGACGTCGAAGGCCCTTGCGCCGGGTGTGGCCGAGCAGGATCAGCGTCAGCAGGGCCGCCGCGGTGCGGGCGACGTCTCCGCCGAAGCTGCCGTCCGCGCCCTGGCTCTGGGCCAGCGCGGCGGCGGGATCGCCCTGCTCAGTCTTCTTGGGCTTCTGCGCCTCCATCTCCATCTCCTCCTCCAGCTCCGCCTCGAACGGCGCGGCCTCGGGGATCGGCGCGCTCCGGCGATCGAAGGTGCTGCCAAACAGGCGCTGCTCCAGGCGCTTCAGCACACTCGGGGAGGCGGCCTCCTTCGCCGGGGCCTCGGCGAACGACATGTCACCGGCCTCGTCGTCGGTATCCATGACGCTCATGACGTCCATCGGCGCGGAGGCGGCCGAGGCGGGCGAGGGCGGCGGCGGCGCGAGCTGGCTGGGGGCCATCGACCGACGGGGGCGGGCCCGCTTGCTCTTGGCGGAGCGGCTCATGCTGCTGGGGCCGCGCATGAGGGGCGGGGGCGCGCCGGGGGCGCCGGCGCCCGCGCCGCCCAGGGTCTGCGTCTTGAACGCGGGATCCCAGGACTCGGGCAGCTCCGCGGGCTGGGCCACCTCGACACGATCGCCGTCCACCACCCGCCCACGCTCCACGGCCACGAAGGCGGTGTAGCGGCAGGCGATGCTGTACTTCAGGGCGGTCGACAGGATCTGCGGGCGGATCGCCTCCTCCTCGAAGGGCTTCAGGGTCAGGCGATCCTGGAGGGCGGCGACCCGCCGCCGCGCCCAGAGGGCGCCGATCGGGAAGTCGATCCGGGTCGGGGTCGCGCCCATGCGCCACGCCCCCTCGGCGCTGACGCCGGTGACGGTGAGCGAGTCCGGGGCGCCCTCGATGAGCACGCTTGCGGGGCGGCCGGTGAAGAGGGTGCCGCCGATGAGGGCCGCGTTGGTGTAGCCCTCGACCCCGACCTCGTCGCCGACGGGGCTGCCGAAGCGGGCCTCCAGGTTGGCGATGATGGCCTCGATGTCATCGGTGGGGGTCGCCAGCTCACAGGTGCCGCCGCCGACCCGGGCGAGCCGCTTGAGCAGCGCGCCGTTGACCGCGGTGTCGATGCCGAGGGTGAAGAACATGGCCCGCTTGCGGCGACCGGCCACGGCGGCGACGAGCTGATCCTCGTTCCAGGCCTGGCCGTCGGTGATGAAGAGGACCGTGCGCAGCCGACCCTGCGGGGTCTCGCCGTCGAGGGCGGCCTGGATGGCGGGCAGCATCTGGGTGCCGCCCCGGGCGCTCAGGCGGTCAATCCAGCGGTCGGCCTTGACCAGGCTTCGCTCGTCGTAGGCGGTGAGCTGCTGGGAGAAGAACTCCAGCCGGTCGTCGAAGGCGATCAGGTGGAAGCGGTCGCCGGGGATCAGCCCGTGCAGCGCGCTCTTCAGCGCCTTCTTGGCCGCCGCCATCTTGGCCCCGCCCATGGAGCCGGAGATGTCGACCACGAACACTGCGTCCCGGGGCAGCGCCGTCGGCATGGCGACGGTGGGCGGGTCCACGACGACGAGCGTGTGCTCACCGTCGGTCCAGGCCCTCGCGGCGGTCGCGTCGGGCTGGCCGGTGGTGAAGGCCAGGGCGAAGTCCTTGTTGAGGGTGGCCACGCCGGACGGGGCGACCCGAAGACCGCCGTCGAAGTCCACCCTGATGGCGTGCAGGGAGCTCTCGAGGTTGGAGAGGGGGCCGGCCAGGGACACCTCGAGATCCAGGGTGGTGCCGCCGGCCAGCCGCAGCGGCGGCTGCAGGCGGGAGGCGTCGGGGGCCTGATCCGTGTCGGGCAGCACGCCCGCGCCGTCGTGGCTGATGGGCTCGCCGGGGAGGAAGCGCGGGGGGATGGTGGTGGGGAAGCGCCAGCGGAAGCGGCCGTCGATGACGTCCAGGTGCTCGACCACCACGATGGTCACGGCGACGGACTCGCCGGGGGGGAGGTTGGTGACCCGCAGGGTGTGCACGTCGTCGCGCTCCTGGGTGAGCAGGGCGGCGCGGTGGCCCGCCTCCCGGGCCTGGTTGAACTCGGCCGTCGCGGCCTCGCGCTCCTTGCACTCCGCGCGCACCACCACCTCGCCGCAGCGCAGCTCGACCTCGGTGACCGCGCCCTCCTCGGGGAGCGGGAAGATGTGCACCGCCTCCATGGGGGAGGTGAGGGTGTTCTGGAAGACCTGCTCGATGACCGTGCGGCAGCAGCCGCCGGCGATAGCGGCCCGCACGCGCACGCTGGCCAGGGGCAGCGCCTGCTCGGCGCCGTTGGCCATGGCGATGAGGCCGCCGAGGCCGCGCTCGTCCGAGGTGATGTCCAGGCAGGGGGCGAGGGGGGAGGGTTGGGCGAGGGTCATGTGGACTCCGGGGGTGAGAGGAGGGCGCGGGCGAGGCGGTCGAGGACGGCCTGTGGGTTCGCGACGAGGGTGGGATCGAGGGTGACGGTGACGCCGGGGGCGATGACGGCGGCGACGAGGGCGCGCGCCGCGGGGATGGGCGGGGTGGGGAGCGGGGTGGGGGAGGGCACCGTGGGTACGGCGGGTACGGCGGGCACAGCGGGGGCGCCGGGCTGGCCGAGCGCCTCGACGGCGGCGGACTCCAGCTGGGCGTTCGGGGCTCCGCGGAGGGCCCCCTGGATCTGAGCCAGGGAGAAGCCGCGGGCCTGGAGCAGCTTGACGGCGACCACCTGGAGGAGGTGCCGGTAGCCGTAGATCGCCTTGCGACCGTCGTATCGGCTGGGCTTGTCCACCGCGCCGAGGGTCTGGTAGTAGCGCACGGTGCGCGCGTCGGGGAAGGCGTTGATGCGCTCATCCGCCGGGCCGGAGTTCGCCCGTGAGAGGAGGGCTCGGGCCGCGTCGGTGAGCTGAGTGAGGCTCAGTTCGGCTTGGCGATAGGGGGCGAGGAGTGCTGTCATGTCGTTACTGTAAGATTAACAGTGATTACTGTCAATAACTGCTGTCCATCCCCATCCCCATGCCCGCACCACCCACCGCGAGCGCAGCGCGCTCTGAGCGCGCAGCGCGAGCTCCAAAACCCGCGAGCGCAGCGAGCTCTGAGCGCGCAGCGCGAGAGCTCCGATCATCAGAGCCGGGTGGAGCGAGCTTGCGAGCGCAATCCCCCCGCAGGGCGCGGAATCATGCCCGTTAAGTCGAGCCCGCGCGCCCTCGAAACCGCCCCACATGAATCCGCGACCGAGGACCGCACCACCTGGTTCGCGCC
>Ga0316204_10005290_pt1 | contig 21594 bp, 18 predicted proteins | sample 6monrhotite_MG_2_FD_205661 | JGI IMG/M metagenome (GOLD analysis project Ga0316204, IMG submission 205661) | Microbial mat bacterial communities from mineral coupon in-situ incubated in ocean water Damariscotta River, Maine, United States -... | ecosystem: Environmental > Aquatic > Marine >... | reverse complement strand
CTGGCGCAAAAATGGTGCCTTTTTTAGCGACGGGACAATTGTTTGTCGCTGGTGGTAACGTTAATGCGGGTATGTACAATGCGATTGCTCAGGATATCCCCATCAAGATCGTTTCAGATAAAGGCACGGTGAGCCCTGGTCATGGTTACCTTGCCTTAATCGTGCGTAAAGATCACTTGGACAGCGGTCGTTACCGTGAACTTAAAGATTTGAAAGGCATGACCCTGGCGGTTACTGCCAAAGGTGTCTCACAGCAAATCGTCATTGAAAAATATTTGCGCAAGGCCGGATTGAAATCAAAAGATATCAAGCTGGTCACACTGGCTTATGGGGACATGAATATTGCCTTGGCCAATAAATCCATTGATGCCACTGTGCAAATCGAACCCTTCGTTGCCGCCGCGATTAAACATGATTTTGCCGTGCGTGTTGCGGGTAATGATGAAATTTATCCCGATCAGCAAAGTGCAGTCATTTATTATTCACCTATCTTTATGCAACAACACCCAAAACAGGCGCAGGGTTTCATGAATGCTTATGTGCGTGGTCTGCGTGATTACAATGATGCTTTTGAAAAAGGTGAAGGCAAACAGGATATTATTCGTATTCTTACACAGTCGACACGCATCAAGGATGCTTCCGTTTATCAAGCAGTAATACCGGTTGGCTTAAGTCCGGATGGCTTGGTTAATGTGCAAAGCTTGAAAGCTGATGCACAGTGGTACTACCAGCAGGGTTATCTGAAGGCCATGCCAGATATTGATACCATTGTTGATCTCAGTTATGCACGCACGTCGGTGAAAAAATTGGGACGCTATCCATAGTAACCTGCGCAAAATTTTCATGCATATTTCTGTCACCCGCCTAGGAAAAACTTTTTTCCGAAAAAAACAGCAGACCATTGCCTATGAAAACTTGAATTTTCATATTAGACAAGGCGAATTTTTCTGCATCCTCGGTCCCAGCGGTTGTGGCAAAACCAGTTTGTTACGCACCATCGCGGGTTTGGAAGCTGCGACATCCGGTGAGCTGAATATTCAGCCACTGGATTCTTCCAAACCAAGCAGTATTGGCATGGTATTTCAGGAACATGGTTTGTTTCCGTGGATGACGATACGTAACAATATTCGTTTTCTGCTGGAAAACAATGCGCATATGGTGGGTTATGATCTGGATGCCATCGTTAATGAATTTATTCATTTGGTTGGATTAACAAAATTTGCAGACTATTTTCCGCATCAATTGTCTGGTGGTATGCGTCAACGTGTCAGTATTGCTCGTAGTTTTGCCAACGAGCCGGATATCTTGCTAATGGACGAACCGTTTGTGTTTCTTGATTATCAAACACGTTGCGCATTGCATGGTCTATTGCTGGAAATCTGGCAACGCAAAAAAAAGACCCTGGTGTTTGTCACTCACGATATCGAAGAAGCTGTTTTTCTCGCTGATCGGGTGCTGGTAATGAGCGCACATCCTGGCACAGTAAAAACTATTATTGATATCAGTCTGCCGCGACCACGGGATTTTTTAACTCTGCGCAAGTTGCCTGCTTACCAAAATCAGGTTAATGAACTCATGGAGCTATTGCGCGCAGAAGATGAAGCTTTGGATCACAATAACAAACAACCCGTCTGATGCTTAAAAATCGTTATTTTTGGTTGTTCATGTCGCCGTTGAGTATTTTGTTGTTATGGGAAACAAGTACCCGCAGTGGCTTGCTTGATCCCCGTTTTTTCCCTGCACCCAGTGCCATTTTTAATTATTTACTCTTTACCAGCCCGAGCGAGGGTTTGTGGGTAGACATCAGTGCCAGCCTTTATCGCATCTTTTGGGGTTATCTGGCAGGTTGTGCCAGCGGCATTGCCTTGGGCGTGATTATGGGGCTCAATCATACCGTGCGTGTGATGATTTACCCATTAGTGGCCTTACTTTATCCCATACCTAAAATTGCCATTCTGCCACTGATCATGCTTGTTTTTGGTATCGGTGAAATGTCCAAAATCGTTATCGTTGCCATTGGCAGCTTTTTTTTAGTACTTATCAATACTTTGCATGGGGTAGATAGCGTCGCAAAAATTTACCATGACGTTGCGCAAGTCTATCGCATTAAAAAACATAATTTTATACTGAGAGTAATTTTACCCGGAGCATCACCCGCTATTTTTACCGGCTTGAAACTAGCCATTGGCTACAGTCTGGTTATCGTAGTGGCTGCGGAGTTTTCCGGTGCCGATGCCGGTATTGGTTATTTGATTTGGCAATCGTGGGAAACTTTTTCCATTAAGGCTATGTATGCAGGCATTTTTGTGATTGGTGCTTTGGGGCTGGCTTTTTCCTTGACACTTAACTTTCTTGAACGGCGCCTGACACCCTGGCGTGATGATGATAAATAGGTATGTGATCAACTCAGGAACATGCACGTAATACCTGACCGAAGGGTTCATTGGTACAACCATTAATTGCGATAAATATTCGACAAAGTCGGGTGTATTGTTGCTTGGGTGGAAGTGACGGTATGATGCCTGTTACCGTTTTAACGACTGTAGCGAGGCATGAAATGGAATACCGGAAACTGGGCCGCACAGATATTGACGTCAGTGTGCTGTGTCTGGGAACCATGACTTGGGGTGAGCAAAACACCGAGACTGAAGCGCATGCACAAATGGATGCGGCATTGGCGGCGGGGATAAATTTTATCGATACCGCCGAGTTATACCCGGTGCCGCCGAAGGCGGAGACCTATACACTTACCGAGCAGTACATTGGCAATTGGCTTAAGTGCCGTGGTCGGCGTGACGACATTGTGCTGGCCAGTAAAGTAGTGGGACGGGCCGACTGGCTGGATTATATGCGTGACGGTCAGATTTGCCTTGACCGTGCCAATATCGAGCAGGCTTTGCATAGCAGTCTTGAGCGCTTGCAAACAGACTATCTTGATTTGTATCAATTGCATTGGCCGGATCGTAACACCAATTTTTTCGGTGTGTTAGGTTATACGCATGTGCCTGGGCACAGTGTTCCCATTGAAGAAACTTTGCGAATACTGGCGGACTTGGTGCAGGCGGGCAAGGTTCGTCATATTGGTCTGTCTAACGAAACGCCTTGGGGCGTGATGGAATTTTTGCGCCTGGCTGAACAGTGTGGTCTGCCGCGTGCAGTCAGCGTGCAAAACCCCTACAGTCTGCTCAATCGCAGTTTTGAAGTGGGGTTGGCCGAGATAGCACACCGCGAAGAGTGTGGTCTACTGGCCTATTCACCGCTGGGTTTCGGAGTGTTGAGCGGTAAATATCTGCGTGGTCAGCAGCCTGCAGATGCACGTATTACTCTTTACGAACGTTTTTCGCGATACTCTAATGCCCAGGCAGTGGCTGCGACGGAGGCTTATGTGGCTCTGGCGTACGAACATGGGCTGGACCCGGCACAAATGGCTCTAGCTTATGTCACCCATCGGCCATTTTTGACCAGCAGCATTATTGGCGCCACCAGCATGGCACAGTTACAAAGTAATCTGGCCAGCGCGGAGCTGGGTTTGAGTGAGGACGTTATCGAGGGCATTGAAGCTATTCACCAGGGTCAGCCTAACCCGGCACCCTGAATGTATTTAAGGAATCGTAATTACTTAGCCTGATTTTGAGTAATTTTGGAACAGGTAAGGTTGCAGGCTGAGGTATTTCAGAGCAGCAGGGGGAGGGGTAAAATGAATAATAGCAGTCAGTGGATCAGGAACTGCGTGGTGGCAATCGGGGTTGTGTGGTTGTTGGCGGCTTGTGCGACGGTCAATAGCAAGCATCCTCAGGTCATGTCCGGCAAGATCACGGAGGAGTCAAAGGCGCAGTTGGCTACGGTATATTTTATTCGTCCTAAGGTAGACAAAAGTAAAGGTATGGCAAACGATACGGTGCGTATCGAGTTTAAGGAGAAAACCTTACTGACTCAGGATGAGGGCACTTATACGTTGTTATATATTAAACCCAGCAAAGGGACTCTGAAAGTTCATTCTAAAACGTTGTATGCTGATCAGCGTGCAGCGATAGATGTGTGGCGAGAACGGGTATACAAATTTATTGCAGGTAGAACTTATTTTATCCATGTGCGGCAAATCGATGAGGAATTTCGTGGCGTATTTTACGAGCCGCAACCGGTGGATTTGCGTGAAGCCAAGCAATTGATTGTGGCGGGCGCGGGTTATTTTGGTAATGCCCGCCCCTCTGGTGCAGCACGTAGTGCGCCCATTGGTGAGCTTACTGAGGTGAATATGCCGCCGGCCAGTGCGGTGAAAGAGCTGATTCCTACGATGCCGGAGAATCTTTATCAGCAGGAAAACCCTGCGCGCAAGACGAAATAGATTCCAACAATGCATGGTGCTAGGAAGATGAATCCGTCACGACGGAGGGTTGTCGTTGTGGCAGCTGTGTTATGCCTGTTTGCTGTCGTGTTGCTGACAGGTTGTGCGGCAGTCCCTGTTGGTTCTCGTATCACGGCGCTTAGCCCCAGTGTTTTGCAACAAGGCAAGGCGACCCAGATTACAGTACAGGTTGAGCAGTGGGCACCTGATACGCAGCTGGTGTTGATGCCTGCCGGGCCGTACGTTACTCATCGACTGGCTGCGTTACCCGCGTTGCCGCAGGCCATGGCGACAAACGGTTCACAGGCTTATCTGGCCACCGCCGACCGGCAGTTATTCATTGTGGATTTCCCATCACAAACCGATTCCGTCCGCACTCTGGGACAGTTCAGCCTCATTGCTCCGGCAACACAGTTACATGTCATCAATCAGCAATTACTGGCGGTGTTGGCGAATGGCAGTTTGCAATGGTGGGATATGTCGCGGCCTGCCGCACCCGTAATGCTGGCAACGCTGACCTCGCCGGGCAAATTGCTGGATGTGCAGACAGATGCCCGAAACGTCTATTTATTATTAGATACTGGGGCGGGCACAACACAATTGCAACGCTGGATATTTACTTCTACCACCTCACTCCGACTTGACCGGAAGTGGTCGTTGCCCGTGGCCGCTCATGCTTTTGTTGTGCGTGACCAGCATCTATGGACAGTGGGCTCAGACGGCATTGCGGTGATAAATATCAGTGGCGAGCAAGCTTTGCTCAAAGACATTCGGGCCACTTCTGGCATTTCTGACGATGTGCAATTGCAGAATCAACTGGCTCTGGTTGCTGACGGGCGTGGTGGTTTGGTGTTGTTCGATATTAGTGAGTCGGATGTTTTACAGTGGCGTGGCAGCTTCAACAAACGCGGTGCAATCCGTGGTTTTTCAACCGATAAAAAGTCAACTGACGATAAAAGTGCTTTGCTGGTTTTGCACAATGGAGGTGTATTGCGATTGAACCTGGAGAATCCCGAATTGCCTGACAGTGGTGCGGCTTTCCATACCGATATGCCAATAATACTCAGTACCTTGCAAGATGATGTTGCCTTGTTGGCGACGGAAAGTGGTTTGCAACGGGTAATGATGTTGGGCGGAGGCGATGGTGCTATTTCGTCCGAAGGACTGAATCTGGGCGGCAGCCGTCGCGGTGTTTTTGGTACGGGAAGTAGGGAGAATATTCTTTATGTGGCCGACTGGTTTTCCGGTTTGCACTTGTACGACATCAGTAATCCGCGTCAGCTGCGTTATCTTTCTAACTATCATACGCCGGGATCGAGCAAGGGAGTGACGCTGCTGGGTAATTACGCATTGGTGGGTGATGATGATCAGGGTTTGCAGATCATCGACATCGAAAATCCACACCACCCACTCTGGACTGCTGAATTACCACCAGAAGCCATGGCTAAGTTAGGGCTGGCGTACACTATGAAACTGGTGGACAAGACACTGTATCTGGCTGACCATCGTGGCGGCTTCCACATTATTGATCTCAGCGATATTAAACACCCGCAGCGGCTGGGTGGTTACGATACGCCGGGCAAAGCTTGGGACATTGACGTCGCGAATGGCGTGGCTTTTGTTGCCGATGATAGTGCAGGCCTGCTGATGTTTGATGTTAGTGATTCCAGTAATCCTGAGCCCTTTGCCCAGTTCAATCCTGGTGGTCAGGCAGAGGCCGTGGCTCTGCAGGACGGTCGTGCCTACGTGGCCTTTTTCGACAAGGGATTGTACACGCTGGATGTCCGTGATCCCCGTCAGGCCAGGATCATCGGTCATACACCCATCCCTGGTAATGCTCGTGGCCTTGAATTAGGTGACGGGTTGGTTTACGTGGCCAGTTGGGAAGCCGGTTTGCAGATTGTAGATACGCGGGATTCTGTTGTGCCGCGCATCATCGGCAGCTTTGATACTGACGGTGCCGCTTGGGGAGTGAAGGTGAAAGATGGCTATGCCTACGTGCTGGACTGGTGGGGTGGCATCAAAGTGGTGGATGTGGGACAGCCCTCGTGGCCGACATACGTGGGTCGGTATCAGGCACGTGGCACTTTGCAGCAATTACGTAGCAAGGGCGGCTATTTGTATGCTGCCAGCGGCATCGGAGGATTACAGGTATATGACATCAAAAACCCGCTTAATCCCGTTTGGGTCACAGGGCTGGATATAGACGATCATGCACAGGGACTGTGGCTCGAGGACGAGCATGCTTATGTTGCGGCAGGTGAAGACGGGGTGGTTATTGTTGATATCCGCAACCCGTTTTACGCGCGTCAAACAGGCCATGTCGATACCTTCGCTGCCACGGCCGTGATCGCTGGCAACGGTTATTTGTACATCGCCGACGACCAGTTGGGTTTGCTGGTGATGGATGCGAGTAACCCACAGCGACCTGTGGAGGTGGCAGCTTATAATGTGTCAGTGCAGGATATGTGGTTGCACGAACAGACCTTGTGGTTGGTAACTGATATGGGTCTGTCGGCATGGGAAGTGGCATCAGACGGCCGCTTGAGTCAAAAAATTACTCTGTCAGGTGAATTTGTCGCTGTGCGTGCGCAGGATGATTTAGTGGTTGCTGCGACCCGCGCCGGGGTAGTCAGTTTGTGGCGACGAACCTCGCAGGGACTGGATGTGCTTGGGCAGTACGTCAGTAGTGATGTTGTCACCGGCCTGCAACTGGATGGAAAGTTGTTGTATTTACTAGGGCCGCGAGATGGCCTCCAGGCTGTGGATATTCGCCAGCCGGGATCAGCACGGCTGGTGACGGTCTATCCGGCCACGGGTAATTATACCCGCTTCGTGATTGCCCGCGGTGCAGCCTTTTTGGCTGGAGAGGAGAAGCTGGCTTCAGTGACCTTGTTGCCGCCATTGGCCGTCACGGTGAAAAATGAAAAAGAATTATCAGTGCAGATTCCCGCCAAGTTGCCACGAGGTGATTATCACCTGCTGGTTGCGGGGCGGGCTGGCCACCGCCAAGTGTTGCCCAATGCGCTCAAGCTACAGTTCACTGCCCCAGGAAAGAAAAATATTACGCTGGATGCCTTTCGGCAAATGCTGGAGAGCCCCCTCAAAGCCCCTGTGGAATCGTTGACCGACCTGCCTTCGTCACCCTGAGAAAAATCGGAATACATTTTGCCAGACAGTTCACAATCCTGTTTTTTTCACCTGGTTAGAAAGCATGTAAAAGCGTAAGGTTTCCACGAGCATCTTTTGTTAATCAATTGCTTATGATTAGAGTTTATAAGATCACCCGCCACTAGGTTGATGGGTGACCCAGGGATTTACCGGGATCATGACTATATTTTCCTGCATCCTGGCCGCTATTTGCTGAAATTACTCAAAATCTATTTAAAGCAAAGGGTTAACATGTCTACTTCGATTACTGTCCGACGTTACCTGGACAAACAGGATGTGCAGTATTCCATTATCCATTGCCCAGTAGATGCACAAGGTAAATGGCAAGGGGATATTGGCGATATTTCACCGTTTCGGGTTGCACGGGCAATAATTTTGAAAGACATCAGTGGCATGATGATGGCAGTGTTGCCCATCACCCATCGTCTGAAACTGGATGTGTTAAATCGTCAGCTGCACCGCAAGCTTATTCCTGCGGAGAAACATGATTACCGAGGCGTGTTTGCTGATTGTTCTCCGGGTATTTTGCCGGCATTGGGCGAAGCCTATAATTTTGAAACGGTGATAGACGATTCATTGCTGGATCAGGATTTTGTGTATGTGGCCTCCGGTAATGCTGGGGAGCTGGTACGCATTGTCGGGCAGGATTTTCAACTGCTGCACAGCAACGCTTGGTACGGCAATACCTTTTCACAAATCTCGGAGCAGTGTGCAGCGCGGCAGGATGCAGAACAGAAAGCGAAAATCAGACAAGCTGAAAAGGAGACTGATGTGGAAGAAGTTGATATAGCGCCAGTGACCAGCATGCGCCAGCGCATCGAACGTATTACGCAGTTACCGGCTATGCCGATGTTGGCGCAAAAAATTATTCAGCTCAATTCCAACCCTTATGCCCATGCTGAGGACTTGGCCAAGCTGGTGGAAAAAGACCCCAGCCTGTCAGCGCAGATTGTGCGTTATGCGCAGTCGCCGTTTTATTCCTATCAAGGCAAAGTCGCTTCGGTGCGCCAAGCTATTTCTCGTGTGCTGGGTTATGACATGGTGATGAATATCTCTCTTGGTGTGGCGGCTGCGCGACCGTTTAAAGTGCCACCGGAAGGCCCGTTGGGCCTCAATGCTTTTTGGCGTGACGCAACTTACAGTGCCGCCTTGACCCAGGCTTTGTGTAGCAGGGTGCCACGTGAACAACGTCCGCGCCCGGGTACTGCGTATTTGGCAGGTTTGTTACACAATTTTGGTTTTTTGTTACTGGGCCATTTATTTCCGAAAGAATTTGCGACATTGCAACGTGTGGTGAGCAAGGAACCGGAGACGCCCATCGTGGAGTTGGAAGAACGTTTAATTGGTTCCACGCATATGGAAATGGGTGCCTGGCTGATGGAAGCCTGGAACATGCCAAAAGAAATCATTGTTGTACAGCAGGAACACCACAACCCGGCTTACGACGGGCTGCATGCCAATTATGTGCATATAGTGGCACTGGCCGACCGGTTGCTTAAAGGACTGGATATGGGAGATGCCGAGAGTGATGAATTATCTGTTGGTTTGCTGGACAGTATCGGTCTGGATACTGAACAAGTGGCCAAGGTATTGGAATGCACGGTAGAAAGCCGTGAAGAACTGGACACTATGGCGAGGCAGTTAGTGGCATAAACCTGGATTCCGCATCGCGCCTTGCCAACCACAAAATTCAACGCACTCTACAGGCTGTTCAACTGCGGATTCCAGGATAAAACAGGCTTTAATCTCATGCAATCGATGTTCTGTAACTGAACCTGGAAAAAATACGCCAGCCTTACCGGAGCTGGCGTTGTTTTTGGCGCGAGGTAAATTTTATGCAGATGAGCGATGATCTCTATCACGAAAATCAGCTTTTGCGCCGCAGGTTGCAGGCATTTTTGAGTCAGGCACGTGAAAATGAACAGAAGCAACGGCGTTTTCACGAACAGGAGTTGAGCCTGATCAGTACACCGTCGCTCACAGAATTGCTGCAACGACTGTTATACAATTATCGCACAGCTTTTCGGCTGGATACGGTGAGTCTGGTATTGCACGACCCCGAATATGAAATCCAGCGTATCCTTGAAGAAGAAGGCGTACGCCTAGAAGAAATGGAGCAACTCCTTTTCCAGCATGATGCAGATAGCCTGGATAATCTGTTTGGGGTTTCTGTTGAACCGAGGTTGGGCAAGTATAGAAGACACGAGCATGGATTTTTATTTGCGGAAAACACCACCGGTCTACACAGTGTTGCCTTACTACCTCTGGTGCGTTATGGCAGAGTGATTGGTAGCCTTAATCTCGGTAGTGAACAGGAAGGGCGTTATCTCGAAGGCGCAGCCACGGATTTTTTGCAGCGTCTGGCAACAGTGGTGGCCATTTGTGTGGAGAATGCCACTAACCACGAACGCCTCAAGCGCGTGGGTTTGACGGACTCGTTAACCGGGGTGAATAACCGCCGTTTTTTTGACCAACGTCTACTGGAGGAAGTGGGGCGCGCACAACGTAGTAACGAGCCGCTGACCTGCCTGTTTATGGACGTGGATCATTTCAAAAAAGTCAACGATAAACACGGTCACCAGACTGGGGATCAGGTATTACGGGTAGTAGCCGGTTTGATTCGTGAACAACTTCGGGCCAGTGATGTGCTGGGTCGTTATGGTGGTGAAGAATTTGCTGCGTTGTTAGTGAATGCCTCCAGTGAAGCAGCGCTGGAAATTGCCGGGCGCATTCGTGCAGTGATTGCAGCTCATCTGTTCAGAACGCTGGACAGTGAAACACTGGCAGCAACCATTTCCATCGGAGTGGCAGGTCTACAGCACATTGAAGATGAAAATGATCCAGATGTACTGGCAACTGATCTGGTGGATCGAGCCGATCAGGCCGTGTATAGCGCAAAAAATCAGGGGCGTAACCGGGTAGTGTTAGCTTGAACCTAAATTAATCGGTTAAACCTACTGCGAGCGCCTAAGGCGTTCGCAGTAGGTTTAACTGATTAATTTAGGTTGAATAATTACGCGAATGCTTCCGGTCAGCCGAACTTTTTTTTCCGCCGGAGTGTTGCTTGCCACCGTGGGGACGGGGTTTGCGTTCAATGCGTGCTGGAGGCGCCAGATCAGTGGCGATCAGTTCGCTGCTGATCCGGCCTCGTGGAATTTCGTAACCGATGAACTCCTGGATATCGGCCAGCGAAAAGGCGTAATCCTCACAGGCAAAGCTGATGGCATCGCCGCTGGCACCTGCGCGTGCTGTACGACCAACGCGATGCACGTAATCTTCGCTGTCCTGCGGTAAATCGTAATTGATCACATGGCTGACATCGGGGATGTGCAATCCGCGGGCGGCTACGTCGGTGGCAACCATGATCGCCAGTTCACCCTTCTGAAATTCATCTAACAAACGTAGACGCTTTTTTTGCGGCACATCACCGGAGAGCAGAGCAGATTTGAAGTTATTGCTTTCTAAAAAGCCCCAAATTTTTTCTGCGGTGCGTTTGGTGTTGACAAAAATAATCGTGCGGGTCGGGTCCATATGGCGGAGCAGGCCGATGAGTAGCGGGATTTTTTCGTCGTTGGAGGGCCCGTAAACGATTTCTTCCACTTTGTCGGCGGTGATCTTGTTGGTTGCGATCCTCACTGTGACGGCATTGTTCATGTGCTCATAGGCCAGCTCGGTCACGCGCAATGGCAGGGTCGCAGAGAAACACATGTTGAGACGTTCGGTGGGTGGCGGCATGCGGCGCAGCATGTAGCGGATATCTTTGATGAAACCCAGGTCGAACATGCGATCGGCCTCATCCAGCACCATGGCCTGGATTTCTTTGAAGTCGTAAACGTGTTGTTTGAAATAATCGATGAGCCGACCGGGAGTACCAATGAGGATATCGACGCCCTCCCCGATGTCGCCACGTTGTTGCTCGTAACCAGAACCGCCGTAAACGACACGTAGCTGCATGTCGCAACCCTTGGCCAGAGGCAAGGCGTCTTTGTGAATTTGCACCGCCAGTTCACGTGTCGGGGCGATGATGATGGCGCGTGGCTGATTTTTTTTTCGCCGGGGATTAGTGGGTGTAGTGAGCAAACGATGTAGCACAGCGAGTAAAAACGCGGCGGTTTTACCCGTACCGGTTTGTGCCTGACCTAAAATGTCCTGTCCGGCCAGAGTCAGTGGCAGGCTTTGTGCCTGTATCGGTGTGCAGTGGGAAAAGCCCGCAGCGTCTACGCCTTGTAGCAGCGGGTCAGCAAGTTTCAGGTCGTGAAAAGCAGTATTTGTGATGTGTGTATCGGTCATGGCCGTAAAGAATAACAGGAATGTGGCGATATTGTGCTTGAAATGTGCGGGCGATTAAGCTGAAATGGTCTATCAAGCTGTAACGAACGCCCAGTCTGTGAATCAGACTGCACGGCAAACAACAATGAACATAACAACTACACAGGTTAAATTCCTGATGGAGGCCTATCAGTGAGTGGAAACATCGTTTATCTCACAGACGATTCTTTTGAAGATGAAGTTGTGAAAGCGGAAGGCCCGGTACTGGTCGATTATTGGGCTGACTGGTGTGGCCCTTGCAAAATGATTGCGCCAATTCTTGATGACATTGCCGAAGAGTATAAAGACAAGGTCAAGATCGCCAAACTTAATATTGACGAAAACCCCGGTACGCCGCCTAAGTATGGCATTCGCGGTATTCCTACCTTGATGTTATTCAAGGGCGGAAACGTGGAAGCGACTAAGGTGGGTGCTGTGTCCAAGTCGCAATTGACAGCATTTATTGACAGTAACGTTTGAGTTACGGGGATTGATCACGATTTTACCGGTTGCCTTTCAACGGAAGGTGGCCGGTTTGTGTCAGGTAGAGCTGGACGGCGCCTGCTCTTCGTGGTAGCTTAGCGCAAAACCAATGTCTCAAAGCGTTTGCTGCACGCCGTGCCCCGGTCTTCTTTCCGCGTAAAACAAGCTAAACTCAAGTAAACGAACTGATTTCCTGGTAAGTCCTTAAAAAAACAAAGTCCCTTAATAATCCCTTTTAGAGCACTCTTTTCATTTACCCATTTTGTTTGTTGCACAGAATTTCTGATTCTGAACACACCAGACGCCAGACCATGGCACTGGTGAGTCTTCCAAATTTTATTCCTTAAACTATTCCAGTGACCCATACGCCTATGAACCTGACCGAACTGAAACAAAAAACTGCCTCTGATCTTACTGAACTTGCCCGAGATACCGGAGTAGAAGGCATGGCTCGGGCTCGCAAGCAAGACATCATTTTTTCCTTGCTCAAGGCACACGCTAAAAATGGTGAAGATATTTACGGTGATGGTGTGCTGGAAATATTGCAGGATGGATTTGGGTTTTTAAGATCGGCAGACAGTTCGTATTTAGCCGGGCCGGATGATATTTATGTGTCACCCAGCCAGATTCGGCGTTTCAGTTTGCGCACTGGCGATACGATTTCCGGCAAGATTCGCCCACCAAAAGATGGTGAGCGGTATTTCGCGCTGCTTAAGGTGGGTGAAATCAATTTTGACCGGCCGGAAAATGCCAAAAACAAGGTACCGTTTGAAAACCTTACACCGTTGTTTGCCAATGAGCGCATGACCCTGGAAATAGGCAATGGCAGCACCGAAGATTTAACGGCGCGTGTTATCGACATGGCAGCGCCCGTGGGAAAAGGCCAGCGCGGGCTGATTGTTTCGCCGCCCAAATCGGGTAAAACGATGATGCTACAGAATATTGCACAAAGCATTGCAGCCAATCATCCTGAATGCATTCTTATAGTGTTGCTCATTGATGAGCGCCCGGAAGAAGTAACAGAAATGGCGCGTTCGGTGCGTGGTGAAGTGGTATCCAGCACTTTTGATGAACCTGCCAGCCGTCATGTACAAGTGGCGGAAATGGTTATCGAAAAAGCTAAGCGTCTGGTGGAGCACAAAAAAGATGTGGTCATCCTGCTGGATTCGATTACGCGTCTGGCACGTGCCTACAATACGGTGATCCCTTCTTCCGGTAAGGTGCTGACAGGTGGTGTGGACGCTAATGCCTTGCACCGCCCCAAACGTTTTTTTGGTGCGGCACGTAACATCGAAGAGGGTGGCAGTCTCACTATTCTGGCCACCGCTCTGGTGGATACTGGGTCGCGTATGGACGATGTAATTTATGAAGAGTTCAAAGGCACCGGTAATATGGAAGTGCATCTGGACAGGCGTATTGCCGAAAAACGTATTTATCCTGCCATTGATATCAATCGTTCCGGCACACGCCGTGAAGAACGCCTTACCAAGCCTGATGAGTTGCAGAAAATCTGGATTTTGCGCAAGCTGTTGCACCCCATGGATGAACTGGCGGCCATTGAATTTTTATTGGATCGTCTGAAAGATACAAAAGTGAATACTGAGTTTTATGCGTCAATGAGGCGCTAAAGTTAAAAAATAATAACAGATCTGTTTTGTATTTCCGGTTAAATGTTTCCGAAGGCTCAGGTAATGAATAACAGGTGGGTAAAGCGTGTTGTATTGTATGCTGCAGCGTTAAGTATCGTGTTGCTCAGTGCCTGTTCGCGTGAATATACCTCCGAAATGATGAATGCCGCCAAAGATGGCAATTTAAAATTTGTACAGGCTGCCGCACAACGCGGGGCTGATGTTAATCAGCGCAGCAACAAAGGTAAAAATGCCTTGATGTTTGCCGCCTCTGAAAATCAGCATGAAGTGGCTCAGTGGTTGATTGAGCAAGGTGCCGAGGTGAATGCAGCGGATAATTATGGCACGACGGCATTAATTGTTGCAGCAACGGCTGGGCATCACGAAGTGGTGAAACTATTGTTGGACAGCAGTGCCAATGTGCAGGCACGTGACGACAGCGGTGGCGCACCATTGGTTAATGCGGTTTATTTTGGGCACCTGGAAACTGTACGATTGCTATTGGATAATTTGCAACAAGATAAAACGCCCAGGCTAGATAAACGTGATGGCGAGGAGTTGCTGATGCTGGGTGCCGGACTGGGACATACTGATATTGTAAGCCTCATGGTGAAAGCAGGCATTGATGTCAATGGTCGTGGACTGAAGCAGCGTACCCCGTTAATGGCGGCTGCGGCCTTTGATCGATTCGAAGTGGCCAAGGTGTTATTGGCACAAGGCGCTGATCCAACAGCGCGTGATGAAGATGGTCAGACTGCTCTCAGTGTGGCAAGGGATAAAGGCAGTGACAAAGTGACTGCATTGTTAGCTGAAGCGCGTTAACGCGCATCTAATCTGTTATCGACCCCATTCTCGCCATAGTCGCGTTGTCAGTATATACCCGTGGCGTTTGAGATTTAGGTTTTATTGCACGCCTTCTTTATTCCATGACAGCGTTGAAACTCCTCGCAATAGTCCGGCTATTACTCGTCATTTCGCCTCGCCATGAAATGAATATGACGCACACTAAAAGCCTAAATCTCAAACGCCACGGTTTTTTATTTGGGCAGCAGCCCCAAGGATTCATTCCAGCGTTTGGGCGTACCTTCATGCGGGACGTTGTGGCAGCGTTCACAGGTCCATAGTGAAAAGGCAACTTTGTCATGACAGCGGCCGCAGTGTTCGCCTGCTAGAATGCCGTCCATGGAAAGTTTGTTGGCCCCCTTTTTCTCAATGAAAATTGCCGGGTGACAATTGGAACAGGCAAGCCATTGGGTATGTGCGGCGTGCGGGAATTTTACCCAAGGCATCTGGCCGGTATTTTTGAACATAATATCCATGTCCAGCACAATCATCTGGCCTTGCCCTAGTAAGTCGGCGCGAGGCTCTATGATGCCTAAATCCAGGGCTTTGACCCAGTCGACATCACCCCGACGACCCAGAGGGAAGGCGCTGAGTGCTGCTTCGGGTTCTTGCAAGGTGTGAATAGCATCGTTGTCAGGATCATGAATGCCATCTGTTGCCAATGCTTCGGTTTCCACTTCAGTAGCAAAGTGGCGATTATCGTGCCAGCGCTGGCCTTCGTTTATGCCGCTGTCCACCACGTATTGGGCGCTACGAGTGGTGGAATTTGAGCTGGGTGCGCAGGCAGAGAGAAGGTACATTGATACCCCGGATGCAAAGATTAATACAGTCAATCCACGAATCATCGTGTTGCTACCTCGTCTTGCTCAAATCATGAGCTGTTATTGTTTGGCGCCAGCTTTTTTTAATACATTCAAAACGTTATCGTGCTTTTCGTTGCGCGCAAGATAAATCGCTGTGCGCCCGTTTTTGCCTTTCGCATTAACGTTAGCACCATTGGCGAGCAACAGTTCGAGTATGTCGCTGTGACCGCGATTGCTCGCCCACAATAGCGGCGTCCAACCATTTTGATCAGCCAGTTCGATGTCAGCTTTGCGTTGCAGGAGTAACTGTACAGCTGCAATATTACCCTTGGAGGTGGCGCGCATCAGCGATGTCCAGCCGTCGTTGTCCTGGGCGTTGATGTCGGCACCGGCGTCAATGAGTACTGCCATGGCGGCCGTTTGGTCCTGTCGGGCGGCATGCATGAGCGCTGTCCAGCCAAAGTTGTTGCGTTCGTCAACAGCGGCGCCATTGGCCAGATCGGCTTGAACCGCAGAAGGATCACCACTCAGAGTGTGTTTCATTAGCTCAGTATTGCCATCGCAGGCAATTAGCAGACTGCCTGCTGCAATAGGCAACAGGAGGCGCATACACAGAATGGTGAGGTGAACAGACTTTTTCATGATGAGTGGCCGATATCCTATATGGGTAACAGTAGAAAGACATATCCAGGAGGCAGAAAGTGTACCAAGCTGGTTGGCGTGAGCATAGAACTCTGGAGTGCTTTCATCAGTCGGCTGAGATAAGGCTGTGTCGTGCGGCATGGAATCCGTTCAGCCTATGCTATTATCCCGAATAATCGGTTGAATCTACTGCGAACACTGATAACACAGAATCTAAAAATCTTTGATTCTCAATACTATCGTCGTTCTCGCTACGATTCAGCTAATTGATCCAGGATTATCCACCGCAATTGCATGTGAAGCCGCACCAATTCATCAAGTCGCTCAGGGTAGCAGAAACCCGATATGATCCGACAACCTCCTGGTTACGATGGGATTGGTGGACAACAGCTGCGAAGAAATAACAGTGTTGAATGTCAAGACTGAGTATTTCTCCATCGATACCATTCAATACATTTGTATGCTGAAGAATGTGCAGGGAGAATAATAAGTGAGCGACGCCGAGAAAGATGTTGTGAAGAAAATAGCCATTATCAAAACTCTGTTGCAGGATTCTATCGATGTTAAACAGCGTTTGGTGGCAGATGCAGACATACTGACTCGCATCGCTGATGTCGCACAACGTTGTGTCGATGCGCTGCGTGGGGATAACAAATTGTTGTTGGCCGGTAACGGTGGCAGCGCTTCTGATGCTCAACATATTGCCGCTGAGCTAGTGGGTCGTTTTGAATTGGAGCGCGATGGGATGCCCGCTATGGCGCTCACTACCAACGCCTCGCAACTCACCGCACTGTCCAACGACTACGGTTATGACGCAGTATTTTCGCGTCAACTACAGGCCTTTGCTAAAAAAGGTGATGTGTTTTTCGGGTTATCCACTTCCGGTAACTCAGCCAACGTGGTGGCTGCAGCAGAAGTCGCCAAAGCGCGTGGGTTGTTTGTAGTGGGCATGACCGGGCAGTCCGGCGGTAAATTGGAAGTCTTGTGTGATATCTGTATGAAAGTGCCGTCAGACAACACGGCACGTATTCAGGAGGCGCACATTACCATAGGGCATATTGTGTGTGCGTTGATTGAGCGGGCATTGGTGACTGAATATACTGATAGTGATTGAGGTTTAAGCATTCATTGCACGGTCTCTTCATTCCTAGAAGTCACGCACAACTTGTTCGATGACTGTCCACCCTTTATCTGGCTATTTTTTCAGTTGATTTAAAGCTGCGCGAAACGCACGCGCTGCCGCTGTTTGATGTTTGATTCTCGGGTAGACAAGGTTGATTGAGACCTCAGGCAAGGGGAATTTTTCGAGTAGCGGTACCAACATTCCTGTTTCTATATGAGGCCTTACAAAGTCTTCAGGAAGAGATGCGACGCCATGTCCAAACAAGCACGCATCCAGTACAGCGCGAAAGCTGCCGGCAGCAATGCGCCAATTCACACGGATACTTTCGCCGTTCACGAAGTGCCAAAAGCCATGTGCCGGTATGGTGATAATCGCAGGGATACGGCTCAAATCATCCGGTTTTGACGGCATGGGGTGTTGACTCAGATAGTTAGGTGAGGCGACCAGTATTCGCCTTACTTTGCCCAAATATTTGACCATAAGTTCGGAATCTTCAAGATCACCCATACGAAGGGCAAAATCGATTCCGTCGGCAACAAGATCGACAAGATCATCGGTGAGAACCATTTCAACGCGGACTTTTGGGTGATCATTGATGAATGTCCAGACCATGGGGGCAAGCAGATTTTCTCCGATGCCCAATGAAGCCGAAATGCGGATCAGGCCAGTGGGATGCTGGGTTTGTTCTGCCAGTTCACTGACGGCCTCGGAGGCTTCGTGAACCAAAGCCTGCACACGCTCGAAATGTTTTTTGCCTGCATCGGTTAGCGAAATAGAGCGTGTCGAACGTCTGAATAGTGTTGTGCCGACAGCCGCTTCATACGATTGCAGGCGTCGGCTGATCGTCGATTTTGGCAGATTAAGCGTGGTGCTGGCCCCGGTCAATGAGCCAGCTTCAGCCACGGCGACAAAGATGCTCATTCCATTTAAATTCACCATTCTTTTGCCCATGGTTCCATTATTGCAACAATAATGTCTATATTTTACGTATTTTGTTTTATTTTTGAAAGGAATATAGTGATTCTCACTGAATCACAATCAACTTCAAATTAAAAGGAGACCAAAATGCTTGATATCGAAAAATTAGATCATGTGGGTATTCGCGTCAGTGATAAAGATGCATCGCTGACTTTCTACAAATCCCTTGGGTTTGAAATGGTGCAAGATATTGGCTTTAACGAAGGTCACCCAATTTTATTACGTCATGCATTGTCGGGTGATGTTATCAACTTACTTGGCCTTGCTATGCCATCTGCAAAAAACGTCCTCATGGACGTACCTAATAAACATGCCGGGATCACCCATATTTCCTACAGGGTGAAATCAATTGAGGCCGCCAAAAAGCACTTGGATTCGGTTGGCATCCCTCTCTCTGGCGAAATGACGGTCGATAAGTTCCAAGCCATCTTTATCCGTGATCCCGATAGAAATGTTATTGAATTGGATGAATATAACATTACCCAAACTTTATAGTTTTGCTAATCCGCTTAAAACGAACGTCGTATATTTAAGGTGCTTTTAATCTCGGAATTTTTACTTGTGATGAAGGGAGTAAAATCAAATGGCTATAAGAAGGTGTTCCAAATGAAAGTTATTATTCCACAACGTCATAACAATTTTGTATTTAGCGCATTGATGTCATTTTCGATGTCTTTGCCAATGTCGGCAATCATGTTGGCTATCAATGGCGATGTAACGCTTGGGTGGGAACATTTCCTGACGAATTGGATGCGTACCGCTGTAATAGCTTTCATCATTGCCTTGCCCATTGCTTTGTTGGTGTCGCCACACATTCGTGATTTTACAAATCGACTTACACGATCTGATAAAACGTCAATAAAAAATGCTGTCCACTAAAATTTTTACGAACCAATGCTGACATCACATTAATGGACTGTTTTTGACAGCAGGCGTTTTTCTTTTTCGACCCATATTTTTTGCAGAGGCTTCATTTAAACCGTTTGTTTAGGGTGTTTTTTCTATTTCCCCCGCCTGTGGTCGTTTATTGCGTACAGGGTACCCATAAAAATCATTGGATACTTTTTCAGCAAGCGGTAAAATGCACGGTTCTGTTTTTTTGGTAATACCCCATGTTTTTTCAAGATCGATTTGATGTGATTGTTGTCGGTGGTGGACACGCCGGTACCGAGGCTGCGTTGGCTGCGGCGCGTAGCGGTGCGCGCGCGGTTCTGCTGACGCATAACCTCGATACGCTGGGGCAGATGTCCTGCAACCCTGCCATCGGTGGTATTGGTAAGGGGCATTTGGTGAAAGAAGTGGATGCGTTGGGTGGCGTGATGGCCAAGGCGGCTGATCGCGCAGGTATTCAGTTTCGTCGTCTTAATGCGCGTAAGGGTCCGGCGGTGCGCGCGACACGGGCGCAGGCTGACCGGGTATTGTACCGGCAGGCCGTGCGTGGGGTGTTGGAAAATCAACCCAACTTGACGTTGTTTCAGCAGGCAGTGGATGATTTGCTGGTGGAGGATGGGCATGTCATCGGTGTGCTGACGCAGATGGGTCTCAAGTTTCAGGCACCCACCGTGGTACTCACCGTGGGCACTTTTCTCGGTGGCCGCATTCATATCGGATTGGAGAGTCATCAGGGAGGGCGCGCGGGTGACCCGCCCGCCAATGCATTGGCCGAACGTTTGCGCGAGTTGCCATTTCGTGTTGATCGATTGAAGACCGGCACTCCGCCACGCGTTGACGGTAGCAGTATCGATTATTCTGTGCTGGAAGCACAGCCGGGTGATGACCCCCGACCCGTGTTTTCTTTCATGGGTTCGGTTGATGATCACCCGCGCCAAGTGCCTTGTTACATCACCCATACTAATGCACAGACTCACGATATTATTCGCGCGGGTCTCGACCGCTCGCCTATGTACAGTGGCGAGATTGAAGGTGTGGGGCCGCGCTATTGCCCATCCATCGAGGACAAAATCGTACGTTTTGCCGACAAGGATTCGCACCAGATTTTTGTTGAGCCCGAAGGGTTGACGACCCATGAGGTTTACCCCAACGGTATTTCCACCAGCCTGCCCTTTGATGTACAGCACGCGCTGGTGCGCTCCATGCAAGGTTTTGAAAACGCACATATTACCCGGCCGGGTTACGCTATCGAATACGATTTTTTTGATCCGCGTGATCTCAAACCTTCGCTGGAAACCAAACACCTGCCGGGATTGTTTTTTGCCGGGCAGATTAACGGCACCACCGGCTACGAAGAGGCGGCGGCGCAGGGTTTGCTGGCAGGCATTAATGCGGCACGGCAGTCGCGTGAAAAAGAGAGTTGGAGTCCGCGTCGTGACCAAGCCTATCTTGGTGTGCTGGTGGATGATCTCATCACCAGTGGCACACAAGAACCTTATCGTATGTTCACCTCGCGTGCTGAATACCGTCTGTTATTGCGTGAGGATAATGCCGATCTGCGGCTTACCGGCATCGGTCGTGAGCTGGGTCTGGTAGACGATGTGCGTTGGGCGGCTTTCGAGAAAAAGCGTAAGGCTATCGAATGCGAGAGTCAGCGTTTGCGCGAGACCTTGTTGCGACCGAAAATCGTGTCTGCTGTTGCAGCTGAGCAAGTGCTGGGCCAGCCACTAAACAAAGAGGCACATCTGGACGAGTTGCTGCGTCGTCCTGATGTTGACTATAACGGATTGATGACGCTGCAAGGCTCGGGGCAGGCCGTGTCCGATCCGATAGTGGCGGAACAGGTGGAAATTCAGATCAAATATTCCGGTTACATCGCACGTCAAAAAGACGAGATTGCCCGCCATCAGCGCCAGGAAGGGATGCTCTTGCCGGACGATCTGGACTATGGTCAGGTGGGTGGTCTTTCCAACGAGGTGAGTCAGAAGCTGGCCTCGCAGCGGCCTGTGACGTTGGGACAGGCATCACGTATTTCCGGAGTGACTCCCGCAGCGGTTTCTTTGTTGCTGGTGCATTTAAAAAAACGTGGTATAGCTCAACGTATCCGACAGGCCTCTGAGCCAGAAAACACAATGCGAGATTCGTCAGGAGAGAGTTTATGAAAATATGCACCGCAGCATCGGTCATAATTGGCGCTATATTTATGGCTGCAAGTTTGGCACAGGCGGGTGATGGGCATGGTGATCAGCGCACGAATGATAATCACGGCATGATCAGCAAAAAAAGCGCGCACAGTGTGAAAGAAACGCTGGATCGTCTGGAGGCTGTCCTGAAAAAGAAAGGTATCACCATTGTTACGCGCTGGAGCCATGATGCCGG
>Ga0316204_10005288_pt1 | contig 21608 bp, 16 predicted proteins | sample 6monrhotite_MG_2_FD_205661 | JGI IMG/M metagenome (GOLD analysis project Ga0316204, IMG submission 205661) | Microbial mat bacterial communities from mineral coupon in-situ incubated in ocean water Damariscotta River, Maine, United States -... | ecosystem: Environmental > Aquatic > Marine >... | reverse complement strand
TCGCCACCTGGCATACTCAGGAAAGGGTCTCGAAGATCAGGTTGCTCTTGAAAACCGTCATCATCTAATGGAATAACTCGTTTTACATAGGCAATAGGCAGGTCGTCGATACCAGGATTAACGCCTTCTCCAGCATCGGTAGCAACTCCGCAAGATGCAAGTAGCGTTAAGGCAGGTAAAAGTAACAGGCCTTTTCGAAAAGCGGTAAGTGTTGCTGGTTTTAAAATAGTGTTATGCATAAAACTAAACCTACTATGTCTGTGGTTAGTGCCGTTCAGGTGGCATTAGTCCACTGGAGTAAAACATTTTTCCATTCGAATCAATTACAATTGCCTCTATATCGTTAAGAGAGTTAATCAACTGTAATGCTTTTTTAGTTCCGAGCACAAAAAGTGTGGTCGAAAGTGCATCGCTGGTAAGTGAATCATTTGCCAGAACGCTTACGCTCCATGAATGATTTACCGACTTACCCGTCGATGGCTGTAAAATATGGTGATAGCGTTTGCCATCCTCAATATAAAATCTTTCATAATCACCAGAGGTAGAAATCGCCGCATTACTTAAGGGAATGCTGACTACCACTTTTTTGTCATCTCTGGGGTGTTTTACACCCATAACCCAGGGGCGGCCTATTTTATCGCCGAGTATCCTTGAGTCACCACCAGCAGTAACTAATGCATTTTTAATACTACAGTTACTGAGAATGTTAATGGCGTTATCAACAGCATGTCCTTTTGCGATACCGCCTAAATCAATTTTTGTATTCTTGTGACTAAAAAAAATACTTTTCTGCGTTTCATCTAGTTTAATGTTTTTATAATTAACAGCATCCAGTTGCTGTCCGATTTTTTCATCACTTGGTCGTTTATTATTACGGTAATCATATAAAAAACCGATGCTGGCAAATGTGATATCAAATGCACCATCAGACATTTCTGAAAACTCTATGGAACGTTGTAATAAACTAAAAAGTTCCGGGCTAATTTTCACAGCTTTATTTGATGCTTCGCGATTTATTTTTGAGAGTTCGCTATTCTCTTTATAAGGGCTCATTAAAGCGTCAATACGCTTCATTTCGTTAAACGCGAGTTGGCTGCATTTATCGGCTATCTGTTCTGTTTCTGCATGTAACTCAACCGCAGTTCGTGTTCCCATGATCGTTTGTTCATAGGCAAACCATTCGGCATTGATCTGAAAGCTACAAAGCAAAAGGCACTGCAAGAGCAGTGCCTGCTTTGTTTTTTGTTTTGTCATTTGTGCAATGTAGTTTCAGGTATCAATTTTAGCCAGTGTTACGTCAGGGGATTAAACGATACGTATTGTTCAAAATCACCCAGGCCATGGTTCGGGAAGACACTTGCATAAGAGCCCAGGTCACCATTAAGCGCCATGTAGTTAGCTAGCACAGTATTGACTAGCAGGTTTACATTGTTGGCTGCAGGTGTTGCTGATGTAACCACAGATCCGGTAGAAGAATAGCGGCCAATCTGGCGATGGTCGACCAGGCCTGTATTACTAAAGCGGGTAATGTTGCCATTTGGATTAAAGACCAGGTAGAACGAACTGGCAGTAGAAGAGTTATCTCCAGTCCACTGACCTTTTCCTCGGCCACCTAATCTCAGGTCACCTGTCGCAACAGAACCTGTATCCGCGCTGTTATCTAAAACACCGTTACTAGCTACAGAGCCATCACTGAATACATAAATCATTAATGGGGTATTCATGCGTGCTGCATATTCCAGGCAAGCACCAATACAACGACCCGCTCGAAGGTCTCTGTTTTCACCTGCGGTACGATCACCGGTATGGTAATCGAAACCACCCATGGTGATGCAGCCTGCTCCGGCATGGCCATCAATAACCATTTTCATTACAGAGGCGGTTTTCCTGAATTCGCCTTCATTATCGAATTCATTCTGAGTAAATATGCCGGTACCACCGACTATTCTAGTGTCAAGTTCGGGGTCTACCTGTACTCCTGCAAAACGTTCTGCGATATCGGCTGCTTTGAGGTAGCCACAGCGAACCAGGTCTTTAATAACTTCATCTTTTGCTACTGAAACCCCAGGGCTAACCGTGCCCATTTTCAATTTCTTATGGGTGATTCTGGCCATAGATTCCATAACCGCAGTAACATCCTCAGGGGAACTCAGTACTGCTGTCAGGTCACCCACATCAACCATGCCGGTTACATCAGATGTGCGATCAACCTTGGTTGGGCGAATTTCTGGATCAATAAGGTTAGGCGGTGCCATTGAGTTGCCACCTGACTCGGAGTTGCGTGAGCCGATTAGTGTGACAACTCCACCAGCAGCACCAGCTTTAGCGATACCATACATAGGGTTATGTGTATTATTGCCGGTATCATTATCAGAACGGGCCGCTATAACAGCACCATCTACGGTACCTGCAGTAACGGAGGTGTGCTTTTCCAGAATACCAAAGAGCATCGCGCTGTCAGTGTGAAATTTTAAACCGAGCTGATCGTTAATAAACATTGCATCTGCATTGCTTGGGTTTAGCATAGTCGCTGCAAGAGTCGTATCAGATAACCCTGGAATAATATCGCCAGGCAAACCCATTTTGTTGTATCCAGCTGTGGTTAGAAAGTCCATCTGACCTCCACCCTGGCCAACCAGTACATTGGAGCCGGCGAAGTTAGCACCACCTGCAAGATCAAAACAGATAAACGGAATTTTCTGGTCTCCGCTTAAACCTCCTACTGAGCAACCAATATCGGTTGCGAGAGCATCAAGGTCTGAAGCCACAGCAGCCTGAGCTGCGCGAGGATTTGCGAACAGGCTAAATGCTCCACCTGAGAGAACAGTTCCACCTCCAGCTAATAAACCATGCTGAATAAACTCACGTCGAGTCTTTGGCAATGGGTGATCTGGATAAAGCAATGGATCATTAATGCCCAGTGGCTTGCCTTGTGGTTTGCGTTTAATAGTCATTAAAATTACCTCTTAATTTATTCGTTCAAACCACGTTTACTGGATCAACGTGAGGGCACTGCCCATGGTTGCAGCACATAGTGCCTTAGCGATTTCCCGTGTGCGAGCTGCGTCATCATTACAGCCTCCGCCTGGGCACGATAGCATTGTAGTCACAAGGCTATTGTAAGCATCACCTGTTAATGCAGTATCGAGGTCTTGAGCGGTTGCAGCCCCAAGTAAGTCTTTAACCTCAGCAATTGCAGGTTGTGTCGATAGCTTCTGTGCATCCGGGCCTGTTTCTATGTTCATCAGGCCAGTTAATAATGGCTCGATAATCTGGTTTTTCTTAGCCGCTGTATTAAAAGCTGTTGAAGCAATGCTGTTGAAATCAAAGTTGGTGAATAGTCTGTTTGGATCGGTAAGTCCAAGCCCAACGTCTTTGTTCACCGCTTCATTACAGTAGCTCATTGCCAGCTGTGCAACCGCCATCTGGTGAGATGGTAGGAAGGCACTGATATTTTCAATTGTTGGCAATTGCTGCTTGTAAGTATCAAATGTACTTGCGATTGGATCAGAGCTTAATGGCAGGCTAGAGTCTCTAGATGGTATGCCTGTCACCGTTGACATTGTCATATTGATTTCATCAAAGGTTTTTACACCAATATCTGAAGCACGTTCAGCAGCGTCAGGCGCTGGAGTCGGTGCTACAGGATCTGCCTCTACACGTGCATTCGCATTGTCTGCTAATAATTCAAATGTGAGGAAGAACTCATCTGACTCTGGGCCTTTTTCAACCGCGATTACGGTGCCCAGAGTAGAAAGTATTTGTCCATCTGGCGTGTAGTCGGTTGAGTTAACCATTAGATCAATGTTGCCATAAGACTGGCCAGATACTGTTTCACGGCCATTAACACCAATTCGCATGCCTTTCACAGGAATGTCTATTGCTGCTGTGTACCCGCTATCCAGGCTAATAAATCTAGGCTCGTTAAACAGGTAAGCCGTGTTATCAAACTGCTCAACCTGGAACATTATGTAAGTATCCTGAGGAATAGAGTATGCACCACTTTCATTGATTGCATCAGCCACAGAAAACAGCATAAAGTATTTCTGACCTACACCGATTGAATAGTTCTGAGTAATCTGTTCCTGTGTTAGTACATTGTTGTGTACCGCCACCAATCTGAGTTTACCGCTCCAGGGGCTGCTTCCATCTACCTCGTTACCCAGTACAAATGCATAGGTATCATTCCAGTCAATCAGGCTGCCGCCTTGATCTGCGGTTGGGTCAGGATCAGTTGAATCTATGTCATCAGTAAATACACCGTTAACATAAATACTACGACCAACTACCGGATCAAATGTCATAACAACATGCTGTAAAGCTGCCTGCAGATCTTCATCGGCATCATCAGTCATTAGTGACGTACGACCTTCTGCGTCAGTTTTAGTTGAGCGGTTTAAGAATTCATAGTTATACAGAGACTGACTTACCGCGAAGTTACGTCTTGTGTCACTGGCTGAATAACTAATAATGCGAGAATCTTCCTGTGAAACATTACCAGGAATGACCCATGCTTCGATAGAATATCTACCGGTTATTCTAATAAGGTCATTGAGTTTCTTACTGGAAGTTGTTGAAGCTTTTGCCAGGCCACCATTAGAAATATCGACACCATAACCTAACACCCAGCTGACCGGGCCGTTAAAGGTCAGGTTCATAGGTGGAACTACGCCACTTGTGTCATAGGCTATAGAGCCTACACCAGCTTTGAATTCCCATAATGCTATCTGGCTATCTTCAAAGCGACTACCACCACTGGCCAGGATTGCATTGCCTAATGACATTGCCTTACTGGTAACCAGAGAGGAATCAATTTGAGTCAGGCTAATTGCACCTGCAAATTGAGCGATTTTAGTTTCCATCTCTGCAGCATCGGCTGTACAGCTCGCAGTCCAGCAGTTATGTAACTCTGTCAGACGAGCTACGAAACGTGAATTTGCAGGTGTATCCAGATCAATTTTAGATTTTGCAGCTTCATAAGATGCATCGACATCAGGGCTGGCAAAAAATGGTGACTGTGGAGTCGCTGATGAATCTGAGTGACATTCTGAACAGTTTGCTGTTAGCAGGGGGTAAACCGTTTGGGCAAAGCTACTTGGATCATTATCTTGAGCTGTTGCAGGGAAATTTCGGCTTGCACCGGGTTCAATAATCGGTGGCGGAGAAAGATTAATGCTGCGGCCGTTGCCCTGAGCGCTGCCTGCTACCCAACTATTAATATAATCTTCAATTATAGTGGCACATATTGAGGGGGCTGCTTCCCAGCAGTTATGCCCATCAGCCACGCGAAGCACAACTCTTGAGCTGGGAGGGCTAACTTTATCAACCAATACACCTTGAGCACTACTTGAAATAGCAGCAGCATATGCCACATTGATATCGTTTTGGTCTGCAAATGGGAAGCTAGCTGCCGCGCCGTCACTGGTATGGCATGAACCACATTTATCATTCTCTGCAAGCGGTGCCCAGAATTCTCGCTGGAAGTCTAGAGTATCCAGATCATATGCCGCTGGACCATCATAGTTTAATAAGACTGTATCAAACTCGGGGGACGAGCTCGGGTTTGAATTAGCTGTTTTACCTACCTCTACCTCAGCGCTGCTTCCGCAAGACGCCAAAACCGGGATTAATACGGCAATCGCTAGAGTTCGGATCAATGTCTGCAAGTGACGTGTATCACCCGAAGATTGAGCAATTTTTGTTTCCAGAAGCTCATGTCTCATACTAATAAATCTCCAAATAAATTCATCACTATCTATTCTTTTTTATATGCTTGATTATTAAGTCTAAATTTAAGGTGTCTGAATGTCTTTACAGTGGTCAGCAACCTTGGCAAATACAGTTTTCATGTTGTAGTTGTCAGTAGTCATAAAGCTTGCAGTGATGGCATCTACAGCTGTTCTGTCACTCGCGTAGTCATCGGGGTCATGTAAACATACCGCCTGGAAAGCTTTTTTAACCTGGCAGCGCCCAAATGCTTTGCTGTTAGCCAGTTCTTCACCTAATGATTTAGCGCCATTGCCTCTGGCAATGCCCTTGGCATCAATATTTGTATTAGTTACAGGGGTTGGACTCCAGTTAAGTAACTTGTTCTGACCAGTACGCCAGTAGTTAACCCAGCTATCGTCATCTGTAACGTAACCATGTGGGAAGTTGGTAGAGTTAATCAGGTGTTTACCTGAAACTGTGTTTGCTGTGTACTCCATTGCACCTGAAGTAGAGTTGTATTCATAATAAGCGAAGGCACCTGCAAGACCATCCATGCCAGCATGGCAACCAACACAACTAAACATAAAGATACGACTATCGCCACCTGGGCTACGAGAAACATCCTGACGTACTCGATCAGGAGTACGGCTTTCGTCTTTTAATGGTTCAAGGTCAGTGCAAAGATGGTTCATTAAGGTAAAACGGAACATGGCGCGGTTTGTGCCACCTGAAAAGAAGGCTTCAGCGGCTGCTCGGGTAGTCATTACACCTGCAGTTGCGTTGGAGGGCAGGCCGTTTGTTACTACCGCGCTTTGTACATCCTTAACCAGAATGCCAGGGTCAGAAAGGTCACCATCCACAGGGCCTTTTAGCTCAAGATCTTCATAGTGGTTATTGTTGGCGCTTGAGTAATTTGCGATACCAGACACATTGCCTCTATAGATGACATCATCGTAAAGCACTTTACGGAAATCTTCGCCATCACGTATCAGGCCAATGACTGTTGCAGAATAGTCATTCAGGGGCACGAACACTGACTGAGCCTCATTAGTCCATGGGGCTGCAAAATTTTTCAGAGTAACGTTGGCAAATGATGGGTTATTCATTGCAATTGAGGCTGCAGAGACTGCTCCATTTGCAGCAATCTCTGCTTCCATTGAGTCAAGAACCGCATTGCTGGGCGGAACACCAGTTAATCGCTCGTGTATACGACGCGCCTGGTCTCGCTCTGCCAGGGTTGCCTGGGCAAGGCCACTACTAGCTAACAGCGATAAAATGACAGAAATACGCCCAGTGCTAGATAGCAATGACGAAAGAGATTTGTTGAGTTTAAATCGGACTGGTTGCACGTATTTCTCCTACGTATTCGGTAAACTTTCCAAAACCAACATGTTTTTTTGTATTTATTATGCTTCCATATCAGTAACGCACTGGATAAGAGTCAAGCACAGGAGGGTTATCATTTGATGCGGATTTTGAAGTATTACGAGCAGTTACACCTAATCATGTATAGTTAATTATAAGGAATTGTCATGGGTCAAAAGGTGACCCAGGTCACGAAAATAAGATAAGTCTTTTGTTAGAGCTATTCCGCTTTAAAATCCAACAGCATATGCTATTCTTTGCGCCTTAGGGTAAGGCTTTAAGAGGTGGTGGTCTAACACTGTTCTCACTTGCTCTGAAGTTATATTAGAACATTCTTCACTTCTTTAGTACCCTATGTTAGTGAATTCAGGGTTATTTCAGATGTTGTGTAATATTTAAGGAATTTGTTTTGAAAACGATAATTACAATGTGTGCGGTTCTAGGTATTTTGTTTAGTCATACATTATATGCTGAAGAAGCCGAGGAAACCTCTGAGAAAAAAGATACGACTTCAGCGATTAGTCGTAATATTCAAAATCTGAAAAATGAAGTTCTGGAATTAAATCGAGATTTATTTATTCTGGAAGAAGATTTACTGTTCTCAGCAAATACACAAGTAAGTGTGTTTTTATCTGTAGATGTTGATACTCTTTTTACACTTGATTCTGTACAGTTGAAGCTGGACGATAAAATTGTAAGTAATTACCTTTATACTGATCGTGAGCTTAAAGCTTTAAATCAGGGAGGGGTGCAGAAGCTATATATAGGAAACCTGACTACAGGGGAACATGAGCTCACTGCGTTTTTTATTGGTCAGGGGCCAAGCAAGAGAAATTTTAAGCGAGCAACCACTAAAGTTATTGATAAATCAGATAGTGCAAAATATGTCGAGTTGAAAATTGTTGGTAATAGCAGCAAGGAACAACCAGATTTTGTTGTCAAGGTTTGGGAATAGAGATTAAGTAATTATCCTGTTACATCAACATGAACAGCAATATGCGGCACTTCCATTTCATTAAAGCACTGCTAAAAGCAGGTGCGCTTTCACTTCTTGTTCTTACAAGCGGTTTACGTGCAGATCAAAAAAACCTGCATCAGGTGCAGGATCTTGATTACGGCGTTTCTTTGTTTCATTTTTACCAGCAAAACTATTTTTCTGCGATAACTGATTTATTAGTCGCCGATCATTATCAGCGCATAAAGTCCGAAGATAAAAACCCGTATTTATTATTAGGTGGTCTTTACCTGTCATACCATTTACACAATAAATCATCTGAGGTGCTTCAGGGTTTACTTGATGATGAAGAAACTAACATTTCTAATGAAATACGAGATCGTGCCTGGTATCTGTTGGCTAAGGACTATTTTAGAAATAATTTATTTAGTGATGCCAAGAAAGCTCTGCTGAAAATTAGCGACACACTAAATCAGGAAGATGAAGAAGAAAAGTTGTATTTATTAAATACAGTTTATCTGAAAGAGCAAGATGTAAATAAGGCAAAAGAAGTCCTGGATGAGTTTTCAGATGAATCCATATGGAAGGTATATGCCAAGTACAATACAGCAAGTTTTCTAGTGCAAACTGAAGAAGGTGCTGATGAAGGGCATAGGTTATTTGATGAAATATCTTCAATACAATCTGAGAATCCCGAAAAACTGATAATTCAGGATAAAGCCAGTTTGGCGCTGGGATATTTATCGCTTAAAAATGAAGACTCAGAGGCGGCACTGGAATATTTTAATAATATTAGAATTGATGGAACAGAAACTAATAAAGCATTGCTGGGGCTGGGGTGGGCTCGATATCGAGAAAAAGAGTTTGCAAAAGCAATTATTCCCTGGATGAGTTTGGCGTCTAAAACCGCCTCTGAGCTAACTGTGCAGGAGGCGCTTATTTCTATTCCCTACGCGTTTGAGAAAATGCGTATTGATGAGCAAGCAATGTTGCAGTATGAACTGGCTATACACAGTTATAAGTATCAGTTAAGTGAAACCCTTCAGCTTCACAAATTTATTAAAAGCCCCGATTTTATTAAACAGCTCAGTGCAGGAAATCTTGGAAATGAGTCAATGCCTGTTGAGAGCGTAATTAAGAAGATAAATCCTTTAATGACTACATATTTGTTGTCATTGATGACCTCCGATGAGTTTCAGGAAGCAGTAAGTACCTATCAACAGGTAAAACATTTGAAATATAGATTAGATCACTGGAAAAGTGGCGTTCCTGCATTACAAATGATTTTACAGGAGAAAAGAAAAACCTATAAAAACAAGCTTGCTAAAACAATGGGTGACTCTAACCTTGGTAAGGTTGAAACCTTATCGAAACGTAAAGACAAACTGGAAAGAGAGCTTGGGGAAATTGAAAGTAAAGAGGCTTTTCTTGAGCTTGTGACTGATGATGAAGTTGTGCAATTAGAGTTATTAAAAGATAACAATAAACGATTAAAAGCACTGCGTGGCTCTGGAGAAGACATAACTGAGCAGGAAAACAAGCAGCGTCTTTTAAATGGTTTGCTGACGTGGAAAATAAAAACTGAGTATCCGATCAGGATATGGGCTGCTAAAAAAGAGCTTATTCAGTTGAGCAGAGCAGTTGCAGATATGAAAAAGTCGATGATTTCATTAAAGTCATCATGGACTAGTGCACCTCAGGATTTTTCTCAGTTTGATAGACGGATTGCTAATAAAGAAAAGCAGATTCAGAATTTGAGTAAAAAAGTTCAAAAAGCTGTTGTCAGGCAGGAAAAACATTTGCGCTCCATGACTTTGCATGCGCTTAAATTGCATAGAAATCAAATAAAACTTTATCATGACCGAGCGCTCTTCGCGAAAGCAAGACTATACGATTCATTAATGGCGGTTAAATAATATGGAAAAATATTATTTAACCGCTAACAGTCTTAAAGCATTAGTCATTACTGTGATTGGTGCCATAGTGCTAAGCGCTTGCTTTAGTAGTAATGATGAAAAAAGAAAAACTTTGGCTGATTTGTCTCTAGCACCTCTGGAGTATGAAAAGGCTGACAGTATTGCGCCAGAAAAGTTTAAAGCAGTTGAGAATTATCAGGATTATTTAGAGAAAACAGCTTTTAAGACGCATTACGCCGAAGCGCTAAGGCGCGTGGCTGATTTGAAACTCGAAATCAGTGAAGAGAAGAAAAACCTGCTCGAAGGTGATGAGGAAGCTAGTATTGCAATTATGAGCTCGTCAATTGAGCACTACAATACTTATTTAAGAACCTATCCCGGGCATGAAAAAAATGACCTGGTTTTATATCAGTTAGCAAAAGCGTATTCGATAACCGGAGATATTGATAAAGCAATGGAGTCTATGGATGCTATTGTGAAAGGTTATCCTAAATCTCAACATATAGATGAAGTGCAGTTTCGTCGAGGGGAGATTCTGTTTGTAATGCGTGATTATGATCAGGCGGAGCAAGCATATGGATTTGTAGTAAATATGCAGCCCAGTTCGCCTTTGCAGGAAAAAGCGATATATAAACTTGGTTGGGCTCAGTTTAAGCAATCTAAATATACCCTGACACTAAAAACCTATTTTGGTTTGCTCGATAAGAAAGAAAAAGAAAAGAAAATCGGCCAATATGGTATAGATGAATCCCTGAGTAAATCTGAAAAAGATTTTATTGCGGATTCCTTGCGTGTTGTTAGTTTGTCGTTATCGTATCAGGATGGTTATAGAACAATTGCCGAAATATTTAAAACTGGCCCGCGTAAACTCTATGAACCTTTGATATATAAACAGCTCGGCGAGCTTTATGCCAAGAAAGAAAGATATAACGATGCCGCTGATACCTTTATGGCGTATACGAAAAAATACCCACAAAGCTTTCTTGCGCCAGACTTTCATAATATGACCTTGCAGGTTTATATTGATGGGAAAATGAATGACAAAATTCTTCCCAGTAAAATTTTATACGTAAACAATTATGGTGTAAGAACCAAATTCTGGTTGAGCCAGACGGTAGAAAATCAAAATAAAATTCGCCCACAATTGATGAAGCATATTCGTGAACTAGCCAGTCACTTCCATGCTCAGGCGAGAAAAACTAAAAAAATCACTGACTTTAAAGTTGCAGCGGGCTGGTATCGTAAGTATCTAAACTCCTTTCCTAATGATAAGGATGCGGCCAGCATGAATTTCCTGTTGGCGGATGCTCTATATGATGGTCAGTTATACGCTCAGGCGCTGATTGAGTATGAGAAGTCTGCTTATCATTATCCGACGCATAAAAAGAGTGCCGAAGCAGGTTATGCAGTTTTGTTAACTTACAGTGCTTTGCTTAAGTCTGCTAAGCCAGAGCAGGCGGCTAAACTTAATTTGCAGGCACTAAGTAGTGCAATTCGGTTTAGTAATACTTTCCCTGATGATCCTCGCGCACCAGCTGTTATTACCAAAACAGCTGAAAACTTACTGGAAGCAAAAAATTATAAGCTAGCTTCGGAGTTTGCCAAGCGTATTATTGATAATAAAGCGATAAAGAAAGCCGACCTGATCAGGACTTCGTGGATTGTTTATGCCCATGCCCAGTTTGAGCTCGCACAGTATGCAGCAGCCGAGAAGTCATATAAAACAGCAATTAAGCTGGTTCCTTCCAGGGCTAAAGCAGATAAAAAGTTAAGGGGTGGCTTAATAGATAAGCTGGCTGCGAGTATCTATAAACAGGGTGAAATTGCAAAGGCTAAAGGGGATAACAAACTCGCGGCGTTCCACTTTTTACGCTTAGGAAAAGAAGTGCCTTCTTCTCCAATACGACTAACTGCAGAATACGATGCGGCAACCCTTTATATGCAAATGAAAGACTGGCCTGCTGCAGCTAAAATTCTTGAAGATTTCCGTCGTAAGTTCCCGGGTAATAAGAAGTATGTGCAGGGTGTAAGCAGTAAGCTGGCGCTGGTGTATACAGAAACGGGGCAGTTCACAAAAGCGGCTAAAGAAATTGCATTGTTATCCAGTCTGGCAAAAACACCCGAAGAGCGTCGCAAGCTTGTGTGGGAATCCGCAGAGATGTACGCAAAGGCCGGGCATGTAGATAATGCTAATGAGCAATATAAAAAATACGTTACGAAGTATCCGAAGCCATTTTTACAGTCAATTGAAGCGCATCAGCGTATTGTTGAGTATTACCAGAAGAAAAAATCAAACAAACTGCGTGTTCAGTGGATGAAGAAACTAATAGCTGCAGAGAAAGCAGGTAAAAATCAGAGGAATGACCGCAGTCGTTACCTGGCGGCCAGTGCGGTTTATGAATTAGCCTTGCCAAATGTAACTCGGTTTGAAAAGGCTAAATTAAAAGTGCCTTTGAAAAAGAGCATGAAAGTGAAGAAGAAATACATGAAGGCAGCTATAAATTCTTTTAAAGAAGTGTTGTCTTATAAAGTTGCTGAGTTTGCCACTGCTTCAACCTATCACACCGCGGAAATTTATAATAATCTGGCTAATTCATTAATGGAATCGCAGCGACCTAAGGGCTTGTCTGCAGATGAGCTAGAACAATACGATATTCTTCTGGAGGAACAGGCTTATCCATTTGAAGAAAAGTCGATAGATATTCATAGTTCTAATGTTAAACGAACTCAGCAGGGTATCTATGATGAGTGGATTAAGAAGAGCATGAAAGTACTGGCTAAAATACAGCCGGTTCGATATGCCAAACAGGAAAAGGTAGCCCCTTATGCCCTTATTACGCATTAGTTATATACTTTGTTTGTCGGCTGGCCTGGTAATGCTAAGTTCATGTGCCATACTAGGCGGTGGTGAGCCGTCAGCGCCAAAGGCTGATGATTGGGATAAAGTCCCAAAGACTTATGTGGATGGCCTGAAAGCGGCACGAAGTGGGAATACAAAGCAGGCAATACAATTGCTTGAAGCAACAACTAAAACTCATCCAGCTTTTTCGCCTGCTTATACTAATTTGGGCTTACAGCAGTTAAAGTTAAAGAAACTTGATGAGGCAGAAGTTAGCTTAAAAAAATCCATAGAGCTCAAACCGAAAAACTCTATTTCATATCAACACTTAGGTGTGGTGTATCGTTTGAAAGGTGAGTTTAGTGATGCAAAGGAAATGTACAATAAAGCACTAGATATAGACTCTGACTATGCTGATGCGCATTTAAATCTGGGTATTTTAATGGATATGTATCTATATGAATTTGAGCCTGCTCTTCGGCATTACGAGAAATATCAGTCATTAGTTGAGAAGAAAGACAAGGATGTGGCGAAGTGGATTATTGACATAAAACGTCGGATAGCAAAGAATAAAAAATCATGAAGACGCTAATTTGTAAGATATTGAGATATAACCTTGCGGTTTACGCATTGATTAGCTCACACATAATAATGGCAGAAGAGCGCATTGATATGGAGGCGTTATCAATTATTGGCAACAAAGAGTTGCCTAATGTTCTTTATATTTTGCCCTGGAAACACTCTGATTTACCAGACATGGTTGAGTTACCACTTTCAGGATTAATTAACGATGCCTTAAAACCGATTGATCGTAAAGCAATATTACGACAACAACATTACCAGAAAATTATTTTACAGCAGAATGCTACGACCAACCTGACAGAACAGAATAACTAAAAGTGATACTATCACTTAATGAATGAAGTAGGAGATTAATATGTACGACGAAATGGTTACTTTTATGCAAACCGGTGGATCATTTATGTATCCAATAGCGGCTGTGTTTGCCTTTGGCTTAGCCATTGCTATTGAAAGATATATTTATTTGACGGCAATTAAAATGAATAACAGACGTCTGTTGTCAAAGCTGATGCCGATGCTAAAAGATGGTGATCTTAATCAGGTTTATCAAGTGACATCACGCTCTAAAGTTGCAATTTGCCAGATGTTAAATCTTGGCCTGTCACGCTTGAAAGTAAAGCCTGAGCGCGACCAGATTGAAATGGCTATGGAAGAAAGCCTGATGGAAATTATTCCGCGCCTTGAAAAACGTACGCATTACCTGGCAATGTTTGCCAACATTGCAACATTGTTAGGCCTGTTAGGTACAATCACTGGTTTGATTAAAGCGTTTACCGCGGTGGCTCAGGTCGATCCATCTTTGAAGGCTGAAATTCTTTCCGGCAGTATTTCAGTTGCTATGAACACAACCGCATTTGGTCTTGCAGTAGCTATCCCATTAATAATTATTTTCTCAATTTTACAAACTAAAACGACAGAAATTGTTGATAGCCTTGAAATGGCCACAGTCAAGTTTATAAACCTGATAATGATTAAACAGTAAAGCGTATAGCATTATGCCGAGAAAACGTAATAAGCGCATTAAGAAAAGTGCACAGGTAGAACTGGATATCACAGCATTTATGAATTTAATGGTTGTGTTGGTACCGTTTCTATTAATGACAGCTGTGTTTACTAATATCAGTGTACTTGATCTGAAGTTGCCTGGTATGAGTTCTGCGTCCAAACCAGATAATAAAAAGCCTCAATTTGAGCTGCAGGTAACGGTGCGTAAAAATGCGCTGGATTTATCGGATACACGGGGTGGTTTAATTAAGCATATTCCTAATCCAAAGAGCGGGTATAACTTTCCTTTGTTAAGAAAGACATTGCACCAGATTAAATTAAAGTACCCTGAAAAAACCAGCATTACTATATTGTCGGAGCCCTATACAAAATACGATACTCTGGTTCAGTTAATGGACACAGTGCGTGAGTATCCAAGCCTTCAGGAAGGTGAGGTTGTCGCAATAGAGCTATTTCCCAATATTTCCATTGGTGATGCTAGTAAGCGTTAAGCAGGAACAATAGATGAAAGAGTCAAGTCGCGCAAAACGAATGCAAAGACACCATGCACGCAAAGTAGATGCGTCATTAAACATGGTTTCGTTGATGGATATATTTACCATACTGGTATTTTTTCTGTTGGTGAGTGCTGCAAATTCAGATATTTTACCAACACCTAAAAATATTAAGCTGCCATTGTCTACTGCAGAAACTTTGCCTAAAGAAAATGTTGTTATTATTATTGGTGATAATAATATATTAATTCAGGGCAAGAAGGTCGCTTCAATCAAAGCGACTCTGCGAAATAAGCAAAATCTGATAATGCCTTTAATGAATGAGTTGAAGGCTCAGCTTAATAATAAGAGCCGGACAAATAAAAAAGAAATCGTCAAAAAAGGCGTAACAATTATGGGTGATAAAGAGGTGCCATATCTCTTGTTGAAAAAAATTATGATTACCTGTGCGGCATCTAATTTTACAAATATATCACTGGCTGTAAACAGAAAAATCCCGGATGAGGCTTAAGTATGTCGAATAGTCACACATGGGATGAGCCCTTTTTACCCTGGGTTGAAAGCGAGAACGACCGACGCTTCAAAAAAATACTACTAATAGTTATTATCATTTTTACGATATTGGCTGTTATTTTTTCGTTTTTACCAAAGCCGGTGCCGGAGAAAAAAGATTTAAAAACGGTATCACCGCGCCTGGCAAAGTTGATTATGGAAAAAAGGCGACAGCCACCACCGCCTCCACCAAAACCGGTTAAACAAAAAGCCAAGCCTAAGCCGGAAGCTAAAAAGCGTATAAAGAAACCGGAGAAAAAGAAACCGCTAACCAAAAAACAAAAGACAGCGAAGAAAAAAGCAGCAACCAGTGGTTTGGTGGCAATGGCGGATGAGCTGAATGACTTAAGAGATAGTTTTGATCTGGCGGAATTTGATGATCAGCCGCTAAGTAAAGCGGGTAAAACTAAAACTCAGGACTTTAGTAGTCAGTCGGTTATTGCGAGTAAAGCGCTTAAAAGTAGTGGCGGGATTCAAACCAAAGGTATGAGTCGCTCTACGGGTGGAGGTAGTCTGAAGGGGCGTACTACAAGTAAAGTTAGTAGTAATATCGCAACAGGTCCATCAAAGTCTGCGAGCACTAAACGTAATAAGTCTGGTCAGCTGGTGCGCCCTGAGTATGAGATTGAGCAGGTATTCCAGAAGAATAAAGGTGCGATATATAGCATTTATAATCGAGCTTTAAGAAAAGATCCTACTCTGCAGGGTAAGGTTGTTATTGAGTTAACAATAGCTTCTAGTGGAAAGGTTATAAAAGCGCGGATATTGTCCAGCGAACTAAATAATCCGAAGTTAGAGAAAAAGTTGATTGCCAGGGTTAAGTTGTTCCGCTTTAAGCCAAGTAAAGCAGCAAAGGTTACTGTTAAGTATCCTATCGACTTTTTACCGTCTTAGTGGTTTTGACGTGCTCGGGGACAGGGCTTGTTTTTTAAGCTCTGTCCCCTGTTTTGATTCCGACCGAATTAGTTGTGTCGCGTCTGGCTACGTGCTGTTTGTGTTCATTTGCGGAAAAATTGCTTTTGACCTTAGTTAAGGCAAATAAAGCGCACCCAGAACGGTCGCCTGTCCAGCGCCAGTGACAGCAGGTAAATTCCCCGGTTTCTTATTGATGGTTTGTCTTGCAAGCCAGGCAAAGGCAATGGCCTCTACCCAGTCAGGGTGAATGCCGAAATCATCACTGGTTGAGAGTTTTGTTTTAGGTAGCTTTTCGGTCAGGTGATTTATCAGGTTTGCATTGTGCGCACCTCCACCACAAACGATAAGAGAGCTAATCGCGGGTAAATAATTTTTCACTGCATAGATAATACTGTCACAGGTAAACTGACAAAGACTTGCTTGTACCTCGGCTGCATTTAAATGAGTGAAGTTGCTTAGTTGTTTCTCTAACCAGTCAATATGGTAATGCTCTCTGCCAGTGCTTTTTGGGGGCTTGCTGGCGATGAACGGGTCGAGCATTAAATGACTTACAAACGACTGATCTGCAATCCCACTTGCGCCCCACATTCCGTTGTTATCATAGCTTTTGTTCTTGTGCTTCTGAATCCAGGCATCCATTAATGTGTTGCCCGGGCCAGTGTCAAATCCAAAACAATTCTGATGTTCATCCGGGTTCGGTTGGGCGGGCAGGTAGGTCAGGTTGGCAATTCCACCAATATTGAGAACGGCTCTGTTTTCCTCGGCAGAAGAAAATACTTGCTGATGGAAAGCCGGGGCAAGTGGAGCGCCTTCGCCACCGGCGGCCATGTCCTTGCGTCGGAAATCAGCTACAGTGGTTATACCGGTTAAATAACTTATTCGGTTTGCGTCAGCAATTTGCATTGAGAAGCTGTTTTTTAAATCAGGTCGGTGACGTATGGTCTGCCCGTGTGAGCCAATCGCTGTAATTTGACTGGACTCAAAGTTTGCAAGTTTCAATAATGTATTGCTGGCTTCAGCAAAGGTGATGCCGAGTTCTGTGTCAGCCTCTCCAAGCATGTCGAGAGAAGCCTCAGGAGAATCCAGGGTGAGTAATTTTAGTTTTTCTTTTAAAGTTGACGGGATTTTATGGTTGTGGCTGGCGATGAGTTTGATGTGTTTTTCATTAAACTCAACCAGCGCAGCATCGATACCATCCATGCTGGTACCGGACATTAAGCCAATATAATACTCAGGCATTACTGCTCGTTCAGAGCGAGTGTATTGCGGGATAAAACATTGAGTTGGGCAACATATCCCTGGGTGGTTAGTTCAAAGTTATCACGATAGCGTTTTGGAATTGGCTGTGTGCTAGGGAACTTCACGGTTAATGGGTTGCGGTGTACACCATTAACACGGAATTCATAATGCAGGTGAGGCCCTGAAGCTAAACCAGTTGAGCCAACATAACCAATTATCTGGCCCTGTTTAACGCGACTGCCGGAACGAATTTTTCTATTGTAGTTATTAAGGTGTGCATACAGGGTGGTATATCTGCTGCCATGTTTTAGAACAATAGTTTTTCCGTAACCGCCTTTTTTGCCTTTATAAATAACTTTGCCATCGCCGGATGCACGAACAGGTGTGCCCCGTCGCGCAGCATAATCAACGCCTTTATGGGAGCGAAGTTTATGTAGAATTGGGTGGTATCGCTTTGTTGTAAAGCGAGAACTAATGCGGCTGAAGTTAACTGGGCTACGTAAAAATGCTTTGCGTAAGCTGTGACCTGATGGCGAGTAATACCCCGTATTGCCTGTGACAGGATCTGCGTAACGTAATGCGCGGTGAGTTTGGCCCTGGTTTATAAATTCAGCAGCAAGGATATTGCCTTCTTTAATTTTGCTGCCATTTTTATAACGCTGCTCATAGATGACCGTAAACTGGTCACCGCGGCGTATATCTAAAGCAAAGTCGATATCCCAGCCGAATATATTAGCTAGCTCCATGGTCAGGCTTTGTGAAAGGCCAGCGTTTGCTGAAGCCATAAAGAGTGAAGATTCTATTTCACCTGATGCGTATGCTGTGCGAACCTCAATTTGATGTTTATGAATGCCTGCGGTAAGTTCTTCGCCTGTTCGTTCAACCTGCAGATAACGCACAGTGTCAATCTGATAATTAAGTGAAACCAGTTGGCCTTCATCATTGCTGATGATTTTAATGGTGTCTCCAGGATGTAAGCGACGTAATTCATCAGTGCCTTCCAGTTTCATAAGTTCAATTAACTGGGATGGTTTAACTTTGGCTTTATCGAACAGGGCAGATAAGCTATCCCCGCGTTTTACTTTGAGTGTTTGCCATTTCGGGTTGTCGAGATTTGTTGTGGGTGTCTCTGCCTCTACACTGTTAATTTCTGCCTCTATCAGGCTTTCCAGTTCCTGGATTTCAGGTTTTTTGTGCGCGCCAGGAATGGGGAGTTTTAGCTGGATGCTACTGGACTGAGTATTATCGAGCTCATCTAAAATAGCATTATCTATGCTATTAACAATGTCTGGGTGAGCGTTATCAATGGAGTCGCTTTCATCGCCTGTTGTGGCGAGAACGACACCAATAACGGTGCAGCTAGCGGCTAGCAGTAACCATCTCAGCTTTGGGTGGCGATGGTTTTTTACGTCTGCCTGATCGCGACTTCGAAAGTCTTTGTTTATAAAGTTGTTGTAATCCACGGATTTATCTACAGTTTTTTCAATAAAATAGCCTGAAAAAAGATGAAAATCAATTGTTGAAGAGAAATGATTGTATTTTAAATGATCAAACTTGCAATAGATTGTGCTTGATTACTTGATCCAGTCGAGGTTTGCTTATGCTAAATGTTTGATTTTGTTAAGTAAAAAAGATAGTGGGGTAGGTAAATAAATGATAACAGGAATTTTACATTATTATATGTGTTTAGCGCCAAAGGCTGGATAACCAGGGTGGGAAGTTTCTTTCTCTTGCCTTATTTTGGTTGCTCTTGTATAACGCCATGCTCTATTTAAGGCAGTATGTGTTTGCTCTTAAAAGTGATTAATAACGATGTGGAGTCATTATGTCATCAGTAGATGAATCCCTTGCGCTGATTAAGCGGGGTGCTGAAGAAATACTCGTCGAGGACGAGCTGGTAAAGAAGTTAGAGTCAGGAAAGCCACTTCGAATTAAGGCCGGCTTCGATCCTACTGCACCAGATCTGCATCTTGGGCATACGGTGCTGATTAATAAGTTGCGTCAGTTTCAGGATCTGGGGCATGAAATTTTATTTCTCATCGGTGACTTCACGGGCATGATTGGTGATCCCACGGGTAAGAGTGCAACCCGGCCACCTTTAACTGAAGAACAGGTGGCCCAAAATGCTGAAACCTATCAGCAGCAGGTGTTCAAAATACTGGATAAAGAGAAAACTCAAATTGTCTTCAATTCAGAGTGGATGGGCAAAATGGGTGCGGCAGACATGATTAAGCTGGCGGGTAAACAAACTGTGGCCAGAATGCTTGAGCGAGATGATTTCAAGAAGCGTTACAAAGCTGAGCAAAGTATATCAATTCATGAGTTCCTGTATCCGCTGGTACAGGGCTACGACTCCGTAGCCTTGAAGTCAGATGTTGAACTAGGTGGTACCGATCAGAAGTTTAATCTTCTAATGGGGCGTGAATTGCAAAAGAGTGAAGGGCAGGACCCACAGACAATCATAATGATGCCGTTACTGGAAGGGCTGGATGGCGTAAACAAAATGTCCAAGTCACTTAATAACTATGTAGGTATTACTGACGCCCCGGGTGAAATGTTTACCAAAATAGTATCCATGCCAGATTCAATGATCTGGCGTTACTATGAGTTATTAAGCTTCCGCACGATAGATGATATCAATAAACTGAAGCAGGAAATGGAATCGGGCCGAAATCCACGGGATATCAAAGTTGAATTAGCCAAAGAGCTGGTGGCGAGGTTTCACGGAGAAGAGGCCGCGGCAAATGCAGATAAATCTGCGGGTAATTTAATCGTAGAGGGTGTGGTTCCGGATGATATACCGGAGGTCGAAATAAACCTTGAAGGCCAGGAAAATTTACCCGTGTCGGCTATTATCAATAAAGCCAATCTGGTGCAAAACTCTGCTCAGGCAAAAGATATGCTAACCAACGGGCGAGTTAAGGTAGATTGGGAAGTGGTTGATGCGAAACAGAGGTTGGAGCCTGGTGAATATATTGTTCAGGCCGGCAAGAAAAAAATGGCTCGTATAACACTGAAATAGGTGTCTAAGCGTTAATCGTATAATTAATATTATAAAAGTATTAAATAGTTGTTGACGCTGAAGCTGATGTCTGTAGAATGCGCGCTCTGTTACGGAGAGACAGGGCAAAGACGGCAGGGAGATTTAGAGAAGATTGGTCGCTAAGTGATTAAAATTCTTTAAAAAGATTAAAGAAAACGCTTTACTTGTTTGTAGAATGTTTCTTATAATAGCCGGCTCGCTCAAGTCACATTGAGCACAGCCTATAAGGCATGGTATTTAACAATTCAGATTAGATAATTTGTGTGGGTGCTTACGTTGGTGAGCACAAAGACAAGAAATAACCACGGCGCAGAAGTGCAAAGTGGCATGACTTGTCTACCACATGTTACACGTAATATGTAGTATACGAAGTCATGAAAACACTTATTTAGTATTAAACTGAAGAGTTTGATCATGGCTCAGATTGAACGCTGGCGGTATGCTTAACACATGCAAGTCGAACGGTAACGATGCTAGCTTGCTAGCAGGCGACGAGTGGCGGACGGGTGAGTAACGCGTGGGAATCTGCCTTTTAGTTGGGGACAACCTGGTGAAAACCAGGCTAATACCGAATGTGGTCTACGGACTAAAGCAGGGGATCTTCGGACCTTGCGCTAAAAGATGAGCCCGCGTTAGATTAGCTAGTTGGTGGGGTAATGGCCTACCAAGGCGACGATCTATAGCTGGTCTGAGAGGACGATCAGCCACACTGGGACTGAGACACGGCCCAGACTCCTACGGGAGGCAGCAGTGGGGAATATTGGACAATGGGGGCAACCCTGATCCAGCAATACCGCGTGTGTGAAGAAGGCCTGAGGGTTGTAAAGCACTTTCAATTGTGAAGAAAAGTTGTCGGTTAATACCCGGCGACCTTGACGTTAACTTTAGAAGAAGCACCGGCTAACTCCGTGCCAGCAGCCGCGGTAATACGGAGGGTGCGAGCGTTAATCGGAATTACTGGGCGTAAAGCGTGCGTAGGCGGTTATTTAAGTCA